>JAEEGG010009945.1_pt1 | contig 21159 bp, 14 predicted proteins | sample 9134161 | NCBI WGS metagenome assembly JAEEGG01 (sample SAMN16246543, study PRJNA631951) | gut metagenome | biome: gut microbiome; feature: rumen; material: CR-attached | host: Bos | place: Iran: Karaj | collected 2018-10
CGAGCTTTTCAAGGAACGGCCTTGCGATCGCAACCGCCTCGTCTTCGGTGATCGTAACGCCGCGCAGCGGTCCGCTGACCGGTTCATAACGCTCTGTCTGGCTGATCACATCGTCCATATTCATCAGGACGACAGAGCCGTCTCTGCGTGCTTCGATCGGGGAATGATACCTGCGTTCCGGCCGTCCGTAATCGATTTCCGCATCCATGCGACCGCGCGCGTTGTAGATCGCATCGGCAAGATCGGCGTCAAGTCCGTCCGTGCTCTCCGGCGCTTCGCGGTAATACGCTTCCCATGCCTCTAATTGTTCGTTCAGATCCTTTCGCACATCCTCCCATTCCGCTTCGGATAAGTGTGCATAGTCCTCATCCAAGCTCGAAAGCGAAGCCTGCAGCCCTTGAATCTCGAACAGAATGCCTTGACGGGTCATGTTTTCGCCGCCTTCGGATTCGCGTACCAGAAGCTGACGTCCGTCCGCGATGCTTTGGAGCATACGGCGCGCCCATGCCGCGTCATAGTTTTGCGGAACGACCTCGGCGACCGGATAGAGATCGACTTCAGGCAGTACGACGTCGGCGGCAAGCTCGACGGTCAAGCCGTCCGTTTCAAAGACGTCATCCACGCGCGACGGCGCCTCAAACCGCTTTTCCTCAGCAGGACCGTCGGCGATCTTTTGTGTCAGAACGCCGTCGCCCTTGTTGACGACAAATTCCTGCTCCGGTGTGGGTACGCAGGCAAGCAACAGGGAAAGGATCAGGCAAAGAATGATGATTCGTTTCATAAAGTTCTCCTTTCATGCGGACGGGCTATGCCCGTCCCTACGGTTCTGTATTCATCCATCAGATGAATTGCGCAATGCGCATGAATAGACCTTCGGTCATAAATTGCCTTGCGGCATGAATTGTGCCTGCGGCACATGAAGAATAAAGAATCAAGTTTGTTCCGTGCCGAGGAACATGAAGTTATACTTGCGGATCGCACGCAGAATGCCGACCATCAGCCCGGCGATCAGCACAAGAAAGATCAGATATGTCTGCCAAAGCCGCGGCAGAAGATCATAGCCGAAGTTGTGCATGTGATAGGTCGCTTGATTCAAAGGCGAGAGCCAGCCCACGGCGACGTTCGCCTTGTACATCAGCTCGTCCGGCAGATTGAACATCTTTTTAATCAGCTCCGGGTTCAGGAGCAGTCCGTACAGCGAGAAGGCAAATGCCGCAACCACGCCCGCGCTCTTGCCGCGCAGCAGCTTCATAAACAGCATGAGCAGCGCGAGCACGAGCGTGTACAGCAGCATCAGGAGGAAAATCGTCATGGCGCATTGGTACGGACGCGACATTTCAAGCGTCTTGACAAGGGCGGGCAGCGCGACCGCCTTGCCCGCGCCGGAGTAGCCCAGGATCGCCGCCGTTTCCGACCACATATTGCCGATAAAACTGTTCTGCATGCAGATCAGCGTCGTCGCGATCAGGATGAACACCATATAAAGAAGCGTCGCAAGAACGAGGTACACAAGCTGTCCCCACGCCCATGTCGACCGCTTCATGCGCACCAGATAATATGGTACGCCCGCGCCGAGGAACGGAATGTCCGCAAAGAGCAGCACTAAAAGCAGCGAGATCAGCAGCACGGAGTTTGCGTCGCCGAAGGTCCAGACAAACGGCTCAAACGCTTGCATGGCGGTGCCCATATCATAGGCGAAACTTGCCGCCTTGTCCGAAAGCAGGAAGCACAGGATGAACGCAAGCGCAAACGTCAGCACGATGCGCACGTTGCCGCGCCACATGCGGAAGTTATAGCGCACGACCGCGCCGATCTGCGACAGCGTATAAAGAACGGGATCCTGCTGTTTCACCGCTTTCGGCTTTGCATGAGCAATGCGCTTTTGAAGCATTTTCTGCGAAAAGCTCTGCGCCACGTAATGGTGCTTCTGCCGCTTGTCGTCTCTTAGCTCCGTCTGCGCGGTCATATAAAAGACAAGCTGCAGGATCAGCGTAAGCATGAAAAGCGTCAATGCCGCGCTCTTGCCTTGAAGCGGCCACGCGCCCTGCATGGTGAGATAGTTTTTCGGGTTCAGCATGAAGGTGGAGCGAAAATAGCGCTCCTGCAGGATGATCAAAACATAATAGAAGATGAACGGCGCGGCATACGCAAGGTACACGTTCTGCGTGAGCGAGGAGGCTAAAAGCCCCACGCTTGCCCACATCGCGCCGGACAGGAAGAACAGGAAACAGCGCAGGACGATGTCCGGCATCTTTGATTCCACCGCGTATTCGCCGTACACCTCCATCGGCGAGAACACGAGCATGAAAATGCCGAGCGCGGTCAAGATTCCGAGCACCAGTGCAAGCCCGCCCGAGACCGCCGCGCCGATCCCCTTGCCGAGGATGTATCGCGTGACGCTTGTACGGGTGAGATAGGGCTTTAAGTATCCGGATTTCACGTCGTCGGTAAACGCGGTCGTGTAGGGAATGGCGGCAAGGATCGGCACCGCAAACAGGATGATATCGCTTGAAAGCGCGTTCAGCAAAAGCTCACGGTGGTAGCCATAGAGCACATACCCGTCTTCCATGCGGAACACGGAAAGCGCGTCCGAAAACGCGCCGATCAAAAGGCAAATCACCATGCCGCCGAACGCGATCAGAAACGACCGCCCGAATACCGCTCTTTTGATGTCTCCCCAGACTTGTCTCATACTGTTTCCTTTCACCGGGATGTTAAATATATCCTTTCTTTGGGGTCTCAATAGCCGAGATACCGGTCGATGACGCTGCCGTCGATCGCGTTGATCGTCAGGATGGACATATGATTGAAAAAGGCTTGACTGATCGCCCGCTGACCGGGCGTCGTCTCCCAGTCGTAAACCGCATAGCCTATGAAATCCCATACCGGCACCAGCCGATATTCGTCGGAATTCTGTACCTGCACCCGCATATAGGAGAACTGAATTCCCGTGACCCTGTACGTCATATCGTATCCCTCATCGAGATAAACGCTCATGAACACCTGCCGTTTAAAGATCTCCATGATCCGTTCGAACGGAAGCAGCGGTACATTTTCGTTCTCAATGCGCGTGACCGTAAACGGACTGTTCCACTGCAGCTGAACCACTTCACCGTTGTACAGCGTGCCGGAAACCTCCTCCTGCTCCAGATTCCGAGTAAAGGGAATCCCCGCAGCCTCCCGTCCGGTATCGGATCCGTACATGGTCACATACGGATAAACCGGAATGCCCTCATATTCGGGCAGCAGGGTGAAAACCTTATATCCGCTTTCAAATCCGGTTTCGACGCCGTATCGCATCCGTGTCATTTCATCCGCGTCATTGATATACTGCGGGATCACACGGGCGAAGCCCAAGCCGTTCGCAAAGTCCGCGGCGTTCTGCATCCATTGCCGTTCCTCTTCGTTCCGGGAACCTCGGGGATTGTCGATCCACCCGCCGCCGACGGACGATGGATGATTCCCCGCGCTGTAAACAAAGTGACTGCTGCCGGCGTTGTGCATGCTGATTCCCTTTTCGCCGTTGCTGATGCTGATCGCTTCCTTGGCGTCCGCAAAGGAACCTTCCCACGGCTGACTCGGTCGGTCGTCCGAATCATCTGCGATCCGATAGCTCTCGGCGTAGCTGTCCAGATGCTGCTGCACTTCCTCACGGATGGCGTCATAATCCGCAGTCGGTCCGTACGGTTTCTGATCCAGCGCTTCAAGCCATTTCTGATAGAACTCCATATGGATCTGAGAATATGCCCGCCCGCTGTGCCCGGGACGGATATAGGGCCCGTCGCCTAAAAGGAGCTTTGTAATGCGTTCCGCCGCTTTTTCCGGCTCATAGCCGACCTGTCCGCGCAGGACCGGGACCTTTTCCACGTTCGGGACCTCCACCTCGGCGTCTATTTCGAGATACAGATGTCCGCCGACCGCCTGTCCGTCGAAATTCTCCTGCACTTTATCCGGGGCGTTAAGCGAAAGGCGCAGGGTGTTCTGTTCTGCTGTCACCGCTTCCGGTTCGCCTTCCGCCTTCACAAAGTCCTCCGACTGATAATCCGGAACCGGCGTCGCCGCAAGCTGCTGCTCGAGTGTGCCTTCGTTCTTATGGATGACAGCTTCCTCCTCCGGCGTGGGAACGCAGGCGCAGAGAAAGATCATGGAAAACAATAGAGCAAGTATCCGTTTCATGCGAACCTCCTCAATATCCCTTCATCGGATCGATAATGCTGCCGTCGATGGCGTTGATGACCAGTAACGGGCTGAGTTCCCGATGATCGCCGTCTGCGCCGTAGTACGTTCCGCCGAAGATCCATGCGGGCACCATCAGCCCTGTTTCCATGCTGTTCTTCTCGCGGATGCGGAACAGGCCGAGCTTGACGCCGGTGATCTGCACCTTCGCGCCGCTGCCGTACAGCTGCCGGTTCACTTGCTGTTCAAAAAGACGCATGATTTCATCGAACGGGAGCAGCGGCGTCGATTCCGCGATCGTCTCGGTCACCTTCGACGTGCCGTACCACGAAAGGGAAAGCAGTCTGCCCTCCGTCGAAACCGCGGCAATGACGCTTTCGTAATCCCACTCGGGCGCATACTCCGATTCTATTTCATCCCTGTCCGGATGGATCCCGTGGACATTGATATACGGCGCCGCCGAGCCGTCATAAACCGGCGTCAGACGAACCAGATAGCCGTATGCGCCGACGACCCCCGCTCCGTCGCCATCGGTGTCGGCATTGTTGCTCCAATAGATATCATCGACGCAAAGATCGACCAGTCCGTCAAAATACGACAAAATCGTTTCTGCCGCCGCGCGCGGCGTGACCGTCGCGCCGTCGTGTACGACGTCGTAATCTTCTGATTCGATTCGCTCGACGCCGGGCTTGTCCGTGATGTTGAAGCCGAACGCATTTGCGTTCTTTTTTCGATCGCTCTGCGGGTTGGTATACTCCATCACGCGTCCCCTGTCGTCTCGGAACACGAGAATGTTCGGTTGAAATGCAATGTTTGTCCTGCCCTCGGATTCCGTTACGATATGTATAAAGGTCATTTCGCCGGTCGGCGCAGCGCCGTCCCATTTCTGAAACGGCATCGCCGATCCGTCCGCCGGAATATTGCGGTAGTATTCCTGCCAGTAGGCAAGCTGCTCCCTGCGGTACGCTAAGAATTCTTCATAATCTTCCGTTGATGCCGTAGACATACCGTAGTCCTTCCGGTATTCCTCAAACGTCGGTTCGTTTAGCAATCCGCGGATCATATCCTCAACACTTCGTCGATCCAGTACATCCTGATAGATATACAGATTCTCCGATTGCAAAAACCTTTTGGCAAGCGTCAGGCGTTCAGCGTCCGAAAGACTGCGGCGTTCGACGCGCAGCATGGGAAAAACGCTGTCCGTCAAAACACGGATCTCGACGTCGCCTTCAATCTTCGCTCCGTCGCTCGTCACAAAGTCGCATTGGAAGCGTTCCGGCATCTGCATTTTCACCGGCGTTGGCATCGATACGGCTTCGCCCTGCTGCTCCTGCGTCTGTTCGTCCTTCTGCTCCTCTTTTTTCACCGTGTCAATCAGCACGTTCGTGTCCTTTTGTTTGACCGCGTCCTGTTCCGGCGTGGGAACGCAGGCGCAGAGTATAGCGGTGCAAAGAAGACAAATAATGATGATTCGTTTCATATAGTCACCTTTCAATATCCCAAAAACTCGTTGAGTATGCTGCCGTCGATGGCGTTGACGGTCAAAAGAGAAGCTTTGTGAATCGTTCCGCTGCCGCGGTACAGTGTATCGGCAATTCCTTTGTCCCTTTCGAAGATCGTGTCATATCCAACGAAATCCCAAACGGGCAGCAGATAGTATTGGTCGGAATCACGCTTCGGCACACAGCGGTAGGAAAAGAACACATCCGTGACAACAACCGTGTTTTCGGTGTCGTCCAGATAGATGTTCATATAGATCTGCTTCTCAAAGATCTGCATGATTTCATCGAATGACAGCAGCGAAACGTTTTCGTTCTCGACGGACAGCACCTCGATCGGATCGATCCAGTCCAGAATGGTCAGCTCTCCATTACGGATTTCTGCAAAAAGCCGCTCACGAAGAGCCGGATAGGAATAACTGACGCCGGCTTTCTGCGCCGCTGTGTCTGAGCCGAAATAGGTGTTCCAATCGTATACGGGGATACCTGCGTAAACGGGACGAAGTGTGATTAAAAACGAACCGTCGTTCACGCCCTCGACGCTTCCGAGCCGATCCCGCATCCCTTGATCGGCAGGGCGGATTGAGACAATTTCGTAATGCCGGTTTCCGATGATATCAAGCGCGTCTTCCAGCAGTTTTCTTGCGGTGTCGGCGTCGATTGCCGCGCCGTCTCCGCTTGGTGTGGCGTCCATGGCGCCGTATCCGATCTCGAAGATATCGGAGCTTTCAGTATAGAACGATATGATTTCACCGCGCTCGGTGTACAGATTCAACTGTCCGTCCGACCAGCTCCCGCTCCACGGCTGTTTTGTCCCCGGCTTACCTTCGCGATAGTATGTTGTGAGACGTTCGATCTGCTCGTTATATTCCTTTTCAAGGCTCTCGTAATCCGCATTTTCCCCATACGGGTGTGTTGTCAGAACCGCAAGAAGTTGCTTATACTGTTCTATGACGTTCAAATACCGATCACGCCCCAAGGGATCGGTCCCGTAAAACGTCGTTTCACCGGTCAGCGTTTCCGCGATCCGCTGCTTCTGTTCGGCGCTCGGGTGATACCGTTCAACAAGCATAACCGGCACTTTGGAAACGCTCGGCATGTGAACGGCGGCATCCATCTCCACATGCAGTGTCCCACCATAAACGGGTCCGCTCACCGAAAGGCTGACAGTCTCCGGTACATGAAGCGCGTCCCGCAGCGTTTCGGCGGTTCCATCGATGCTATCGATGGCGTAGACTTCCGCTGGATCGCCGCTGATGACACTCTCTAAAGCGCCTTCTGCTTTATTGACAACCACGTCTTCTTCCGGCGTCGGCTGACAAGCACAAAACAGTATGATGATTGCAAGCAAAACCGCGATCCGTTTCATTTCTTCTCCTCCGATTTCATCCTAATGGTTTTTGGGAAAAAAGTTGTTGCCGAACTGTAATCGATTTGTAATGATCAGCGTTTTCACCCTTCTGTAGATCTATTATAGAAGCGAGATGTCACCAAAACGTCACAAAGTTGTCACAGAGTTGTAAAATCTTGACAGAAAATATCGGTTTACTGCATTTTTTCCTTCCGCTTCCTCTCTATCCTATAAAGACGTACGAGGGAACGTTTCTGTTGCATCTGCGCCGTTTTTCGGTAACACGGAAAGGCACAAAAAAGGAGCCGCCGAGCATTTCGCCGGAGAAGCGAAACGAGGGGAGAGGTCTTTCGGCGGCCCCAAGCTTGATTCTTTTTTAATAACCCCAGTCAGGATGGATGATCGAACCGTCGACGGCGTTCAGAATAACGACGTCGTGCTGCAAGTCCTCATTGTTCCGTTCACGTTCTCTGAATTCCGGTTCCGTCGCAAACTCTCCGTCAAAGAACACGACCCAGCAGGGCATTTCGTAGTATTCATCGGAGTTTTTGATGTGCAGGGTATAGGTTGTCAGCAGCATTTCATAGATTTCAAGGTCGATCTGCCGATCGCCCCAATCTTCAAACGGGAAGCTGACGGAAACGGCGTTTAAAGCAATGCGCTTCACATCGTCAAACGGAAGCAATTCCACGCTTTCGTTTACGCATTCCAGAACGGACTTCGGCGCCGAATAACCGAAGTACTGAATGCCGTTTTCATCGATCAAAACTTCCAGCTCTTCATCACGAATCGGTTTATTCACGAGGTATCCGCTGTTATCTCCTTCCTTCATATATGACACCGGCGCATACGGAACGCTGACGGACGGATACCCGCCGTAGTCGCGGATCAGTCGAAATGTCCAGCCACCGGTGACATAGTGCAGTTTTCCGCCGAAGTTGTCCAAAAGGTTCGATTCGACCGCGCTTTTCACCGCAAAGTCCGTAAAGCCGAGCCGTTCCATCTCCGCATGCAGAATCTTTTCGGCCTCCGCCTTATCCATTTTGACGTCCTTCCAGATCTTTGCGTTCGGTTCGTCGAAGCGCTTGTCATCTTCGTAATAATAGCGGTAATAGTTATAGCCGAAATTGCTGCACCCCTTCGATATGATCAGAAAATCCTGCCACCATGTAACCGCCGCCTTGCTTCCGTCCTCCAGTGTAAAGCCGCTGGTGCGTCTCTCCTTCAGGCTGTTGTAATCCGAAACCGGCGTCGTTTCCAGCTTCTCCGGCGCTTTCTCGATCTGCTCTGCATATTCCTTGAGCTGCGCGTCGACCTCCTCCTGCGTGAGTTCCGTTTCATCACGGTCGACACCGTCGTTCGGCTTGCCAGCCGCCTGCCACGCAAGTTTTGCGTTCGCCTCCTCAAGATATCGCTCCATCTCCTGTTTAATATCGTCCTTGGTCGGCTCCTGCGTAAAGACCTCGGTGGGCTTTTTTAACAGCGCCGTCGCAAGCTTTGCCGCCTCCTCTGAGGAAATCTCCCTGCCGCGCGTGCGGTAAACCGGATACAGCCCGTCCGCTCTCTGCACGATCTTCGCATGCACCGCAATCGAAAGATGATCGCTGTACTTCTCCGCATCCTCATCCCAGCGTTCCGGGAAGGTCTGCGGCAAAAGCGCTGCGCCGGGCTTCGTTTCGCTTCCGGGATCGGCCGTTGTTGACGCATTATTAGCCGCATGTTCGGATACGGAGACCGTATCTTCTGCCTGCGCCGGGACCGGCGTTGCGGAAAGCTTCTGTTCCACAACATCATCACCCTTATTGATCACATAGTCGTGATCCGGCGTCGGCTGACACGCCGCAAGCATGCAGAGCATCAGCAGAATTGCAACGATTCGTTTCATTTGTTACGCCTCCTTATGGTTTCTGTTTTCATGCTACCATGCAAATGCGTACAAATTGCAACAGAGTTGTAATCGACTTGTAAGAGAGTTGTAAGAGAGTTGTAAAAATGTTGACTTAAGGTTGATCCGGTCGGAAAAACTGCCATTCGCCGTTCAGAAGCAGTGCGATCCCGTCGTCCAGAAGGACGAAGGGCGCGTTCTTGCAGGGAATATTCGCTTCATTGTTTTCGGCGGGCAGCGCCGTGGAGGGGACGACGCTTTTGATCCTTCCCGCATACTCGCTTTCATCCGGCGTGCGGTAAAAGGCATGTCCGGACCGGTAATAGACGGTATCGTACGCCTTGACCGCCGGCTGCACGGCGGTCGGTTCGGCGGCGGACAATATGCACGCAGTCATTAAAAGCAGCAAAAAACAAGCAATGATTCGTTTCATGGTTTCTCTCCCTTTTCCATTTTCTACCTATAAAGACGTTTGAAATCGCAAATACGTGACATCCATTTTGCTTTTTTGCAAAAATCCCGCACCGATCCATTCGATGCGGGATAAAATACATATGTTTGCTCAATACCCCTGCTGCGGATCGATGACGCTGCCGTCGACCGCGTTCAGGATCAGGATCGGCAGAAACTCCGTGCCGCGAAGTCCGTTCAGCGAGCCGTAAAAGCACCACACCGGCGCAAGAATACCGCGCGTATAGGAATCTTTGTCGAAAATGCGCCACAGGCACAGCCGCACCTCTTTAACTTCGATCTGATAATCCGAATCCATGCCGAAGTTTGCGTAAACCACGGGCATCATTTTTTCAAAGATTTCCTGAATTTGAGAGAACGGAAGCAGCGCTGCCTGATCGGTGATGATCGACTCTACCTCCAGAGGCCCGGTCCAATGTACAGCCTGAATGCCTTCATCGTCCACGGTCACCTCAAGCACCTCATAATACCACTGCGGTCCGTATCCACTGTCGTCTACCTTTACCTGGCTGGCGCCGAAAAAACTCTCCACCGGCACGCCCGCCACCTTCCGAAGGAAGCGAACCGCGTACGCCTGATGCTCCGAATGTGCACGCTGCTCCTCCAGATAGTCTGCGGGGACCCATTCGGGATACAGCGGCTGCCGATTCGTCAGCAGGTAAACGCCGTCCACCGCCATATTCTCCACGCCGCACTGCGTTATCAACGTCTCCGCCTGACGTCGCGCCTCGGCGGGGGTCACGGAAAGCAGCAGCGTTTCCGGCTCGTTCCATCCGTGGATCGTGATATCGGGGAATACCGCCGGCTCATCGCTTTCGCTCTCCTTTGTCACGTCCAGCAGCACATTTCCGCCCGCCCATGTCCCCAAATGGACGTCGCTTTGGCGATAATACAGCAGGCTGGATCCGCTTGACGGGATAAAGCCTTGCACGTTGCCGTTCTCATCGGTAAAAGTGTAGCTGCCGTTGTCCGCGTAGTCGGCGTCGTTCTTCACCCGGAAGCTGCATTTCACCTTTTCAAATGGCGCACTGACCGCAGCGAAGCCCGTGGCTGTACCCCGATACTTCCCCATGAAGTTCATCTCATACGACTGCAGTGTGCCGTCAATTGGAACCAAAGTCACTTCCTCCGGCGCGTTCTGATACTCCTGCTGCAAATCGCTGATGATCTCGCGACAAGTGCACACTTCGCGGTCCTCGTCACCTTTTCCCTGCATCAGCAGTTCGTTCAGCCGATCCTGCTGCTCTTTGATTTGCTTTTCGATCGCCCATTTAGGGGTGTCATTGGGCATATCATACATCTCTTTTCCCGCAGTGAGCGTCCGGAAAAAGGCGTAGACCTGCTCCTGACTGAACCGCGCCGCCTGCACGTACGCAAGCGGAAGTCGGTCTGTCTCCGGCAGTATTACCCGCGCTTCGCCCTGCACGACCACGCGCGCGGTCTCGCTTTTGAGATCGACCGAATAAACCTTCGGTGCGCCGAGCGTGTCATACAGAGTTTCGCCCGTCGGCGCAGGTACACTCGTTTCCTTTGCTTTCTCGATCATCGCCTCATTGTCCTTTCCGATCACCACCGGCTCGTCCGGCGTGGGCTGACAGGCGCAGAGAAGCAAAAGAGATGTAAGCAGGATGATACAAATATGTTTTTTCATATGTGTGTCCTCCCATCAATAGCCGAGCAGCGGATCAATGATCGTACCGTCGATTGCGTTGATGCAGAGCAGCGGCAGATAACCGCATGGAGCGCCGTATCCGCCACAGGCATGATTATTCAGCGTACTGCCGTCATAACATGTGCTTAGATCGCTTCCCCAGAAAGTCCATGTCGGCACCAAAAGCCCATATTGCAGATTATCCCGCTCGGCAATGCGTTGTAATCTCAGTTCGATCCGATCGATGCGATAAGTGAGATTCTCGATCTGGTCGGAGTTGACGACCTCCTCTTCATGAATGATCGGCAGCATCTTCCTCGCGATGCCCATGATATCGGAGAACGGCAGCAGCGCGGCGTCATCCACCAGCGTTTCCGTGATCTCGATCGGTGCAGCATAGGCGAAGCTGCATACGCCGTCGTCACTGATCGTGACATTCAACTGTTCGTATCTCCAGCTCGGCGCATACTCTGTTTCACTGTGAATCGATGCGGATGCAAAATTGGAAGGCATACAAACCGGGATTTCACGGAATACACGGCAGAAGCGGATCTCGTAAACATACTGATACACATAATCTACCGGTAGTTGCCTGTTGATATTATATCCCTCGCGTCCTTCACTGCGCACTTCCTCCTGCAAGAGATACACGCGATCCACCGCCATATCGCAAAGACCGATTTCGGCGACCAGTTTTTCGGCTTCTGCCTGCGCTTCAACCGGCGTCTTTTTGAGATTCGTCCCGATTGGAACCGTCCTTTGTCCGGTCACGTCGGCATAGCGCCAGTACGAACCGGAAACCGTTTTCGGAATTCGTCTCTGGTTCGAATAATACACGCTGCTTTCGATCGATTGGACAATCTGCCCGTTCTGCTCTACCCGACTGTCCGGGCGGAAAATGAAATCAACCTCCTCATCCGTTGTATAGACGCCCCACGCCAGATAAAACGGTGTCTTTTCCCAATCGACATCCGATAGGTTTCTGACCGGATTCTCCGCCTTTTCTTTGGCGGTTTTCCACCGCGCCTTCAATTCTTTGATCAGGGATTTGAAGTGTCGGACCTCTTGTTTCCGTTCTTCTTCAGTCGCTTCAATTAAATCGGGAATGTTGTTGTCTACCTGATACTGATAGTATTCGATCTGTTTTTCCAGGTTTTCCTTGGTCTCCAATTCATCATACGTGTAAAAGTCCTCGCCCTTGCACAGGACGTCAAAGTACGGCTGCGCTTTCTCAGCATTGAATTCGTCCGGCTTTACCCGCACAATCGGCATCCGTCCGTCGGGACGGATCACATCGGCGTCGACGATGACCTTGAACGCCTCCGTTCTGCCGGTAAACGAATCGGTCACATGCTCTCTGCTCGGCGATTGCGCGGTCTGCGGCGTTTCCGTCGGTGCATACAGTTCGGGCGTACTGCCCGCAAGCGTTACGGTATCCGCAACCGGCGTTTCCTTCGCCTTTTCGATCATCTGATCAAAATCCTTTTGGATTACAATCTCTTTTTCCGGCGTCGGCTGACAGGCGCATAGCAGCAGAAGAGACGCAAGCAGAATTATAATAATATGCTTTTTCATGGCAATTCTCCTTTCTGCGCCGGTCACTGTCTGGCAATGATACTGCCGTCAATGGCGTTGATCGTCAGATAGCAATATGATTCGTCCGAGCCTATACTCTCTTTCGCATGCGGTGTGTCGTTAAACCAAGGCGATTCGCCCATAAAGTTCCAGCAGGGGACAAGCAAACCGCCGCCGTTCTGTCCCGGGATGCTTACCATACTAAGACATACTTTGGAAATCCTATAACACATGTCGTGATCATAGATATCCGCATTGTTCTCCACGATCAAAACCATTTTCTCGAATATCTCACAAGCCCTTTGGAAAGGAAGAAGCGTCGCTGCTTCCACTTGGATCTCTTCTACCGCGCACGGCGCGTCATACTCGAGAAAAGCTACACCTTTCTCGTCCACCAACACCCTGCACTGTTCATACTGCCATGGCCGATTATAATCCGTCGGCTCAACTATAGGTTGGAAGGTATAGTTCATAGGCGCGCCGTTTACCGTCGGAGTAAACACGAATGCCCAGAACGGTTCATAGCTGTTGCCTTCCACGGTAGTGTCTCCACGGTAACTGCGTATGCTCTTTGCAAGTGCACAGGCAAGATGATCGAGCCCCATTTGGCGCAGTTTTTCTTCCGCAATCTTTGTCGCCTCTTCCTGTGTGATGGAAAGCTCGTTCTTCCAGCGTCCATCGATATACGGAAAGTGTACGTCGCTGCCCGCCTCGCGCATATACCGGATCCCGCAGCGACCGTATTCCGAGGCTTTGTCGATGGAAAGACTCGATTCGCTGTTATCCTCATTCAATACAAGCAAACTGATATACCGATCCGTGGTTTCCTGCTTGCCGTCCTCCGTCCATACGTTGAAAGCCTCCCATTCCCATGAAAGCGGTGCGGTTTCCGGCCGCTCCGGTGCGTTGGCTGCTTTGGCTATCTTCTCCTGCAGGTATTCTTCAAACTCTGCTCTGGTATCGAACCCGCTCCAGATCACATTGCCGTATTCGTCCCAATGATCCAAATCATTCTTGAGCTGCAAAATCTCCTTGTCCCACATGGCGCGGGTCCGCCAGTTATCTTTGCTTGTTATGCATTGCGGATCGTCGCCCAATAGTGCGGTCACAAACCGCTGTGCGTCCTCGTCGGTAAACATATACGGCGCGATTCGAACGACCGGCAGCTCGACGTCCGGCAGTATCACCGGCGCGTCAACCTCCACGGTCAGATGTCCGCCCGCGCTCGTCAGCGAAGTCGTATATCGCTCCGGCGCATCAAGGCGCGCATACCAGTCGACCGCCTGCTCCCCCGTTTCGGGAGACGCATACGGCGAGTCCTCCTGCGCCTTTTCGATCATTGCGCTCTGGTCCTTGCCGACCACGATCGGACTTTCCGGCGTCGGCTGACAGGCAGCAAGAAGCAGCAGCGCTGCAAGCAGAATGATGAAAATGTGCTTTTTCATATGCCTGTCCTCCCTTCAATACCCAAGCAGCGGATCAATAATCGTGCCGTCGATCGCGTTGATGCAGAGAAGGATCTGATCGCCTCCGTAATAATCGCATCCGCTGCCCATTCCGTAATTGATGTACGAGGTTTCACCCTCCGTATTTGTCTCACAACACGAGCCGTAAAACGACCATGCAGGGATCAGCAGGCCCTTTAGCTGCTTTGTGTTGTTCTGTTCGCGTACGCGAATCAACTCAAGACGCACACTTGTAATCTGCGTATCAAGTTTCGCAATATGCTCATACCCGGCCTGATGCTGATATATGATCGGAAACATCTTCTCTGCGATCTCCCGAATCTCGGAAAACGGCAGCAGATTGGTTGATTCGGAAACCGTGTCAAGAATCGTCAGCGGTTCTTCCCATTCAATACTCACAAAGCCAACCGAATCGATCACAGCGCTGAAACGCTCCTGCGTCCATGGGATCGAAAAGATCTGGTCAAAATTCCCCGCCCCGGTATCGTTGCAAACCATAGGCGCACCGTGTATCAGGCGGCGACATACAAACCGCAGCGCATAATGCTCGGCTGAAAAGGTATCGCCATCGATATGACCTTGCGCAGCGTCATCGATCAGAAACACGTTTACGATCTCAAACGGTTCGCCGATCGTCTCAAATACCTCGTTCAGCATTGCAGCGGCGTCCGCATACGAAAGCCCTTCCGGCAGTTCGCTCGATGCATCCACCTTCCTTGCGTTTGCCATCGAATAAGACGACTTACGGTTTTCGACGTCCAAATGCCGATAATAGTGAAAACACGAGCCTTCTCCGTCTGCCTTGAAATATGCCGTCGCACCGATTGAGCGATAACGGCTGGAAGCGGAGAGATACAAGCGTTCCGTATCAAAGCGTTTGCTGTCGAGCAGCATATAAGTGCCGTCGCTCTCCTGCTGTTCATGAGGATTCTCTTCGGGAGCAGTCTTGTACTTTTTTTCAAGCTCTGCGATCGCAGCCTTCCATTCCTCCTCGGAAAGATCGGTGTCTTTGTAGCTTCCGTCCTCCAATTGATCCATCATCGATTGAATGCTCTCCGCGATCTCCGATTTGGTGCTGATATGATCCATGTCCGGGAGAAAAAAGGTCTCGCCGTTGCCGAGCAGATGAAACAACCGATACAGCGTCTCCTGTGAAATGCCCTGCGAACGCACCCAGACCATCGGCATCGGCACGTCCGGAACGATAATCGGCGCATCGGCGTGAACCGTCCATGTGCCGTCCGTAAAGTCATAAACAAACCGCTCCGGCGCCTCCGGCGGGGTATAGGTCTCCTCTGGCGGCAGCGTCGCCTCGCCCTTTTGGATCATCAAATCCTGATCCTTCTGCAGCACCGGCGGCTCGTCCGGCGTCGGCTGACAGGCAGCAAGAAGCAAAAGCGTTGCAAGAAGAATGATGAAAATGTGCTTTTTCATGAAATCACTCCTTTTTCGGTTTCCTGCATCAAGCATACCGAAAGGCTGCACGAAAAACCTCACCAAAGTGTAATGAAACTGTAATGAAAATGCGTCTTATACTCACGCTTGCCTCCCCTGTGTAAGGGGAGGTGGATCGCGAAGCGAGACGGAAGGGTTGTCGTCCTGAATGCCGTGTGATTTACAACCCCTCAGTCTCGGCACGCCTCGACAGCTCCCCTTACACAGGGGAGCCGAGAATTACGGCAGCGTAACGGAAACCGTCGTACCCTTGCCGGGTTCGCTGTCCACGGCGATTATCGCGCCGTGCGCGTCGGCGATCGTTTTGACGAGCGCCAGCCCGAGACCGCTGCCGCCCTGCTTTTTGCTGCGGCTCTTGTCGACACGGAAGAACGGCTCGAAGATGCGGTCCTGCACCTCCTTCGGAATGCCTCTGCCGTGATCGGAGACCGAAAACGTCCTGCCGGTGACGGAGAGCAGGATCGGCTTTTCGGGCGCGTCCGCGTCGTAGGCGTTCGCCGCGTTGACGATCAGATTGTTGAGAAGAGAATGCATCAAATCTGGATTCAGCACGAGCATGTCCGTTTCGCATTGCACAGTAAGCGCTGCGCCCTTTTCTTTCAATTTCGGCGCAACGCCTTCTTCGACGGTTTCCAGCAATTCCGGGATCCAGACGCTCTCAAGCTCGATCTCCTCGTCCGAAGTAAACAGCTTCAAAAGGTTCTGCGTCAGCCGTTCGAGCCATTGCGTCTGCGCTTCAATATGCGCAAGCGATGCGTCGCGCTCGTCCTCGGAGAGGTTCGCGCGGCGCAGAAGCCCCGCGTGCAGGATCAATCCGGTCATCGGCGTTTTGAACTCGTGCGTGACGCCGCCGATAAACAGGCGCTGCCGTTCGTTGCGCTCGGAAAGCTCCGAAATCTTCGTTTCCACCGCGTCCGCCATGCGGTTGAAATCCTCGCCAAGCGTTCCGATCTCGTCTTTTGTGCGAACGGCGACGCGCTTTTCATACGCGCCGTCGGCGATCTCCTTCGCGACGCCGGAAAGCGCGGTGATCGGCTTGGTGCTCCGCCGGACGAGCAGCGTGACGGCGCCTGCGCCGAGCGCGATCGCAGCGATGCTGACGCCCGCAAAGATCCACGCCATGCGCTGAATGCGGGCGTAGGTGTCCGTAATGTCCTCGACCACATAAACGGAGTAGGATTCCGTACCGACGGATGTGCTGCTGCCCGCGATCAGCAGGTTTCTGCCCTGCACGGTAATTGCGACCGGCGTGCCTTCCGAAAACGCTTCGCTGTCCGGCGTGACATAGGCGGACGGATCGATCGTCACGCCGGTTGAGACCGGCTTGCCCTCGCGCATCAGCACGGAGCTTTGGTCCGAAAAGCGGTTAAAGCAGAGTTTGATCAGCGAATTGTGCACGGCTTCGGAATCGTCGCTGCGCGCGTAATAGTTCGCCATCTCGGAAAACGAGGTGCGCAGCGTCTTTTGCTTGCGCTGCACCTGTTCCGTCGACAGTGACAGGATCGTATTTTTCGCGAACAGCAGCAGCGACAGCGATACCGCAAGAATGACGACGGTCAGGACGATCGAAACGAGCAGCGTAATGCGTTGATACAGTTTCATTTACCGATCCTCCAGCCGATACCCGAGCTTATGGATGGAGCGGATCGCATCCTCCAGATCGAGCTTTCTTCTGAGCGCGGAGATCTTGACGTCGACCATGCGCGTCTCACCGAGGTAGTCAAAGCCCCATACCTCGTTAAGGAGCCGTTCGCGCGAAACGGTCATGTTCTTGTGACGCAAAAGCGCAACGAGCACGTCAAATTCCAGCGGCTGCAGCTCGATCGGCTCGCCGCCCTTCGTGACCGTGTGCGTTTCGGTGTTGACGACGATATCCTTGACGCGGTAGACGGCGTTCCACTTGCCGACGCGCTTCAGGACCTTTTCGATGCGCACCATGAGCGTCAACGGATCGAACGGCTTTACGATATAGTCCTCGGCGCCGTCGCGTAGCCCCTTAATCTCCGATGCGGAATCCGTCTTTGCGGTCATGTAGATGACAGGGATGCCAAATCGCTCCATGATCCCGAACAACTCAAACCCGTCCATGCCGGGCAACATGATGTCCAAAAGCGCAAGGTCATACGCGTGATCGTCTTCGAGCGCATCCGCCGCCTTTCTGCCGTCGTCGAACGCAACGGCGTCGTAGTCCGCAAACTGCAGATTTAAAAGCACCGCGTCGCGGATCGCCGCATCGTCTTCCACCACAAGAATCCTGTTTTTCATAGCATTCTCCTTCGATTCGTTATCTCAAGTTTACCATATTTCGCACACAAGCGACACGCGCGTATGTAACGAAAATGTAATTTCTATGAAAACAAAAGATCGGAAACCATTCGACTTGCTATGAACCGAGGAGTTCCGAGTTTTTTGTATGCATGCAGCAATTCTCTTTGGCAGTTTTTCATTTTCAAAATCCGAAAAATCGATCGTGTCCCCGTTTGAAAAAACTTCATGTGTTCTGTAATATGATGTGGAACCTGACCGAGAAAATGAAGCAGGCGCAAGGCGTGACCGAAGACCTGAAACGAAGGGATCAGATGACGTGGGTCGGCGCGGTCAACAATATCCGTAACCAAATCGAAGAGATCATAAGAAACGATCTGATATATGTATAATCCGAAATACAGGAACAGCCGCCGTTTTATCGGCGGCTGTTTTGCGCTTAATGGTGTCGCAGCGAAAGGTCTTTGCTTTTATAGATTCTCGTTCTTCAAGGCGTCGATTGGGTTGTCCTTTTTAAGCCTGTTCCGCGCGTAGAGCATCGTTGCAAACACGACGAGGAACACCGAGCCGACCGCGATCGCGATGCTGTGCCATGGCACGTAGAACCCGCGCTGCAGCTCCTGCGCAACGATCCTGTGAATCAGGAACGTCACGCCGACCGAGACCGGAAGACCCAGAAGCAGCGCGCGCAGTCCGTAGATCACGCACTCGTAGCTCAGCATCTTCCGCATGCCCTTCTCCGTCATGCCGATCGATTTCAGCATTGCGAACTCCCTGCGCCGCAGCATGATGTTCGTGCTGATCGTATTGAACACGTTTGCCGCCGCAATCAGCGAGATCAGGATGATGAAGCCGTAGGCGAACACGTTGACGACGCCGACGATCATGCGGCTCTGCTCGCGCTCCTCGGCGACGTCGCCCGCATAGGCGTTGTACTTGAAATCCGACGCTTCGAACAGCTTCAAAAGCGCTTCCCGAAGGTCCTTGTGATCGGTCGTCTGAAAGTACAGCTGCGCCTGCGATTCGCTCTTGTACGTCGCTTCCGGCAGACGGGAGAACGGATAGATCAGCGACGCGCGATCGGTCGGGATGCAGAAATCGTCGGATTGTACAAACGCGTCGAACGAGTAGGTCACGGGCACGCTCGCCTCGTCTTCCGTGAGAATCGCGTCCGCTTTTTCGCGGTCGAGCGTATACGAATGCGTTTCCGCAGCTGCCGCCATCGCCTGCCGCCAGTATTCCTCCGGATAGTAGGCGACCTTCATTTCTTCCGCTTCATGGTCATACATATATTCCCAGACAAAGCCGTCGCGTTTTGGGATTTCCCTCGTCTCCACCGACACAGGCAGCGCATCGTCGCGGAACAAATCGTAGCGGTAATACTTCACACGCTTTCCGTCAATCACCTGCTGCGTGATTCCCGTGTTCATCAAAACGCCGTAGGGGCAGTCTTCCGCAAAGTACGGCTCCGGATCGACGCCGCTTGCCTTGCACAGCGCACGGAACGCCTCGTCCTCCAGATAGAGCACCTCCAGGTTTGCAATCGCCGGTTCCGCTTGTGTCGGCACGGCTTTATAGGCGTCGGTCAGAAGCGCGGGGTCGGTTTTGTATGTGTTGCCCACAGGGTAGAAATACGCCGACCGCGTGACGCCGTCGAACGTACGCATCTGCTGCATCACGTCCTTTGCGGCATAAACCGGCACATAGGCGAACACGTCGACATTGCTGCTTTCGGCAACCGTCTTGACCATATCGGTGAGGTAGGCGCAGAACGACGAGGCGGAGATGAACAGCACTACGCTCATAAACAGCGACAGCACCGTCGCGCGATAGCCCTTTTTGTTGCGCTTGAAGTTCTTCGCGCCCATCGCGCCCTCGAAGCCGAACAGCTTCTCGGTGAGCTTGGAGGTTCTGACCTCCTTCGCTTTCGTCTTGACGTCCGCGCTTTGGCGGATCGCTTCGATCGGCTGCAGCCGCGCCGCCCGCCGTGCGGGAACCGCGGCGGAGATCAGCACCGTGATGAGCGCAATCACTGCGGCGATCAAAAGCGCGATCGGATGCAGCGCAAGGCGCATCTGTGTTTCGGCATTCGGCATCAACGCCGAAATGGTATCGCGGATCGCCCACAGCGTGATCCCGATGCCCGCGCAGCCGATGATGAGCCCGATCGGGATGCCGATCGCGGAAAGCACCAGCGCTTCATAGCGCACCGACGCGCGGATCTGCTTTTTCGTCGCGCCGATCGATTTTAAGATGCCGAACTGCCGCGTGCGCTCAGCGACCGAGATCGAAAACGCGTTGTAAATCAGCGAGATTGAGCCGAACATGACGAGCACGACCAGCACTGCCGTAAAGCCGTAGAGCACACTGACAATGACGTCGTCATTGAACACGCCGTAGAACCGCATCAGCGAGGCGTTCTTGCGCCAGTTCTCGGATACCGTCTGACGATCCATGACGCTCTTGAAGAAGTACGGATGCCTGACCTTGAAGAACACGGAGCACGCGCCCGTCCCCCGTCCTTTGGTCAGCGCGCGGTAGCCCGTGCCCTGCACCGAGGGATCGAAGCTCCGATAGACGCCGACAATCGTATAGGTCATGGGAACGGCATCGTCGACGGTCTCGCCCTCCCACATCGAATCATACTCGGAAAGCGGCTCGCCGTCCGGGCTCATACGATTGCCGATTGACAGAGTGATCGTTTTGCCGACCTCATACGCGGAAAAATCCGTCTCCCGCGAAAAATTGTAGAAATTGCTCGAGAGGATCAGCTCACGATCGTTTTCGGGCATTCTGCCTTCTTTGATGCGGCTTGCGATCAGCGTCGAATCGCCTTCGAGCGCATCGACAAAGATCGGCTGACGTTCGGTTTCGGGATCCTTCGCCTCATAGCCGATCAGTCGCCATGTCATCACGACATCCTCTATAAAGTCCTGATCTTTGACGCTTTGCGCGGTCGAATCATCCAGCCCCCAAAAGTAGCCGTGCCAGTCGCCCGTGTCCTCTGTCGTCACGCCGCGCATATAGACCAGTCCGCTGTACGCGCCTTCGATGACTGCGGTCAAAAGCGCCATCGAAAGCATGATGCCGATGATTGTGACCCATGTGCGCATGCGGTTCTTCTTCAGCGCGCGCCGTGTAAAGGTATGCAGAATGTTCATGCCTGCGCCCTCCGGATGCGCTCGTCCTTCGTGATCCTGCCGTCCTCGATCGCGATCACGCGGTCCGCCTGCAGCGCGATCTGCTCGTCGTGCGTGATGACGATCAGCGTCTGGTTGTACTTGCGGTTGGATAGTTTCAAAAGCTCCACGATCTCGCGGCTGTTTTTGGAATCGAGGTTGCCGGTCGGCTCGTCGGCAAGCACG
>JAEEGG010009946.1_pt1 | contig 21159 bp, 16 predicted proteins | sample 9134161 | NCBI WGS metagenome assembly JAEEGG01 (sample SAMN16246543, study PRJNA631951) | gut metagenome | biome: gut microbiome; feature: rumen; material: CR-attached | host: Bos | place: Iran: Karaj | collected 2018-10
GCGAGACGCACGTCGATGAACCCGATACCGAGTTCGCGCGCTACGTCGCGCAGGATGCTCGACTTCCCGAGCCCCGGTGCGCCCCACACCATCAGCGGCGGCAGAGCGCTCGCCATCTCGGGATTCGCCGCCAACGCCGCCAGCTGCATCTTCAGCAGTTTCTCCAGCTCCTCGCCCGTCACGCGGTTGTGAAGGTCGATTGTGACGGAGCTCTCATTCTGATTTGTCATTGTCCTTCCTCTTTCTGGTAGTTTAATCTACCATGTTCGTCTCTGTTTAGAAAATACTTGTCACTGCTCGTGTCATCATCCCAGATCTTCAACGGACGGCATAGGATGCTAGCCGGTGTATGCCATTGTCCCCTATCTTGTTCCCGTAGAGAAATGACGCTTTCCACGCACTCTGTAAGGTCTACTCCGTGTTCAATGCCGATTTTCATAGCAAGTTCGCCATAGGAGGTCGTTTCATACGGCTTACCCTGCGCATTCACCAACCCGCTTACTACAATGATAGTCCTTCCTGCGCGCTTGGCAGCATCGTTGATCCACTCCATGTCTGGAAGCGAGAGCTTGTTTCTGAAGTCGGCAATCGTGAGATCCCCTCCACCAACGCACAACGTGCCATCCGCACTTTCCGGCGCATGAATCAATCTCATGAGCGCATTTCTGGTGTCGGTGTCCATTTTGTCCTCAATCAGCGTCGATGCCAAAGGCTGCAAAGACGGCGGAATGATTCCAACATCCCCCGTAATTGTCCAGCAATGCACATCAGTCGCCGAATCGCCCATAAGGTATCGGCCGTGTAGCCAAAGAAATGCCTGCCACGACCATACGCACAGCCTTGGTGCCAAGCCGTTCTCCACCATCGTTGCACCTATCTCGTAGGCGAAGCCAAGGCACGGCATCTTTTCCCCATCACCATCTATCAATATGATGCCCGGAGCTTTGTTATTGCACAAATCCATCAGCCATGTCGGTTTCGATTCATTGTTGCTCATTTCATGTACTCCTTGAAAGCCATGAGCATGCATTTGGCTATTTGAAGCTGAACCATAGTGAAACTTGGATCATGTTCAGGATTCCAATCGTTTTTACGGTAAGCATAAAACCGCCTCAAATCCATGTCTGGGCCATATCCGTTCACGACAAAGACAAAATCATATCCCGACGATGTGTGACGGCAGTTGTCGATAAGCTGATTTACGGCAAATTCCATTATGCGCCCCATTATCTTTTGATTCTTCACGTCCCGCCCATTGATATAAAACCTTCCAAAAGCCCTACGAACCGAATCATTCCTCCTGGCAGCACCGAAAGCGAATGACACGTTCCCGCGCGTCACGCTTCTCGGATAGATCACCGTTCCGCCCCCCAGGGGTTCAAGAAGTTCCTCAACCAATCCCTGCACGCCATTCTTATAAACATATCTTCTGCCATTATACGAAACGATCAACCCTGGACATCTTGCCGCCAGGCCATTCGCCAATCTATGTAAAGACAAATAGGACCAAGCTTCGTCGATCTGCTCTTCATTTTCATAAAACTCTTCGGAGGGTGTGAAACTTACACGAACGCTATTTTCCGCCCTCATAATCGCCGGGAACATCCGCTCCAACGCGCCTACATGTCCATACATACATTGAACTGCATACCTCTCACCATTTCTACACGTTACTATTTCCATACGCCGAGACAGCGCCGTAATCATCGCGTAATCAACGCCGCCAAAATCATGGTCTCCACCGAGAAGACTCGAGACCTCACCCTTGCAAATTCCGCACAGATCATCAGTCGCCGCAGTACTGTCACATTCCATGGACATCGTCTTGGGCCCTGAGTCGTAGCGGATATCCACATACGACGCCTCACCGCGCATGAATGCCGCCCCCATTTCATTTGCGAGCTGGTCGAGAAAGAAAAGCCACACGCTCGCGTCCGGAATGCCATCATGCGTCGGCCAATACATCCCCAGCCGCTTCCTTATGTGTTCAACCACGGTAATTTGTTCTACAGCATCCATGTTCTTCCAGTTGTTCCTTTCTTGCACAAACCCTTTAGCAACATCCGTGCCAAGGCACAAACAGCCCCGTAAGTGACCATTCCCCACCACTTGCCGTTCAAGTTCTTACCAGCCGCTCAAATATCTTCCGCATCCCAACCGGTCTATGACCAAAACACGCTCTGGCATGATTTTTGCTCATCTAGCCATGCGAACAAACAGACCAAGGAATTCCTATGAACATAAAAGACCTAAGAGCCGCACTAGTCAAGTTGACAAACGAGTTGGAGCTTACAGTTCGCACCATAGCAGAGCGATGCAAGGCAAAAACTGAAGTCACGGTAGAAGACTTGCTCTTGTTGCATGACCTGGCCCCCGTAGAATCATCGCTGACATGCCTATCACAATCCAGCGCACAACTAAAGTGTACCATAGATGGATACTACCAGTGGATCACAAGACACCGCGAAGTTCTTCTTCCTACCGAACTCGACGACAAGACCGTCTACTCGCTGTATCTTTACATAAAGAGCGAAGGTGTTACCCTGAATCTCAAACCTTTCTCAGAGATCACTTATGCGGCGCACGCACTTTGCCAGTCATGGCAATCGTGTAAAACAATCGAATTCTCGGATGGCACAAAACTCCTCAATCGTCAATTGATTGTACCCAAGAACCTCCCCGAAGAAGCTATATCCGCCGACGATGTCGCCGGCTTTTGCCTTGGCATGGACATAAACGGCAAACGGCTTTCTCCGACATTGCTTCGTTATCTGATGCAGAAGCGGAGCGTGAACATCTTGGCGCATCTTATCAAGGTCAACAAGAAACTCCTCGATGTCTATCCTCCAGAGAACCTTCTCCTAACTGTGTTGTATGAGATGGACGGGTGTCCGCTCTTGCCGGTCATAAAGGCTATAGAGGAAACCTTCCCCGGCACGATCAAATCCGCAGAAGACGCCTCTCACCGCAACGCGCTCTGGTACACACTACGGCATCACAGCCAGGTCCGCCATGTGAATTTCTGTTGTGCAACTGACATAGAAGATGTTGAGCAATATCTACTATCGAAAGGCTGCGACCCCGCCAAGGTATCAAACGACCGTTTCTCATGGCAAACCATGAAACGAGTGATAAACGTTGTCAAGCATTACGAGACGTAAGAAACAGTAGAATTTAGGTCAGCAACTGTAAATTTCACCGACCCGACTCCACCATCATCCTGAAGAACGCGAAATCCATCTCCTTTGACGAATGATGCGGGCTTGTCATGCATTCGCGCAGGCGTGCGGCAAGGCCGGGATAGCGCATTTGCACTTCGCGGGAGATGTACTCCAAGGGCGAACCGGCGCGCTCGCGCTGCCCCGCCTCGTCTATCCCGAGGCGGAGCATTTCATTCCGGAAATCCTTCCCGTGCCCGCCGCGACGACCTTGCGCATACTGCCAGATGTGCGTCATCTCGTGGAGGAGAATCGGCATGAACGACGCCGTTTGCGCACAGGCGCAGATGTTGAGCGTGATGGAGATTGCATTGAACACCTGTCCGTCCACGGATGTTGCATGCAGCTGGGCATAACCCGCCACATGTGTAGGGCGTGTGCTGCGGTTCAGGACAAGCGCCACGGGCGGAAGCGCCCCACCCCAGCCGTAGTGGTTGCAAATCCCGTAGATTTCGTAGAGCTGACGATAGACGTCCTCGAATTCACGATAGAATGGCGGCAGGTTGTATCGACCGCCAAACGACATCGCCTCACCGCTCCGCGGCGGCGCGGAAGCCGCTCTTGGACGGCTTCTGCCGCGTTGACGGTCCTTGCGCCTGGCCCGCATCTGCTCACGTCTTTCCAATAGCGCAAGGCTCAGCTTCAGGGTCTTCTCGATCATCTCCGTTCCGTCCTGAAGCGCCATCCACTGTCCGTTCATCAGCCGGAACCGCTTCTGCGCCGGCGTGACCCGCTCGAAGAGGTACTTCGTCTTCGCGCTTTGGACGACGTTGCAGTGCGTCTTCCCGTCGGCCTTCCTGAGCCCCCTGCCGCACATCTGGATCGTCGGCAGCCGGCTCGCGTCCCGCGCGAAGATCGTCTGAACGTCCGGCTGGTCGAAGCCCTCCGTCAGCATGGAGACGTTGGCGATAACCTTCACCTTGCCCGCAACGAACTCCTCCAGCTGGCGGTCCTTGTCGCTCTCCGCCGTCACCACCTCGCAGGCAACGCCGAAGTCCGCAAGCACCTTCTGAAACTGGCAGCATTCCATCACCGTGGGGAAGAACGCCAGAGTCTTGCCCCACTTCTCCGGCGCGTTCATGTAGCACTCCCCGACGATCTGCGGACCATAGTGCGGCAGCAGGTAGGAGTGGAACGGACTCAAGTACCCTTCGCGGATGAGCCGGTCGATGGAGCAGGTCGAGACGGTCTCCTGGAAGGAAAGCTTCATGCGGTCCGTCCGCATCGGCGTCGCCGAAAGCCCAAGGACGTACTCGCTTTTCATCTTCTCGTACAAGAGCACGCACGACTGCGTGGCCTCGTGGTGCGCCTCGTCGAGAACGACAAGGTCGGCCTCGGGCGGCGTCTTCTCGAATAGCGACACCGGGCGGATGTTGTCCTGGTGGAGGTCGCGGTTCGCCTCCATCACCTGTCGGAGCAGATGACGGCGCGGCGCGACCCAATCGACCTTGAGCTTGCGCCCCATGAGTTCCTGCAGCGCATGGATCGTCTCAAGCGCCATGTAGGTCTTGCCGGAGCCGACGGGCGACTCCAGCATCACGGACGCGCAGCCGCGTCCCGCGAACCCCGCGAGGCATGCCGCTACCGCGTCCTGCTGATACTGTCGGACTTCCCAGTTCATCCACGCGCCCTCTCGCCGAAATCGATTCCGCGAAGATAGTATTGGCTCGCCGGATGCGCATGCGGATACATCTCCTCAAGGTCGTAGCTTCGCGCGTAGTATTCCCCCAGGAGTCCGTTCGCGGCGTTCCTGTTCTTAAGAAGCTCTCCGTGGTGCGTGTTCAGTTCCGACACGAAGTTCATCACGTCCGCCACCGATGCGCCCGTCGGCAGCAGCCCGCGCCGCCGCTCGCCGATCGTCCCGAGGTCGGTTACGCCGTACCTCACGCACGGATTCTCCGCGACTTCCTGAAGCCTCTCGCAAAGCAGCATCTGGTGCCGTGCGTCGCGTACCTGCCGGCGGATGAACGACTCCGCCTGATACACCTCGTCCACGGACGCCTTCGTGGTGTTCGCGGCGATAAGCCGCTCGTGAAGGTACTCCACGCCGCGCGGGTTGCTGAACGACCGCAGAAGCCGGCGGAAATGTTCGCCGCCGTTGTCTTTGACCTCCATTTTCGTGCGGAACAGCGGCGCTTCGGCGACAGCCCCGTTGGAACAGATCTGCCGCCAGGTGGCAAGCGTGGTCTCAGGCGTTCCCATTCCGTCCACAGGCACCTCCGTCGAGATGTGGACGCCGTACTTGCTGTCGTTCGGGATGTCCCACGCCTCTCCGAGGTCGAACCTCCCAGTGATGACCCCGTCGTGGTAGTCGAACTCCTGCAGGCGCTTGTCCTCCTTCATGATTATCTCGATGTTTCCCGCCGGAATCGGAACGCCCTTGTCCTCGATGAGCGCAAGAGCCTGGTGCTGCTCCCTGTCCACAGTGATGCGAAGGGGCAAATCCGGCGCGCGCTCGGCCGCGCGGTGGATCACCTCCAGCGGCGTAAACAGGTCGAAGACGCTGAGCGGAACCTTCATTCGCTGCGCCATGCCCTTCAGGAACCGCTGCGACGGCTTGTACTGCTCACCCTCCACCATCAGGGCCTTGAACCGTCCGTTCTCCTCCACGACCGAATCCGCCACCTTTTGCGGTGTGATCCGCACTGTCTCGAAACGCTCCTTGAACGGCATCGACCACCCAGGTTCGGCCTTCGGCTGCCCGCCCTCCGCCGCACCTTCGCGCTCCTCGCGCATAAGCCGAACGACCGCACCCCAGTCGCCCTCCCGCATCTTTGCAAGTATCATGTCATTCATATATGGTGTTCTCCTTACAGAAGCCATAAACGCCCGGCTTCGGAACATCTTAGCAACTTCCGTGCCAGGAACTTTTCCACGCGAAAACGCCCGAAAACCGCGCGGTCGCTGCGCAAAATATTACCGGGTAGTCAATTTTTGACAGAAGCCCGGTTGCAATCCGCACAAATCGCAAGCCCCCCAGCCCAGAACCGCGAGGCCATCACTATGGGCACGCAAACATCCAGAGCGCGAACAGGACCGAGATACTTCTTGTTCACCTTGCCATTTCCTTTTTTGAGGGTTTACGATGATGCCGATTATAGCACCATCGCCCTCTCAAAAGGTAGCCGCCAAGGCGACTTTCCGCCATTCAGTATCTTCCCCGTCCGATTCCTATGCAAGGTCCGACCACCATGCTACGATATGTGCCTCCACCAGACCATGGTAGGGGCCGACCACCGGGCGGCCCGCAACCCAACCATCTCTATTCAACGCGCGCACGAATCGATTTCACACGCTTCATGAAAATCATCCCCATGCATTCGCTTTAGGCCATCAAGGGGAGCGAATAGCAACTGCTGCACCATTCCAGTATAAATACGCTCGGCACTGGCGAAGTCACCCAGTCGAATAGCCGCACACGCAGGCTGAATGTAACCTCTCCAGATATTCCCGTATATCTCTGTTGCATCTAAGCGTTTATCAATCTCTCTGACAATTTGCGGAGCGGCGCGATAATAAGCGGACAGAAGAACTCTTCCACGCACGTCTACCAACATCCGCATATCCTTTAATCGACGCATGAGAAGAAAAGCTTTGGCCGCTTCAAACCGTCCAACACGCAACGCCTTTGTTGCCGCAGTCACCACAAAGCAGCCGCTGGAGGTGTGTCCAGTACATGTTGATACTGACTGGTATGATGCACTCTCGTCATAGGCAACCGTATCAGCCGACTTCGTTTCCATAGATATCGGATTAATTGTCAAGCTCTGCGATCCTTGCCAGTCTTCGGCATCCTCATTTTCATCTTGCAAAGCATAATCCACATGATCATATTCACCAAGGCATACCCTTATCCGCTCAATGCGATCACGGTTTTTGGCTGCATCTATGTTTTTGTAAACAAGTTTGCCCAAAACATATCTAAGTGCCTTCGCCGCATCAATTTCCTCTTGCAACTTTAACCGACGACCACGAGAATATCCGCCCCCCTTATAAAAAATATCAGCCAGCCTACTCAGAGCTGTTATATTTCCAAATGCAGCCGCCATTTTATATGGTACAAGTTGAACATCAGTTGGCTCGAGTGGATCACTTGACCTTCTAGCTTTAATCTTTTTCTCGCCCTCCTTCACCAATTCATCCGTATCAATAAAGGATTCATTCGCCATTCGTTGTCCGTTTTCCTCGGCCTCCATGACAGCTCGATCTGTTCTTGAAATGCCGAACTTCTCGAGCCTACCATACCATTCCCGCGGATCAAATCCTGAACGAACATACGTCTCTATTATACGACACAAGCACCATGAAACAAGATTCTGCCCTTTTTTCCCGCAAGAAGGCAACCGCTTAAATCGACGTCTACCATCTTCTTTCTTCACGCTGTAAACATCGTGAAGCAAATGCCTAATGTCTTCAAGATATATCTCTGCCTCTCTTAAAATCTGTCCCAACTCATCAAGATGCTCCTGGCAAGAGCCGATAACAGACTTCGCCTCCTTCTGATATCGAGCAAAGAAATCGGACGCGTCATCAGAACCACTCATTAACCGAGTGCGATCTTCTGTCACAGCACGATTAATACGTTTCGCTGCCTGTTCGTCACGCAACAATCCAGCCCTGACTTGAATCATCAACCAGTCAAACTGCTCTCGTAAACCAAGATATGAACTCAATGGATTTAGTTTAGGCTCGCCGACCATTTTCATTACAGGGAGCGTTTGTCCGATGTACATTGAGAGCCGTTCCGCTACGGAAACATTGGCATAGTGATCAGCGACAACAAGTACCGCGGCCCAAGGCGTTACCTCTGGTGATGTGACTATAAAGTTCTTTATCAGTCGATTAAGCCGCAGACCGTTCTGCTGCGACATCCTGATTAAATCACCGTAGTCGGCAGCGGAAATCTCCCGTCTGCAATCAGCATAATTCACGTACTCAATCTGCAGGCGAGGTCCATGAAGCGCTAATATCGGAATGATCGTTCGCACCGTTCCAATTTCTGGAATGCGGCCAATCAATCCAAGTGATTTTCCATTAAAAGCATCACTGATAAAGGGCGGTATGAGCTTAACGACTGGTTTGTTCGTTAATTCTGGAAACCGACAAGCCGTTTCTATCCGCTCAAGCATCTGTCTGCCGAAGCGTACAACATCAGGCCCCTCGCCAAGTCCTATTCGATTAAGCGCTGGATATAGCCTATCGCGCAATGTCGTGTCCAGCTTGCGGAACTTCAAATACAAATCGGCTGCCTTGTCCGCACCATCCTCAAGCATCACTTGGGATAATATGCGTAGCAACTTATCAGCACGATTGGCAATGTTGGCCGCTGGAGTCTTCATTCTTTGTCCCCTGCAAGAATCTTTTGAACAAGCGATTTCCTTTCTGCCGAGCCATCATTCTGCTGCTGGATTGCCATCCGAACAAGTTTTAATCTCTTTATTGCCTGCTCCATTAGAATGGACAATGAGCGCATCGATAGAACCTCAGTAGTATTTGCAATGTACTTCTTGAGTTCACTCACACGACTCGCAAGTTCAGCCTTAACCCCTACCGCCGCATTTAATATCTGTTGCTCAAGCAGATCGAACTGATGAACAATATCGCCCTTTCGAGTGTCCGTCTTTGTGACATCCTTGAGGAAATCTGCGACAAGATGTCCATCCATATATTCTTTTGCAAGCGGTGCCGAATATCCAGTAACTCCATAAATGCCACCGGGGATTCCGTCTGCATCCTTCGTGATATTTTTTATGATTTTCGCCATGTTTTCATCGCCGACTTGGTCGGCATGTGTTACGACAATCAAGATCGGATGACTGGGATTGACATCATTGATGAACTTCAAATCTTCGGCGGAAATTGTCCCGTTTTCCTGTTGAATCAACCATATCAAACGATCAGCACGCTTTAATTGTTCCAACGCTCGTTCCCTGTCGGAAAGCGTAAATGTACGTTCAAGATCATCTGGCTTGGAATAACCGGGGGTGTCTAATAGAACTATCTTCGACGAAATCTTGAAATCGGGAGAAGATATAATACAACTGTCTACAAAAGCGGAGAAACTGATTTTATAACGTTCATAAAATGCATGCGACAATGCATTCAACTCAGTCGCTGATATCTCATGCGTAACACGCCCCTTCATTGATGTCAGCAAATACTCCGTCTTTGCCCCCTTTGTCACAAAAGTCGGAAACGACGTTGTTGGAGATTGCTCCTCTGGCAGCAACCCATTAAGGCCGACAACGGCATTTATAAACGCCGACTTCCCTGCGCTAAATTGACCACCTATCCCAAGAATAGTCTTCCCGTGCAACAAAGACACTAATGAACGATCAGCCATCTTGTCACATAGTTGCATCGCAGTGCGATAGAAATCAATGTGACCAGGAATTTCGATCCCTTCAAGGCTCCGCAAATAATTCAGCCAATGCTTGCGCAAATCCCATACGGTTATCGTCTGATCGCCAGCCTCAAGTTGACGGGATTGTCCGATAACGCGTCCAACAAGATCAATAGCTTGGCTCGGATTGGCCAAGATGGGATTGGATGGCTGTAAGACATCTTTTACCTTGCCTCGAGAAAATCGCCCCTCAAGTTCGCTGTCATCATCAATATCATCAAATCTCATTTCATCTTCTCATCTTGAAGTGCATGAAGTACATCGACGAAAGCTCTGCGCTCCCTCAGGTTCTTCTCTTTATCCGCACATTCAGATTCTATGCGACGCAGCTCACCTCCCAAACGTCCACGCAAAGTAGTTACAAAACTAGTAGCCTGGTCGGTGAGAATCCCTGAGATTGACTCGGAACACCCCTTCAGTTGCTTTGCGATGTCCTGTTGTACGCTTGTCAGCAAAGCAGAAAGGGTTTGTTTTGCCGCATGAATCTCTGTGCCTGTCGCGACACCTCTTGGGTATTGGCTGCGAATCTCGTCAACATAAGCATTTGGATCCAGGTCGACACGCGGCAATTTAATTTTTGCAAACGTACTCCGCAACGGCGTCAGTACATCCTCTTCCTCAAAATCCTCCTCCCCCAACGCTGTCAGAACAATGTCTGTTACTGACCTACGCAAAGTGTCCGTGTCAACCAAGAAATCAAATGCGTGGCTGACTTGTTTTTCACAGCTGGCGGCATACAGCTGAACTTGATCCTCTATCTGCGCCGTCTCAACGGAGAAAGATTTGACCGTGTATGTATACATTTCCTTTCGCAAGCCCAATAATCCCGTGCTGACACGTTCGTGACGTGTTCGGGTGGACTCCTTAACATCCAGCCCCCCATAGTTTCGACGCATCGTAACAAGTTCCGAAGTGAGATCCTGTATCTTTTTTTGCGCGACAAGCGATGCTTCTTCAAAATGCGATGCAATGCTTGTTGCGGCCCGATCCAGGGCACTTTCCATTGCCCTCCGCTTCTCCCGCGCACCTTCAACACTTTGCTGCTCAAGTGTTCGTGTCGCGATTTGCACAGTTTCAAGAAGCTGGGATATCAAACTCCTTATGTTGGTCTGCGCCGTAACCACACACTTCTCATTGCGCTTACCAACGATTTCCTGCTTTTTCTCCTGGAGCTTTTTAAGCTCTTTCTTTACGGCAACAATCCCAGAGAGATCTCTCAACTCATTTTGCGAAAGGTCTCTCCCGTTGTTCATTTTCTTGAGGGAATCATAAACCTTTGGTTCATCGCCATCAAGTTTCTCGCCGGTAGCAATTTTTCGCATCAGAATGTCGGCCATTGACGATGTTACCAGCAATGGATGCGCCTCAAACGCCCTACGCAAGGTTATCGGCAACGTCTTAATCTCTTGGGCATAACGAGCGTCAAGGCGGTTTATCTCTTTATGATAGGCTGTCTCTAGATCGCATTTATTCAAGTATCCCGTTATAGAACCATCAAAACGACTGGCAATAACGAGACCATCTTCAATCCCCGCAGATGGCAGCAATCTTGTCAGATCCCCCTTGTCTCGATCTGTGATGAACTGATTGCACGTGGAAAGGTACAATACCACATCACATTGTTTTACAAACTCCTTCGTCACTCTACACCGCGAAACAATTGGATCGCCCAATCCGGGCATATCCACAATTTCTACGCCTTCCAAATCTGGGTGTTCAATTTCCAATTCCACATAATTAACAATTGGCGTATACCTACCATTCGCCCCAACATAATCCGACAAAAAGGTTGCAAGATCGTCCCCTTCTATCGGATCAGCCGATCCAAGCTTTTCACGTAGCCCAACCGTCGAATTTTCCATGCCCAACACCAACTCGTGAGCTCCGACCTCAAATTCGCTTTTACTTTTCCGATAATTCGTCTGCTCAAAGTTTTGCATGGTGATCGGTTTTTTCTCTGGGATAGGTGAAGCCCCCATCCCCTGCATGCAATTCGTCCGACGTATCCGCTCGTTCTCAGATTCTATCTCCTTGCAGTATTTTCCGTAAGCGGCCATTAATCCATCACAGTACCGTTTGTCATATTCTTCTATCTTCTGCCAATCCTGTTCTGTATAATAATGAACCGTTGCTCTATTCCCCTTTTCTGAATGAACAATCCTCGTTAATGCTGCAGTCATTGGTGTCGAAGCTCTGGGCAAAATTCCCTTGCCGCCAAAAAGCAACATGTTTAAGAATGAGGACTTCCCAGCTTTCATAGCACCAACTACACCAATCTTGAGCGTGTTGGCCTCGGTCTCATCCATCGACATGGTTCTCTTAAGGCTCTCAACCTCAAAGCGAACTTGATGCAGATAATCCGCGTCAAAAAAAGCCTTGTACTTTTCGAGAACAGACTCAACCTCCCCTGCCTCGGAAAGGAATCTCTCAATGGTTTTTGGACTATTCACTTACGCCTCCTGAAAATTCATCTGCTCTATCGTCTTCATGTCAAGCATTAATGATTTGCGTTTATTTTCATTGCCCTCAAGTAATTTCTCGCGACTATTCTCAAGTTGGACGATCTCATCCTCGTATTTGCGTATGCGCTCAGAGCATTCCGCGGAAAGTCCGTCCACAAGCGCATCAGAAGCCTGCCTCAATGCATTCTCAACTGGCAAATAAAGCTTTGCGGAAACAACATTGACAATGCGCTTCAAGTATTTATCACGAGCGACTTCATGTTCAGAAGCACCGAACAAGGCCTTGCACAAGCCAACAATCTCGGGCAAAAGGACGATAACAACCTCGGCCCAAGGATTAATCACATCGGTAAGAAGTGCGGCTATGCCTGTAACGGCTTTATATGCCGTATTAGCATCATTTGACTTCTTTTTCTTAGCGTCATCCTCTTTCTGCAAAACACTAAGTGCCTGTCCCAAAGTCCCTGCTTCGATCAATGTTTTTACCGCACTAATAGTACCAATCAAAGCCTCCTCGACTCCCTTTTGCTCCGGCATTTCCATAGCAGTCGAAAAATTCAAGGACTGGACTATCGAATCGACCTGATTGGTTGCAATTTGCTGAACATGCCTAAGAATGACTGGCCGTACAGCTTCCAGCATTACTGCCTCCAAGGCATTAGCATCCTGAGCAAGTATTATATCAGCACACAAATCAGCGCGTTCCTCTAATGCGGCATGAATATCAGTCATAACTGAATCCACTTCTTCGGGAAACCTATTTTCTGCTGCTTTCTTCTCAAATTCGAAAGTTTCCCTGACTCTATCTGTGGCAAGACGAAGCGCACTCAACTGATTGTCGACATTCCAAGTACCCCCGTCTGCATGGTTCAGCGCATACCGCAATGCACTTTTCAGCGCTCCCTTCTCAGCGGCAAATGCCGCGAGCATTCTACGGTTAAAAGCGTCTTGAATATCAAAACTCAAAATGACTTCCGTCAACTTCTCAACGATATCCTTGTCGTGACGCGACATTCCAAAAACGGGATACGCATACCCCCATGCGGTCAACGTGTCTTTTGCACGCTTTATTACCTCCTCAACATTCTCATTCGCCACTTGATCACACCATGAAAAGATTATGGCGATGTTCTTCGTATAAGTAGAGACTTCTTTAATGTAATTTAGCGTCACCGCATTAATGTCACCATTGCGAATATCCGACATAATCACATACCCACCCCCACTTCCGAGATATGATGCCAGCGCTTTGGCATGCTCCCCAATTGTCGAATCAAATCCCGGAGTATCTACAATCGTGTAATTCGCCAGCGGCTTGAGGTTAGGCTGCCCGACTTCCCCGTACCTCAACTCGCGAATTGATGCCGTTGTCGGATCCTCGCCCTCCTCCAGGTAGTTAGGTATTCCTATAAGTTCATTGAGAAATGAGCTTTTCCCGGCACTGAAATGACCGACAAATAAAACCTTCATCTCAAAACTATCGCGCACAGCCTCAATTCGATCGCATGCATCTTTGATAATCGTCAAGTCATTACGTTCGGCAATATCGCGAAGCTGCATTATCGCGGGATTGAAATAATCTACATCCATTTTTGGCCTTTCTCGTTTATTTGTATATACGCTTAATTGAGAGCAATGGTGTCTCCGCATCCACCTTACCAACATTGGAACACCTTCACAATCGACTCGCGTCGACCCTTATAATATCATACGAAAAGTCACCCAAAGGGCCGATAGCAATAAGTGCATACGGCCATATTTCATGGCCGCAGAACCTCATGAACAATCCACGGAATGACATCCCATACTGTATGACTTGTGTCATTTGCTTATATTATACCACAATCCAGACGCTGGAAGACAAACGAACTAACAAAATTATGCTCACGATTTAAGCGATTAGCGCCCTGCCGGTCAGCACATCACCCTAAGAAAGGTGTCGTGCATTTCCCATTTCTTCTGCTCGAAGTTGTACGACGTCATCGGCGGCGGCACGTTAGTGCCGTTGGCGCGGTGCGCCCAGTAGCAGTTGCCGCGCATCACGACAAAGCCCTCCGGACCATATCCGACGAGCCTGTCGCAGCTCTGCCGCGTCAGCAGCACGCCGCGCGCGTCGTACACGTCGGCGTATCCGTTTTTGTATTCAGCCCTTCCCACCTGTCTCATTTCAAGACTCTCCTTTTGCTGGACTCAGTTGACGCGCTCACCCTACGTCAACAGTGTTCTCCTGTTCCTTGCGCCATGCGCGATAGCGGGCGAGATCCCCTCCGGAAAGCTTCAGCACAACCGCAATAACGGCTGCGTCATCGATAAATCCTGCAATCGGAATGAAATCCGGTATCACGTCAAGCGGAGTCAGCACATACAGCAGCGCTCCCGTCAGCGCGGCGATTGTGCTCCACGGGGTTTCGGTATACCTGCCCGTGACACGATCTCTGAGCAGTTCGAAGATGTCACATACGTCATCCCAGTATTTCTTCAGGACCTCGACGTTCTTGAAGAAGCCCTTCATCTTGTCTTCCTTGCCGACCATGTCCGCGACATCGTCCTCGCTCACCTTGCGCGAGTACTTCTTCGCCTCCTCTGCGGCCTCCTCTTCGCTTATGCCAGTCTTGTGCTCTTCTGCCATGATGTCCTCGCTTTCGTCGTCATTCCCAAGCCGCATCATCCAGATGGTGCAACGGCCCTACATCTGGGCATATTATATCATATTCCAGTCGCTCGTTTATAGCTTTCGCCGCGTGGATTCGGCAAATGGTAGAATTTCTCCATAACTCCAAAACTTCCCGCAGCGGAAGCAGCCGTCATCACGGGCTATTGCTGTAGCCTGCCCTCTCTGCGCAGACGGGCGATCTTTTCGTCCGCGAGGACATAGTTGAAGAACCTCGTCGGCGCGCGCACGCCGAGCCAGGCGATCGGACGCCCCCCGTTCATGAATTCGCTGATGACGGACTCCAGACGGTCTATGGAGAAAGTCCCTTCTCTGAGCCATTCGTCCAGCGACTTGCCTTCGGCAAAATCGCCGCGGATGCAGGACGCGGAAAACATGTGACAGTTGTTGCTGAAAACGTTGTACTTGACGTGGCGTATCTTGTCGATGAGTTCCCGCGCCGCATGCGCGACCCTAAGCGATTCGAGCGGTCGTCCGGTCGCGTCGTCGCAGGCGGCGAATATGCGCGTCCCCCATCGCATGTTCGAATTTGCATCAGGCTGTCCGTTAACGAACTCGCTCAACGAGACTTCCATGAGTCGTCCGTTTCCGTTCAGCTCGGCAACACGGCTCCGTCCGAGGAAAATACCGCTGTGCTCGGCGATGCCCGCGAGCGAGACGAGAAGCGGAACGCCCGCCCTCGGCGCATCGACAAGACGCCCATCGCCGTTTCGCCTCATCTTTGCAGCCGCGCTCTGCATCACGCCGCTCTTCGCCATGAGCACTCCGGCGGCGGCAAGCGCAGCCCCGCCGACGCCGAGCGCGACCTTTCCGGCAATGTCAAGCCAGTCTGAATTCGAATCACCCATCCTGTCCTCCGTTCCCGCGCCGCAGCTTCTCGATCACCTCGCGCTGGCACCCTGCTTCATCTGCATATGTTCTTTCATATTCATATTATACCACATCGCGACGGAAAGGTGGCGAGGAGATGACAGCACTTTCCCCTGCAATCTATCGGACCACGGCGCGGAAGAATCCGCTGTCCGCGTTTTGCGGCGGGACGAAGCGGATCTCGACCGATTCCTCGCCGCCCTCCGCCTCGACCGACAACCCGTCCGCGGCAAATGCGCCGCGGAGCGTCTCGGACCACACCGCGCCGACGGCAGCGGACAGGAGCCTTGAGTCCACGCGCGATGCGTCGTACCCTTCCACGCCAACGGACATCAGCGCAGAACCGTCCTCCTCGAGCGAGAACGCCGAAACCGCGAAGCCCCCGCCGCCAAAGGCGAGAAGCCCGTCCGCGTCCAGCGCAGCGGAGAGAAGCGGCGCGGCGGCATCAGAAAGCGCCGCGGCGGATATGCCGCGCGACGACGCCCAGCCTGCGAGCGCGCCGTACTGCGCCACCGTCCCGACGTGCGCGGCGCATTCGCCGCGCACTCCAGTTGCCTCCAGCGCGGATGCGACCGCGGCGCGCTCCTCCGCGGCGGATGCGCCGCGCGCCACCTGCGGGACGGCCCAGCCGGACGGAAACTCGCAGCGCTCGTAGCATCCGAGGTCTACGCGCGGACCAAACACGCGCGCATTCCCCGCGAGGTCGCGCTCCGATAGCACCGCGTCGTCGTCTCCTGCGTCGACAAAGCGCGAGCGCGGCGAGAGCCTGAAGTCTCCGTTCGCCGCATCGACGAAATCGGACTCCTCCGCGTAGACTATAGTGTTCACGAGGTCGGAGAATTCCGCACCGCACTCGTACAGCGTGCAGCCGGAGAGGTCGCTGCAGTCCACGCCGGAGGCTTTCTCGCCGGGGCTGCAGACGACAAGGCAGTTCGTCGCAGTCGAGAGCGAAAGCCCGCACCCGTACAGGGATGCGCTGCAGTTCGACACGACGCAGTCGGTGAGCTGCGAGTCGTACGCGCCGCCGCCGTACTTGGCAGAGCAGGTGGTGATCACGCAGTTCGACAGCGTTGCCGATTTCGCTCCGCCGCCGTAGTCGGCGTATCCGCTCTTGAGCGTGAAGCCGGAGAGAAGAGTCTCCGGGGAGAACCCTCCGTCGTAGCACTGCCCGCCGGCCGCGTCGATGGTCGTCCGCAGAGGGCCTTCCTCCGAGACGATCTCGATCTGCGCGGACGGCGCGACCACGGAAAGGCAGTATGTCCCAGGCGCGACGGAGACGACGTCGCCCGGAATGGCGCAGTCCAGCGCATCGCGGAATTCGACTTCGTCCGTGACGCGCAGCGTTGCACTGACGTTGACGCTCCACGAACGCACACCTACCGCGTCGCCGCAGGTCGCGCGGCAGACGAGAATGCCGTGCCCGTGGTGTTCGCCGGACGGCGTGAACGACAGCGACGCGCCGTTTGCGGCGAGCGGAACGCCGTTGAAGGACCATTCGAACACGGGGTTTTCCATCCCCTCCGCGAGCGACACAGAAAAATTCGCCGTCTCGCCGACGCGCATCGTGACGGATCCGTCCGGGCTTGCGGACGCGATCGGGTCCACGGGCGGCGATCCGTCAGAGCCATAGCGCGTGTACGCCTTCACGCAGAAGTTCGCCGTCTCGTTGAAGTGGCGGAGGTCGCGCCAGTTCGCGCCGTCGCGCGAGTACCAGCTCTCGCCCGCGCGCGACGTGGCAGTGCAGTATCCGGACTCCGACTGTTCGACCGAAAGCGGATACTGCGTCGCCGGACTCGTGAGCCGAATCGCCACCGCGAACTTCTCGAGCGCGGCGACAGGAACGGTATTAGTAAGATCAACGGTTGCGAATCCCGCCGTTTCGAGGATACCGGAGTTCTCGTATGCAAGCGTCCCCGTTGCCGGATCCGTCGAGCAGCCTCTGTAGACACGCAGCACGTATTCCGTCCCCGCCGCAAGCGCGTAGAATCCGACTGCCGCAATCTCACCAGATGAATCCGCCTCGAAGACGTTCGCGCACCAGTTCTCGACCTGGACGGACTCGTCTTCCCCTGCCTCGCGCGTGTCGTAGTTTGCGACGAGTCCGCACGGATCGTACTGGTAGACGCGTCCGTAGGTGTTCGTCGCGCGCGGCATCGGATATGCGGCGAAGTCCATCGTCACGAATCTCGTGTCGCAGTAGGAAATCCAGGTGTATCCGTTCGTGTAGCTGTTCGCCCCGTGGCTGTTCTTGACCAGAAAGGCGCCAGGTGTAGCCGGGACCTTCTTGTCCTGGCGGAAGTTTTCCACAGGATAGTCGTCATCCCATCCGATCAGCGTCACCGCGTGGTTTGGTTCCGCCGATCCGAAGTAGTAGTACGCGCCGGTGCCGGCCTTGGCGTACGCGTCGTTGTGGTAATACGACACGGTCGCGGCGCCGTATTTCATGACGGCCTTCTTCAGGAGATCGTTGTCCGTCGAACCGGTCCGCGCAGGGAACCACGCGATGTCGTGCACATGGCACACCGGCGGGAGATCCACCGTCGAGGCAGTATTGTAATACGGATCCTGCTCTTCAAGAAGCGGATCAGTCCACGAAGCCAGCAACGCGGCCGCGATTTGATCGTTGCCGCCGTCGCCGAATCCAAAATCGAAGTCCGCCCCGACATGGCGCGCCATGTGGTTAGGGGAGAAGATGTTGGTGACGGCGAGGTTCGAGTCCTTGAGATAGGCGGCCTCGAGGCAGGCGAGCGTCGCGAAGGCCCAGCAGGTGCCGTAGCTGCGCTGGTTCCTGACGGGCGTTATCCATCCGTGTTCGCGCGAATCCCACCTGGAGGGAATGTTCTCGGAAGCGAGAAGCCGCAGCGCGGCGCCCTTCTTCAGCGCGCGGTCCGCTTCTGCCGCGGCGCGAAGCCTGTACGACTCGCGGAGGGACGGAAGCGACATCGGCGCCGGGATGATTCCGGACGGTTCGTCGCCGCGTCTCCGGCGGCCGACGGAATCGGCGTCCTTCGGAGCGGGGACGGCGGAAGATTGGACGGAGGCGAGCAGCGCGAGATACGCGACGGCCATTCGGAAAACGACGCTGCATTTCGAACGGCCGGTCATCGCTTTCACCTCCGGGGCGTCAGATGATGTGCCCCATCTTCTCGCGCTTCGTGTCGAGATAGCGCTTGTCGTGGGCATTTGCGGGAATCACGATCGGCACGCGCTCGACGATTTCGAGTCCGTACCCCTCCAGCCCCGCGATCTTGCACGGGTTGTTCGTCATTAGGCGCAGCTTGCGGATGCCGAGGTCCTCGAGGATCTGCGCGCCCTCGCCGTAGTCGCGCAGGTCCGGCGCGAAGCCGAGGGCGACGTTCGCCTCGACGGTGTCTAGGCCCTCCTCCTGCTTGCGGTAGGCGTGGAGCTTGTTCTCGAGCCCTATGCCGCGCCCCTCCTGGCGCATGTAGACGACGGCGCCGCGTCCCTCGCGCTCGACCATCTCCATCGCGGCGTGGAGCTGCGGACCGCAGTCGCAGCGCTCCGAGCCGAGCACGTCGCCGGTGAAGCATTCGGAATGGACGCGCACGAGCACGGGCGCGCCGTCGCCGACATCGCCCTTTACGAGCGCGAGGTGCTCAAGGCCCGTGACGCGGCTCTTGTACATGCTCAGGCGGAAGTGCCCGTGGTCCGTCGGGAGATCCACCTCCTCGACCTTCTCGACGAGGCGGTCGACCTTGCGGCGGTAGGCTATGAGGTCGGCGATCGTCATCATCCTGAGTCCGTGCCGCTTCGCGAACGCGGCGACGTCGTCGAGGCGAGCCATCGTGCCGTCGTCCTTCATTATCTCGCAGCAGAGGCCGACTTCCTTGAGTCCGGCGAGCCTGCAGAGGTCTACGGTCGCCTCGGTGTGTCCGGCGCGGCGGAGGACACCGCCCTCGCGCGCCTCGAGCGGGAACATGTGCCCGGGGCGGCGGAAGTCGGACGGCTTCGCGCCGTCGCGCACGCACGCAAGCGCGGTCATCGAGCGCTCGGCGGCGGAGATTCCGGTCGTTGTGGAAACGGCGTCAATCGAAACGGTGAAGGCCGTCTGGTGGTTGTCGGTGTTCCGTGCGACCATCTGGGGAAGGTCGAGTTTGCGGCACCATTCGCGGCTCATGGGCATGCAGATGAGCCCGCGGGCGTGGGTCGCCATGAAATTCACGTTCTCGCGCGTGGCGAACTCCGCCGCGCAGATGCAGTCGCCCTCGTTCTCGCGGTCTGCGTCGTCCGTAACGAGGACGATCTCCCCGCGCCTAAGCGCCGCGATGCAGTCTTCAACCTTGTCGAACATGTGAGTTGCTTCCTTCTCCGAATATTATATCAAATCAAAAGCCCTCGCTACGCTTCGCGCCGTCCGGCGATTGCGCGCCTGAGGGTGAGCGGGTCGGAATACGCGATGCCGGAGTCGGCCGGGAGTCCGAACGCGAGTCGCGTGACGCGCACGCCGGAGTCCTTCAGCAGCTCGGCGATGTATCCGGCCGTCGCATCCCCGTCCATGTCCGTGGACAGCGCGAGCAGGACTTCGCCGACCCCCTCGCCCTTCACCCGCGAGACGAGCTGGGAGATGCGCAGCTTCTCGGGGCCCATGTGCCGCGCCGGGGAGAGCTTTCCGCCAAGCGAATGGTACCGTCCGCGGAAAGCGCCGGACGCCTCGATGGAAACGATGTCCGCAGGATCCTCCACCACGCACAGCGTCGCGCCGTCGCGCGTCTCGTCCGTGCACGTGTCGCAGGGATCCCTGTCGGACGTCGTGAACGCCCCGCACCTGGAGCAGCACCTGACGCCATCGTGCGCCGCCCTGAGAGCCGCCATGAGGGGCTCGGCGAGACGGCCGGGCTCCCTTACGAGCGCGAGCGCCGCCCGGGAGGCCGAGCGGCGCCCGAAGCCCGGCAGCTTTGCGAGGCACCGCTCGAGCTCGGCTACAGGCGCGACCATCTAATCACTTTCCGAAGAGGCCGCCTGCGCCGCCGCCGGCCTTCATCATGTTCATCATCTCGGCCTGGGTGGCGTCCTTCGCCTTCTTGAGCGCGCCGTTGATGACGTTGAAGAGCATGGTCTCGAAGCGCTGCGGATGGCCGGCCTTCACCTCTTCGTACGCCTCGGGCGAGATGGCGACCCTGTCGATCGTCATGTCGCCCTTCGCGACGACGGTGATGCCTCCGTTGGAGTACTCCGCCTTGATCTTCTGTATCTCGTTCTGGATGCGCTTCGCTTCGCTGCGCATCTGCATCGCCTCTTTTATCTGGTCGAACATTCCCATTGTCGTGGTTCCTCGTTAAAGATTGAAGGCTAAAGGTTATGCCAGTTCCTTGCCCGTCAGGTCCTTGTAGGCCTTGAGGTAGATCTCGCGCGTGCGGGCGATGACGTCGTCCGGCAGCACCGGACCCGGCGGCTGGTGGTTGAAGTTTATCGAGTCGAGCCAGTCGCGGACATACTGCTTGTCGAGGCTGGGAGGGTTCTTCCCGACAGCGTAGCTGGGCTCGGGCCAGAAGCGCGAGGAGTCGGGCGTCACCA
>JAEEGG010009947.1_pt1 | contig 21158 bp, 17 predicted proteins | sample 9134161 | NCBI WGS metagenome assembly JAEEGG01 (sample SAMN16246543, study PRJNA631951) | gut metagenome | biome: gut microbiome; feature: rumen; material: CR-attached | host: Bos | place: Iran: Karaj | collected 2018-10
TAAGTGAGTATGGCCGCAAGTGTTTTATTGACCATGCGCCAAAACAGCATCTGACAGATCGTGAGATAGAGGCTTACAAAAGCCTCGCAGATGCACGTGGTGATCTGGTTCATGTCCGCAATGCCCTTAAGGGCAGAACGCAGGAGCAGATCAAGAACTACTTCAATGATGATGAGTTCATGCGAAATTGGATCCTGGCCATCAACAACATCATCACACAATGGGACAGTATTATTGAGCAGTTAAGGGACTAAAACCTGCGCAGCCATGATAGCGAAAGCCAATACAATCACACACGGCAGTAATGCCGTCAGATACTCAACCGACAAGGAGTTGGCTGAGATTGTGAAGGTTGGTCACCTGCCTGATGGACTCACCACCTCGTCTATCTGGTCGAGGATGATGCTCCATCAGGCACAATTTAAAGAGAAACAGCGAGGACATCGCCGCATCAAGAACACGTCGATACGAATAGAACTGTCCCCAGCCAAGGAAGAAACGGAAGGCTGGACAATGGCAGACTGGCAGAAACTCGCGGACGACTTCGTCAGGGAGTTTGATGCCGTTTATCTTAAACGCCCAGATAGGGATGATGACGACCCACATACTCATCTCGCCAACAGCCAATATGTTGTCTCGCTCCACCATGACAGTAAGAGTAAGATACTACACCTCCATATCAATGCCAACCGAATCGATATGGAAGGCAATACCAACAATGAGTATATGATTGGCAAGAGGGCTACGATGGCTGCGAATAAAATCAATGAGCAGCGGGGGTGGATTCAGTCGATGACCAAACGTGAATGGAACATTGACGAGGTGACCAATGACTGTATCGAAACCCTGAAGTCAATGGACTCGTTCGACTTCAACACCTACGAAGCCAAGCTGAAGGCCAAAGGCTATGGTGTCAGGGTCATGCGTGACAGCATCGGCAAGGTATGTGGCTACTCTATCAAGAAGGGCAACTCTACGTACAAGGCTTCAGAGCTGGGCCACAAGCGAAGTCTCACTCCGTCGAGACTTAGATCAACCTGGGAGAAACTGCACCGTGACAAGGGCATTCACACGCAGGCAATCAATCCTAAGGGAGCACAGTCTGTTACCCGTTCTTCCTCACCTGCTGCAACAAAAACCGTGCAGCCAAAGCAACAGTCATCTCCCAAGCAGATGCCGTTGCATCCTGCTATTACATCAGAGCCAGTGAAGCAGCAGCCCGTTATGGTTCACCATGACATAGAATGGAACGGCAGAAACTATCCTGTAGACATTCCGAAGGAAGCTGACGAAATTCTGATGAAGGAGTCGAAACTGCCAGACAATATACTTTGGTCAAAACTGGTCGATGTACAGAACACCGCCATTCTCCTGTTTGGCAACTATCTTGATGCCGCTACTCAGATGTCCGAATCTTGTGGTGGAGGTGGTGGCGCATCCGAATCCGGCTGGGGAAGAAAAGAAGATGAAGATGATATTGCATGGGCTCGCCGCTGTGCTCAGCAGGCCTTTGGCATGCACAAGCGTCCCTCACGTGGTATACACAGATAATCCAACAAATAAAATTTTAAGATTATGGGATTAAATAACAAAAGAACATCTGGCCTTGACCTGACTGCACTCAATGCCAAGATGGAAGCACTCGACCAGAAGGCCGAGAAAGAGAAAGAAGTGCAGCAGGAATCAGCAGGTCTAAAAGAACTGGTGGAGGAATTGCGACTAACTATTGGAGATGTTCGTTATCTTGTTCCTAGAGTTAAAGAACTAAGTCTTGCTATAGGAGAGACGAAGGACAGACTGACAAAAATCAAACAGGAAGGAGACCTGGCATATACCCTCTTTCAATGTGCCCTTGCCAAGGCAAATGCAGAGGGCATACCAATTAGAGCCGACCCAGATAGCTTGAATGCTATAATCTATCAATGTAACACTGTCAAGGATGATATTATTGATGAATTGAAAAAGAGTATCGAAACGACATTCAATAATTATATCTCCATGCACAAACTATACCTTGATGAATTGGAAAGACATGAGCGAACAATGTTGCTTAGCTTCCAATGTGACATGGACAATGCACTATCCCGTAAGGGCTGTTGGTGTACTCCAAGGGTATTCTGGTGGTTCTTTGGAATCTACATGTTCTGCTTTTCGATTGCATTCCTTACGATAGTGCTCTTGATAACAGGAAATCTTCATTTTTAGTTTTGTGTACATATGGTTTGCCCCAACATTTCTTGATGGAATGTTGGGGATGTTTAAAAAGATTAGTCAAGTTTATCTGTATTCATTTATGGTAGCTTTAATGATGTTTAAAATGTCGGTGTGAGAATACAAATAATCAAGTAGATGCTTTACAAGAAAACGGCCTACATAATCGTCGATGGAATCACCATTGGCATTCATTTCCGTTGCACTAAGTTTAACTTTTGTAGAAGAATCAAAATAAGGATCTTCAACTCTGATAGAAATTGCGGCAACTAAACCATATAGTATTGCATCCTTTTTCTTCCAGCCATAAATACTTCTCATTGTTTGAACTAAGTATTTCACGAAAGCCTCTTGATGTGTTCCGCCTAATGGAGTATAGTGTTTGTTTACATAAGAGAAAATCGTTTCTCCACTACGATACGTATGTGTAAATGCGACCTCTATGTCGTGGCCGACGAAATGAATTATAGGATATATAGCTTCATTTTTGACATTATCGTTTAGCATGTCTGCAAGCCCGTTAGGAGATTCAATAGATATATCACCGAATCTAAACGATAATCTGTTATTTAGATAAGAGTATTCTCGTGTCAAATTACCTACTATATCTTCATGGAATCGAAAGCCCTTAAAAAACTTATCACTCGGTTCAAAAGAAACATAAAGGCCGTCTCTTTCGTTTGTAGAATTTGTTGTGTCCTCCTTTAACAGACCATTTTGAAAAATGATAGTTCTTGCTTTGCCTTTATTATAACTACTCACTTCAAAATGTGAACTTAATCCAATGAGTATTTTTATACCATATCCATGTAATCCTATAGACTTATTACCTATAGTGCCATCGAAAATAGGCTCTTCAATGGTAACATATTGAGTTAACTTATCTAAAGGAATACCATTCCCGTTATCGCGTATTGAAATACGATGTTCATTCAATAATTTAACTTCTATTTGGCCGTCTGTTCTACGTTCAAGTTCATCGACGGCATTATTGATCACTTCTTTTAATAGAATGTAGATACCATCATCTAGCTGAGTACCGTCCCCCAACCGACCGATATACATGGTTGGCCTTATTTGGATATGCTCCAATAAAGATAGTTTGCGATTGTTCTCACAGTTTGTTTTCATACCTCTATCCTATTTTGTTACAATCAAAATATGAACGAGTCATGTTTTGGGACGCAATCTCAATGCCATACTTGTTTAGGAATAACTGTACAAGCATAGCTCGTTCACGGGCAACACCGATAGGCGGTATTGGTGATACCGTACTTGTCTCAATGAACATGCCTTTTTCAAGGCGTTGTCTTTTGTCTTTACATGCAGCGTTGCCGCTGTTTTTTACTACAATTCTCCAAAGTGCCATAATTATTATAATTAAAGATGAAACATTAAACATTAAAGACTTTATAGAGTTCTCTATTAACTATTATCATTCAAAAGTTTATAATCTATTTTTACAGGAGTACAATGTGTATATCCCTTATGGAAAAAGGTATTTAACATGCAGTCGAATTTCTGGCGATGGACATGCATAATCCCAGGATGAGAGAACATGAATGGATCATCATCCTCAATGTCCCGTTCTTTTTTCCAGCCGTCATAAACCACATCTACGATTTCAGCTTCCTTGATTTTCTGATTATAAAGCATCCAGAACTTCTTCGTGTGGTTTTGGATAAACAAATGACACAGTTCGTGAATGACGCACCCTTTAAGCCAGGTAAGGTCAGCGTAGAACATGGTTCGAAGGTTGTATTCAATTACACCATCAACCACGCGTGCAGCCCACTTGATACGATTTGACGGGCAACGGACAACTATTTTTTGAGGTCGTGGAAAATCCAGCTTATCAGCTGCATTATACGTCCATAAACTGATGGTGGGCTGAATAGAATTATATAGTGATGCGAAATCATCAAACGGAATTTGAGCAATCTCCTTCATGGGTACAGCCATTATTTCCTGACACCTGCGGCTCATCACAGCCAACTCATTATCAATACTTTTTATCATGGATTTTTAAATAATACATTATTGACAGTCTTTTATGACCTGATTGAACTCTTCAGGAAAGTTCGCTTTGAGATAGCCCATCTGATAACCTAACCATGAATAGCAAACGGCATGAGCTTTATTGAAGGCGTACATACCTTTGTGTTCCCAGTCCTTCCATATTCTTTCAAGTGTACTCTTTTTATATCCATTTCTAAGACCTCCCCCGATGAATTTAGGCTTTAATTCAGCTATCTTGTCTTGCTTCTTTTTGCCCATCGCCTTTCGTAAACTGTCACTTTCGCCTCTGTTAAAGTCTGCAATCAGACGGGAAAGCATCATCAATTGCTCTTGATAAACCAGAATTCCATACGTATCGTGAAGGTATTTCTCCATGTTGGGTATAGCATATCTGATTTTACTTTTACCTTTCTTTCTTTTGATTAGCAAGGGAAGATTTTCTACCGCACCTGGGCGATACATGACATTCAGCAGCACAAGATCTTCAAACGTTGAAGGATGGAGTTCACGAAGATATTGTTGCATTCCTTGTGTCTCATATTGGAAAACATCTTCTGTGTCGCCTCGCTGAAACAGTCCAAAGGTCTTTTGATCATCAAGAGGTATCTTCCCTATATCGAAGTCTTTCCCTGTGTTGACCTTGATTCTTTCGCTAATCTTCTTTAATTGAGAAAGAGTTTTCAAACTCAGGAAGTCAAACTTAATCAGCCCCGTTTCTTCTATGATTTTGCCATCATATTGTGTACATCTAATCTTTTTGTTTTCTTCGTCAGGATCGTCTTGAACACAAACAGGTGCCCAATCACTGATGGGACTGTCGCTAACAATGAATCCACAGGCATGAACTCCCTTTCCTCTGATTGTACCTTCCAGAACTTTAGTGTTACAAATCGCATTTTGAATAGTTTGGTCTGCAGAACGTACCAACTTCCTAAGTTCTGGAGAAGACTTTATCGCATTATCCATGGTCTTCGGATAATAAGGGAAATACATAGGTATGGCTTGGAGTATGGCATTAGCAGCATCTGTTGGCAATTGTTGTGCTTGGGCAACAGAACTAAAGGCTGTTCTTGTACTAAATGTTGAGTAGGTTGTTATATATGCACAGTAATCCTTTCCATACTTTTTTTCCAGCCATTCTATGACTCGAATCCGTCCCTCTTCATCAAAGTCCAAATCGATATCAGGTAGCATTTGCCTATCAGGGCACATGAAGCGTTCAAACAACAGATCGTGTTTCAAAGGGTCTATCTTGGTTATTCCCAAACAGTATGCAACCAGGCTCCCGGCAGCTGAGCCACGTCCAGGACCAACCAATGCGCCCAATTCTTTTTCTGCATAGTTAACTACATCCTGTATAAATAGGAAGTATCTTTCTGATCCATTCTTCTTGATGATTTCCAATTCAAATTGGAGGCGGTCATCTACTTCTATTGGAAGTAAATTCCCATATATCACCTTCGCTTTTGTATATGTCAGTTGTCCCAAATAGTCAGCATCACTTCGGAATCCTTTTGGTATTGAAACTGGTGGCATTACAGGAGCATGATGGATATCGTATGTCTCAATCTTGTTGAATATTTCCATCGTGTTTGTAATGGCCTCTGGAATATCTTGGAACAATTCACACATCTCACGTTTGCTCCTTAACCAGCGAAACCTATGTGGCTCTGTATCTAATTCTTTCAAGGTTTTCCATACTGTAATACTTTTCCCTACTAAAATACATTGTTGTATGTTATAGACGATCAAGTCTTCTGGATTGACATAATGGACATCGTTTGTTGCAACTACCTTAACGTCATGTTCTTTCGATTTCTGAATGAGAACTTGGTTTACTTTTTCCTGTTCAATCATAAGGTTGCTTGGAGCGTCTTTTGAAAGGTCATAGTCTGCATCACGGCGCATTTCAAGATAATAATCGTCGCCAAACACTTGTTTGTACCATTTGATGGTGTCTTCTAATGCTGCCATATCCTCCTTCCAGACAACATGAGTGAACACCTCGCTTCCAAATCCACCAGAAAGAACAATCAGCCCATCATGGTACATCTCCAAATCCTTCCGGTCAGTTCGAGGGCAAATATAATATCCGTCAATCCATGCGTTGCTTACTATTTTAATAAGGTTCTTATAACCAGTATAGTTCTTGGCAAGAACTGTCAGACGATAACCCTCAATGTCTTTGAGCTCGTCTATTTTTTCTTTTGCTCCGTACTTTGCCACATACAACTCACAGCCAATAATAGGCTTAAATGGCTTCTTGCTCTTCTCCAGTCTTTCCTTATTGACGCAGTTAACATATTCAACGAATTCCATGATTCCATACATATTGCCATTATCTGTGATGGCAATGCCTGGCATTCTGTTTTTTATGGCAGAGTCCACAATTTGTTTGATAGCGGAGCATCCGTCAAAAATCGAATAATGTGAATGTACATTAAGATGTACGAAATTTGAAGTTTTCATATTTGTTTATTATATTGTTAATCCCATAAATTGCAAAAATACTTTCGGAACAAATCAAGTCCTTGCTCGATAGTTCGTTCCTCTTCCTCAGTATGTGTTACACCAGCATACTTCATCAACTCAAAGGCATCAGCCATCTTCTGAATTGTATTGTTCCATTTACGCATGTCATCGAAGTCAGGTGGATAACCATGCTTGTCAAGAGCCTTGAATGCCAGCAAACGAGGTGCTATCAGCTGTGCTAAGGTGTTGTCAGTGTTCCACACCTCCTCTATAGGGAAGTCATTTTTATGACTCCATTTTTCTGTATTGTTCGGCTTTCTTTTCTTCATACTCGTAAAAAGCTATATTCATTCGCAATTCTTTTTCAAGAGTATCATCCGTCTTAACGATGAATCTAATTACTTCCTTACTCATCTCTGCAATGTGTTCGGCTACTCTCATTTCCTCCATTAACAGAGGATATTTCTTAGAGGTGGAGAGTACAATCAGAGCATTCGGCAGTATTCCATATTCAAAAGCTTCATATCGATCTATCAACTCAATCAGATAATCTGCTCTGATATTTTCATCATCACAATACGACTTGTAATCATATTCTATATAGTGATTAGCATAGAACAACTTACAGAGGTCTTCTACAGGCAAGTTGACAATATCTGATTCTGCAGGCAAGTTGTTTGCTACAAACTCAGCTGTTATACCAATACGTTTCCAATACTCTTGTATCACAGAAACCTTACTGGCCTTCACTTTATTCTGGAAAGAAGGAACTGCCATCAGCTCTTTTTCAGTGGGTACACTACCGCCAGCATCTTTTACCATCTTTACCCACTTTTGTGCCTGCTGACATTGGTACTCTTCATCAGATATTTGGCGTTCCCAACTTTCAAACTTGGCTTTAGTCTGTTCCTCCGTGAACCCATAGAAGGACGTGTGCCAGAGGCAGCATGCTGCAATTTCCGCCAACGGCTCTGTCACATCTGGCTCTATAACCAACTCCATTGTCAGTGCCCCTTCCCATATCTGCCCCTCAATGGGATGTACTGCCAAATGCGGCTCTAGCCAATCCTCATCCTGCTCTCCGTGACTCACTGTCGCTGTTTTATAGTAGGCATCCTCTGGGTTTGGAACCAGATGACGCAGCATATCATAGTGAATCTTATACAGGGCCCGGCACCCCTTACCACCATGATATTTCTCTATGAACGGTACAATCTCTTCAAATGAGATGGATTCAAGTAATTCTTTGTAAGTCATATCGATTTATTTAGTCAAAGTAGTCACATTTCTCCCAATCCAAATCATCGCCATACTCATCGTCCTTGTATGTATGGTAGTCATACTCCACATGAATTTCAATATTGAAGTCCCTGACCCAAAGCAGGTCGTAGATAGAGAAATCCAGATGACTGAACAGATTATGGAAAGCGTATGTAAGGTGCATATCCTGAGTCATCTCTCGGTCAAGATCCTCGTTCCAATTATCCAGTTCCTCGTTCAGATATAGAAACTCGTTCTCTGATTCGATATCTGGCCCATAACTACTCATGAAATACTTATGAACCCCATCTTCGCTATATAAGAAGATGTAGTCATCAAGGGTAGCATTGAGCACTGCCCACATCTTTTTTGCCCGCATGGATTGAACGGGATGAATCTTGGAGTACTCATACCCCATGAAGCATTTGCCCTCCACTTCAATCCTGCCGTCCATATCCGGCTGAGAAACCTTATTATATAAGTCAATCGTTCGTTTTCGCATTTCTATCAGCTGCTGCTTCATTGCCTCGTTGAACTCAGCCAGTAGCGGCTTGTTCTGCTCATCCAGAACGAACATGCTATTAAGAATCCGTCTCCTTACTTCCAGTAGGCTTCTGATTGCTTTCTTATTCTCATCATCATGCCAATGATTGCTTTCTGTCTCATGATAGAGAGAAAGAATCTGTTCTTCTATGCTTCGCACTGCTGTACTGTTGAATATCTCTTGGACTGTCATATTCTTTGATGTTTACTTGTTTAACAATAGACGATTTTTTATATAGGCTTCATTAATACGTGAATCAGCAGATGATATCATAACAAAAACAACCTTCCCCTTTTCTACAGCATCTTGCTCGACCAAAGGAATAACCCTTAATAAATCAGTCTCGTCCTCCCACCATAATACAGACGGGTCCTCCACAAGAATGATATTGAAACTACAATTGGCCAGAGATAGCCATCCGTCCGCATCAAATTGGACATAGTTTGACCAGAATGCACCATGAGGCACGTAATCGTTCATTTCCTCGGGATACCAGAACTGCCCATGAGCATTGTATTCAGACAGTTCTTGCTCCAGCCAGTTGTGTTCAAGTTCGTCAGATGCTTTTTCAAGACAATCCTTTCTTATCAGGGAGAATACCTCGTTCTGTATTTCCCTTTTCTGAGAAGAAAGAATAGTCACAGGCCGGCCTAATTCAACTGCTATTTCATAGACAAACCTGCTTATGTCAACAACCGGCTGTCTTGACTTTACAAACCACAATCTAGGTTTGATAATCTTCTCGATATAGTCCAATGTCTTCATAATCATCGAATTTTGCCACAAAGAAAACAAAGACCCCTGCCAACTGGTGGCAGAGGTCAAAGAAAAATGCTAAATACTTTAAAAATTATGCGATTGTTATTTCTGCCATTTCTTGGGCGATAAGTCCATCGAGACTAATGAGAAAATTCTCCAATGACATATTTGGTGTTACTTTGAAACAGAAGAATTCATCTTCATCGGTATTATTCTCTTTAGTTGGATTTATTCGTTTCTTGTAGTCAGTCCAATTATCTACCATAAGATAGATATCTAATTCAGCATTATTCGGACTTCCATACCATTGGAAGAAATAGTCTTTGTATTTGAAATTGACGTCAAAACAAGTAACAAAATTTGTATTAGGAACCTTAAGTTCATTATTTTGTAGCTTTATTTCTTCTGAATCAAGTAGAAGGTTCCTATAATTTCCAATAATGACATTTCCCCATACTTCATTACTAAAAACATATCGTTTGCAACCAGAGGTTCCCCACAATACTATGCTTCTTCCGTAAGAACTAACAATTTTCGCATCATTCCTACTATTGTTCAGCAATTGTGTTGTAGCAATATCTTTTATCCATTGATATTTTATGTCAGGATTAATCTCATTCTCCCAAATTCTCTGAAAGCAATCAAATAATCCTTTATCTTTATTAGTCAAAAGATCTTTCCAGATCTTAACGTCTTTTTTAAAATTAATAGGACATTTTGGCTTTTCTTTATCATAATAAGAGATAAGTATCTTCGGTAAATAGTATTTATCTTGGTTATTTAATATAGTCTGTAATAATGAATACCTTTTTTCGAAAATGTCTAGACTTGTTTCCTCTCTATTCTGAAATAAAACCCAGATTTTCCCCAATAAATACTTACATTCTTCAGCTTCAATGATTTTTGATTCCCATGACAAATCGTTGTTGATTTTTATGGCTTTAGCGATTTCTTCTTTAATCTGGTCTTTAGCAGCATCAGAATTTATCTTAAAATTCTTATCAGCTAAATACATGTAAATGGAATGAGAGTAACAAGAGATTTCATCAATTAAACGGATTACGCTGATCATGGCTGAAATCGTTCCAATGCCAGCATTTTCTATAACATTCCAAACTATACGCATCCATTGTTGAAAAGATTTTATTTCAAACAAGCCATTTTCAAGATAGCGTACAATTGCACAAAAAACGACCCTTTCTTTTTGCCCTAATGAGGTTATTGACTTATCTGAATACCTTGGAATGAATTGGAAATCCGATTGTACCCATTTTGGGAAAAAGTCATTTATGTTTTCATTTGGGAAACGATCTAGTACTTTTTTTAGAGAGTGGAAAAGGTGAAAAGGGATTTCGCCGTTATGAAATCTATATTTTTCCAGGTCTTGATAAAGGATCTTAGAATCATTTCCTTCTTCTCCATATAAAAAACTAAACGACCGCTTATCCTTTTCAAGTGCTTCAGCTGTAAGCATATAGTTTCCGTCTTCTTTCATACAGATCAATTCATTGAGAAAGAACCTGTTCAAGAAGGCAAAATAAATTTCATCAATATTGCTTTTTGTTGATTTGTATTCCCAGAAAATATCAGTCCAAGACGTATCCATTTTAATGGGGATACCTTCTCTTTCATCCAAAAGATTTCTCCAATTTTTTTTCGTGTTATCATCCAAAAGTTCTGAATCCGACTGTTCTGTAATGTAACCCACCAAATCGGCTTTAAAGTTTTCAAAACTAGTAAGCTGCTTACCGCGTGCGTTCATTTTGATATACAAATCATCAGAAAGGCCGAAGTCTTTCAAAGGCAGATGATAGAACACAATTGGAGAAGAGTCGGAGGTAAGTCTCCTCCAATATTCTCCGAAATCATTAGTTCCTTCAAACAATTCCTCTATTCCGTCAATAATATCTTCACCTTTTTTGTCGGTAACCTTGGTGCCGCCTAACATGCGAAGCATTGACTGTATTGTGGGGTCTTGTTTCCAAGCAGAATAGAACCATGTCTGCTTTGTAATGAATCCAACGATATCTAAGCCGCTAAATTCCGTGAAATGCTTCGAGTTACACAAGTTGTCGCAAAACTCACGCGATGAGATGCGGGTTTCGTAGGAGAAATGATTCAGAGTTTCTGCTACTTTTTCATCCAGCATTCCAGCTCTCAATGATATGTACCAATGCAGCAACCATAAGGTGGTGAGACGTTGCTGACCATCAAGGGGATTCATCTTTTGATGTTCCACAGAGCCATATACAAAGTCCAATTTTAAGGTATTCTCACTATCTAGGGCATTTTTTAAATCGCCCAAAAAGTTTTTGCGCAGAACCTCCTTACCCTCACGTCCTTGTGCATAATCACGTTGTATTATTGGAATTTCTATATTGTTATCTTGTATGAAATGCCAAAACGAAGTTTCTTTTGCTGTATAGGTGTTAGTGCTCATTGTTTTCTGTATTTTGATTGATAGACGAATCCGTTACTCCAAATTCTTGGAGAGTTTCGAGAATGTTTTGTTTGTAAGCCGTTGCGTCATGCTCATTCCATTCTCTTAAGTTATCTACTGAGGTGTTGTAGTATTTTAGGAACACATTTTTGGTTACGGGAGGAATGAAGGCTATAGCACCATCTTCCATGGATACGTTCAAATCATCGTCGATGACATAAGATTTGCCTTGGTCTTTGCCAATGATGCAACGTCTTTTGGCAGGAAATATTGAGTTTCCGTATCCCCTGTTTGTGCCTGCATCTAAAAGGACAAAATTCCAAACCTTATTTTTATCTTGTTCGGGATTTTTCCATGAAGATAAAGAGAGCTTCTCAATTTCATTAGCCAAGTCATCAAACAAAAGTTCAGAGTGCTTATCTTGGATAAACGATTTTATGTTCTCTCTCAGTTCATCATTCAAAACAGCACCTAAAACGGAATACTTCAGCCATTCTTTCTGGTCTTTCTTTTTTTCTAAGTCGTTAGTAGTGTTGGAATCAATATGCTCAACGTCCCATTTCTCTTTTTTGAAAAGATGAAAGGGGAACTTATAGAAAACGGGGAACTTGTATTCCTCCTTTGATTTCAACTTGTTATTCTGATTGATAATAGTTTGGATGTTATGAAGGAGCAATAGCGGTTTGCATGTGGTTTTTTTCGGCTGCCCGTCAATCTCGTATTGTTTGGATAAATCCTTGCAATTCTTAATTTTGTCTTTAATTGTTCCCTTCAGTTCAAGAATAAAGTTTTCTTTTGAACTTTTGCTGTTCCACAATTTGAATAATTCATCAAGTTTTTCTTCCTGATGAATCAGATAACCCACATAATGATATAGCTCCAAATCGTTGTACCACTCTTGAAAAGTATGGAAATATTTCTTAACTTCTGCCCAACACGTAATTATTTTCTCTAATCCTTTTTTGCTATCGGCATGAAAATATTCATAAAAATAACGGAAAGTGCGGTGCTCATCATTTCCAATGTTTGCAAACTCGCCTATAGATTGTTGTTTGCATATCAAGTCGAAGATATAATCTATCCTAGTAGAATACTTGTACTTATCGTTTTCTTCAATATTACGTAGAAAAAGCCAGAACTCTTCGTTTTGCAAGGCGTATTCAATATTGTCCCACTCACTTGCAATTTCCTGCTGTCGCAACTTTAAATGTTCGTCGGTTTCCTCCCCAAAATTGGAACGATTGAGCATCAGAGCTTTTACAAGTTCTGCATCAGTTAAACCAATTTTTCCGCTATTCAATCTTCTGAAAACTCTTACGGGGTCTTCATCAACGGATTCATACCAAATAAAACGGATATTGTTGGCCTTGTCTCTTTGTGGTTTTGTATCATCCAACTCACACTTAAGAAGTACATTGCAAAAATCACCTTTATTTACCATGTTTTGCTTTAACCAGTCTTTGATAGTGAGATAGGCACTACTCAGGTGATAATATTCAATATGCCCTTGTTCCACTTTTGAAATATCCCCAATATTTTTCAGAAATTCGGAAAAGTTATACCTATTGATTTCTCGCTGATATTTTATCTCGTATAAATCCGTGGGCAATCCTAAAATAGATATTGCTTCACTCAACACTGAAAGAATCAAGTATATCGTAGTCAATCTTTGCTGACCGTCTATCACTTCGTACCAATCTTCATTTTTGTCTAATTTCAACCTTTCTTTATGGGATTCTTCCATCTGTTTTACCACTAAAGGCTGAACACAATAAAACTCATATTCGTTTTTCTTCTTTTTAGAAAACTCCCAAATGTCTTCCAGCAAATCTTTCACTTGCTGTTCCGTCCATCGATATCCTCTCTGATATGATGGAATAAAGAACTTCTTACCAAGAAGCTCGCTTACCGATTTTAGTTCTATCTTATTTTCTGACATAAATGAAAAGTTTAATATGTGTCATTTACAATATTACTCTTGCAATTCATGCACAAGTTTCTGAATCAGCATGTTTGGGTAGTAGTTTGTGTATTATTCGAATGACTCAAAACAAATGTACTGACTAAATCTAAATAATACAGGAATGCATCTTCATATTGCTCCTTTTCGAATCTGACATAATAACCAGAAGAATTGGACCAGACATGTTTATTGTGCTGGTCTAAATAATCATTGATAAATAGAACCAACTTTTCATGACTATCTTTATCCATATTTGTTCTAATATTCAGACTGTAGGTGCTTTTATCCTTACGGTCAAAACTGAACATACAGTATAACTTCTGCCCTGATTCAGAAATGAAAACGTTATATACCTTATCTTTAATAATAAGATCAACACCTACATATTCGCCTATGTTACAAGGAGACAATTGAGGGAATTGTTTTGCCGATTCTTCTTTCCATAAATTAGAAATATCATTAAAAGCAGTATGCAATTTTTTCCTCAATTGTTTTAATTCCTTTTTCTTTTTGTCAATCTTCTCTATGAGGCTGACAACTTCGTTCTTATTTACCATAGTCTTGCGCATAACGATTAAATTATAATATTTCTCTTGCAATCCACGCACAGGCTTCAGCATCAGCCAGCGCATTGTGGTGGTTTTCCAATTGATAGCCGCAGGCTGCAGCTACAGTGTGAAGCTGGTGGTTCTCCAAATCAGGAAGAACACGGCGTGAGACACATAGAGTGTCGTAAAACTCGTAGTCAGGGTAATCCATCTGATAGACACGGAAAACAGCTTTTAGGCAGCCTTCATCAAATGGTTTGTTGTGAGCAACGAGTGGTAATCCTTCAATCAATGGTTCTATCTGTGCCCACACCTTTGGGAATACAGGTGCTTCCTCAGTGTCCTCACGGCACAGTCCATGTACCTGACTGCACCAGTAGTTATAGTAGTTTGGCTCCGGCTGGATAAGTGAGTAGAATGAATCAACTATTTCGCCATCGCGAACAATAACAATTCCAACGGAACAAACCGAAGAACGCTCGTTGTTAGCTGTCTCAAAATCTATTGCTGCAAAATCCTTCATTATTTGTCCTCCTTATATTTGTTCCACATTCTTTTAATCTTACCGGCTATTTCCTTGCGAAGCCAAAGTGGTTCTTGCACTTCTACGTCTTCGCCATTCCATAGAATTTCCTGTTGGAAGTCAAATTCAGGACGGAGATTGAAAGTGAAGATGCTGTATTCTTCATTACGCTCAATCTCTTTCTGTGACTCATGCATCTTGAGGTCACGGATATAGTTGGCCTGTCCTGCAGATACTTTCAGCTTGACTGGCTGGATCTTGACAGACTGTTCAGCAATGATACCAAAACACCCATCGAAATATTCCTTGGCCGTCCAATCCTTTGGCATCTCAAATGTCTCTTCCGTCGTTTGAAGACCACAAATACGGTCAAGTGCATAGATACGTGGACCTTTTTTGTAATAATAGGAATAGGTGCTGCGGGCAACCATGTACCACCTTTGCCGGAACAGTTTTACGCAGTATGGCTGCACATCAAAGTTGTTCTCCTCGTCCTTCCAATAGCTATGGTAGGTCATGTTGAGCACACGATTCTCCTTCATCGCCTCGATTATCGTTTGCAGATAATCCTGACCAGATGGCACATATTCCAGGACGATGCGGTCTTTGATGCTCTGGCTATTGGCTAGTGCATTACTCACGCAGAACGTGTTGTAGAGCCATGAGCGCAAGCCGTTCTTGCTGATGTCTTCCTCGTTCTCGATAAAATAGCGATACTCACCACGATTCTCATTGGCGATGTTAATACCAAACATATCCCAAATGACATAGCGCCAGTTGTCAAAGGTGCGCTTGGGAATATCCACACCTCTGCTTATATCATCACGGAGCCACCGTATGTTCAGTTCCTTGAATGAAATCTTTCCAGCCTTGTAAATGGTTTCAATCACCCAAACGTATTTGGTGATAAGGCTTTGTCCTCTGTCGTTGTCAATCATAATTCATTTTTTCTGCAAAATTACACAAAGGGTGTGCCAAACGGTGGCAGAGGTTTGAACTTTTATTGATTTATTATGCCACACTGCCATAATGTTGACTTATATAGTTATATACCTTATCCCTGTAATGGGTAATACTTTCGTCGGGATAACTTTCTGGAAGTTCCTGATAGAGTACATCACGAATGGTGATAATGATAGTAGCCTTGGTGTTTGGCTTGTCGAAGGGATGATCCATTCCAGCAAGTTCTTTCTTGATTTTATCAAGCAGTTCCACAGCCACCTTCTTGATCTTCTTGATGTCTTCCTTGCTCAAATCGTCCTTCATCAGAATGTCGTACATCGAGAGTTGTTCATCGTTTTCAAAGCCCTCGCGGATATAGCGACGTTCTTCCTCTGACAGGTTGTTTGACAGTTTCATTAGCTCTTCGAAAGTCTTTTCGATGGTAGCACGATTCTGTTCCTGATTGTAGTCGTGGATGATTTGTTGGTACTTATCATAGAAGTTAATTCGAGACGGGTTCTGAGCTAGCATCTGGGCGATACGTTCTTGCAGCAGTTCCTGAATGTCCTTCAGGAGCAAGTTCTTCTCGCGGCTCTTGGCAAACTCACGACGTAGCAGGTCGAAGTTTATACCGCTGATGTCAAAGCGACGGCTGGGGCCGTCTTCTGCCGCTGTGGTAGCCACAATCTCCAAGTGGTCATTTACAATCTCATTGATGGCGACACTTAGGTCTGTTATATCAGCATGATGGCGTTTCTTCTGAAGTTCCTTGTAGATGGCCTCGATGGCATCCTTCTGTTGCTTCATCTCTGCGGTGATGTCCTCACGGTCGAGATACTTCCAGAGTTTCAGCAGGGTAGTGGCGAAGGTGCAGTAGGTCTTGCGAGTTTCTGCCGATTCGCACATGGCATTAGCAGCCTCTTTCAGCAGGAAGAGCTTCATGAAGTTCTCTGCCTTTATCAGTTTATCTAACTCAAAGTCATGCTCCTGTAGGAAAGTCGTTGCAGCGGCAATGGCTTCAAGAACATGCTTTATTAGTTCTTGTTTGTCAACTGTCGGATCGTTGCCGCCAGTTCCACCTTCTGGATTGGCGGTATAGTCGGCTAATGCCTGACGTAGCGCTTTCACAATACCGATGTAGTCAATGATAAGGCCGTTGGTCTTGCCCTCTGCCACACGATTGGCACGGGCGATGGTCTGCATCAGGGTATGAGCCTTCATCGGCTTGTCGATGTACAAGCAGGAGAGTGTCTTCACGTCGAAGCCTGTGAGCCACATGGCGCAAACAAAAACGATACGTAGCGGAGTGTCTGCTTTTTGGAACTCTTCATCGAGTTTTCTATCCTGCATCTTCTCCCGATGGGGCTTTATGTCAAGTCCCCATTTCTCGAAAGTCTGAATTTCGTTCTGTTCCTGTGATACGACGACGGCCATATCGGTTTCCTGCATCCACTTTAGCTTGCTCTTCATTTCCTGCACCTCCTGTTGGGAGTCGCATTTCTCGATGGCTTGTTCCAACTGTTTTATTTCACGCTGCCAATACTCCTGAACGTAGTTGTACATGCGTACACACGTCACTTTGTTGTAGCTGACAAACATAGCCTTGCCCGATGTCCACAAGTCGCTATAATGGCGAACGAAGTCCTGGGCTACCAAGCGCAGACGCTTTTTTGCCGTCAGCAGATGCACTTCTTTACTGAACTCCCGTTCCAGTTTGGCCAACTGTGAAGCATCCAAATCGCCCGCCTGTTCCAATGCTGCAGCAATTTCCTCGTTAATCTCAGGATTCTTCAAGTCCTGGATCTTCTCACCACGATTCTCATAGTAAAGTGGTACGGTGGCATGGTCATCAATGGCTCGCTTAAAGTCATAGATACTGACATAGCCGCCAAAAGTACGCTCTGTAATGTTATCGTTCGACAAGAGGGGAGTGCCTGTAAAGCCTATACGATGGGCTGTTGGCAGCAGGTGCATTAGGTTATCGGCAAAGATACCGTTCTGAGTGCGATGCGCTTCGTCGCTCATCACAATGATGTCGTGGTCAGGATAAATCGGTTCTGCCTTGGGATCATTGAACTTCTGTATCAGCGAGAAGATGAACGACGGATTACCTTTCAACTTCTTTATCAAGTCAGTGCCGCTACTGGCTATAAACTGCTTGGCTTCTACATTGCCCAGCATACCGCAGAAAGCAAAACGTTTGCTGATTTGGGTATTAAGTTCTTCGCGGTCTGTCAACACAACGATGGTAGGCGAACCTTCGAACTTGCGCCTGATCTTCTGAGATAAGAATAGCATGGAATAGCTCTTTCCACTGCCTTGCGTATGCCAGAACACGCCCAGTTTACCGTTCAGGTACTGGCGGTTGCGATACATCTCTACAGCCTGATTCACACCCATATACTGGTGGTTTTGAGCCATAATCTTCGCTGTAAACCCATCTGAATGGTCGTACAGGATGAAGTTTTCAAGTATATCGAGGAAGTTCTCCTTCTTGCAGATGCCTTTGAGCATGGTCTCTAAGTCAACGCAACCCTTTTCGTCCTCAGTCAGTCGTTTCCATTCATGGAAGAACTCCCATTTAGATTCGATGGTTCCAACACGTGCCTCCAGTCCATTGCTGAACATGATGAAAGCATTGTAATAGAACAATTGTGGGATGGTATCGAGGTAGTCGCGATAGTTATTGTTAAAAGCATCGATAACCTCCACGTCGTGGTTCTTCAGTTCCATGAAAAGCAAGGGAATGCCATTGACATAGCCAACGATGTCAGCCCTACGATGATATAACGAACCATGAACCTGTAGCTCACGTACACAAAGGAATTCGTTCTTGTCAGGCGAGGCAAAGTCGATGACTTTGGCTTTCACCTCTTCCGCCTCACCAGTTGGCTTAGTGACCATAACAGGAATTCCATCCCGAATCATCTTGTACTTCGATTCGTTAATCTGCATCAGCGTCTGACTGCTCATGTGCTCAGTCATGCTATCCAAGCACTCCTGTAACTGTTTCTCTGTCAACCAAGGATTGAACCGCTTCAAAGCTTGACGCAGATGGCGAGTCAGCAGCACCTCATGGTAGGTGATACGCCCCAAAGTGCCATCGGCACCAAGTTTTTCTTGGTCGAAAGCAAAGATGCTTTTCCAGCCCAATTCCTTTTCCATGAATTCGGCTGTACTCTTCTGTATCAGTTGGTCTTCGCTATAGTCCTTTGCCATATTCGTTATTGGTTATCGTTCTTTGCTTTGTTTCTATGAGTCCGTAGCCTGCGGACTGTCAGTTTGTTCCTTACGGACTCCGAGTCCGCTGGTTACGGACTGAGCCGTTTCTACGCTTATCTCTCCGCTCATCAGCTTAGGAAGCAGACGGTCGCGGGCTTCTGTGAGTAGTTGAATTTGGGATTGGAGATGCCTTTGCCTCTTAAACATTGGCATAACTTTTTCTGAGAATTTCGCTTGTAAGCTCATGGGAGGCTCCATAACAGAAATGTTTGAAAGAGTATTTCTGTTAAGCGAAGGTATAGCACCGCCACTATTCAAAGTCGTGAAATCTACTGTTTTAAGTAGGCAGTAGATGTAAAACAAGTCGTGTCCTTTAAAATCGCTTATGTAAAGCGAAGTGTTATGTGGCCAAAAATTGTCCCATATTAATTGGTAAACGCCTAAACTACCAGACCTGCCCGTTACAATACCAGGTCCTTCTATCTTGTATTTGTTGTGGTTGCCTATTATTGAAGTTGAGCCAACAACAGGGTAAGGGCCACAAACAAATTCCTTATGCGTTAGGTCATACCCTCTATGGAAGGTAAGAATGCTGTTAACGTTTGTCTTTTCCCAACCATCAGGAATACCATCAGTAATCCTTGTATTTTCATAATAGGGAAAGCGAAGATCAACAAACCACTCTTTATAGAGACGCTGAGCTGCTTCCTCCAATAGGTTTATTTGCTGTTGATAGTTCTCTATCAAGGAGTCGTATCTGAAAAGAATTTGAGCAATTCGTTTTTGGGTTTCTTTGTTTGGCAGTTCGACTTCCATTCCCAACAAATCACCATTGGCAAGGCTTGCTCTGGTTGTCATTGTGGAAAAGGCCATGAACTTTCCTCGGAATTTTGGGGAGCGCAAATAATACCCAATATACTCAGGAACAACATTGTCGGTTATAGGCCGGAGTCGCTTGGTAAACCCATTATAGGTGGCATTTGGATAATCACGAAGAGCCACAGAACTCATGCCTAATTCATTCATGGTTTCGCTTGTACGAGTAATAAACACATCTCCTTTTCTGATGGAACATGCTTCTCGTTCTTTATCAGAGGATTGTACCAATGAATCTAGCTCTTTAGGCAGGAACCAATTGTTGAATACGGTAGAAAAAGTCAGGAATGGGTAGCCACTTCCAAAGAAATCTCTTCCTTTGGATAGCCCGTTGTGAACTTCATAAAGTTCGCCTAACTTCAACTTCTGCCATTTACTCATTCCACGTCCTCCTTTTCCTTAAATTCTGCAATCCATTCACGCAGTTTCTGTTGAAGCAAGGCTTTGTCAGGCAGACAAAGAGCATATTGCTGAGCATAGATGTTGGCATCCTTTGGCAATGTGAGTTCTACAAGGGCATCGTTCTTGCGCTCACAAAGAAGGATTCCAATGGTAGGCTTTTCAAAATCTTCCTTTACATATCGGTCATAATAGTTGACGTACATTTGCATCTGTCCCAAGTCCTGATGGGTGAGGTCATCCATCTTCAAGTCCACGAGACAGTACGCTTGCAGCAACCTGTTATATAGTACAAGATCAATATAAAAATGACGCTCTTCAAAAGTGAATCGCTTCTGTCGTGCTTCAAAAAGGAATCCTTTTCCCATCTCCAGCAGGAAGTCTTGCAAGCGACTGATAATGGCACTTTCAAGGTCTGTCTCGCTATAAGAAGCATCAGGCTTCAAACCACAAAACTCCAGGACAAGTGGATCTTTAATGATGTCTGATGGTTTTTCAACTACTTGTCCTTCAGTAGCCAGTCGCATCACTTCGTCCTTGTCTCTGCTCAGTGCAAGTCGTTCATAGAGTCCGCTACCTATCTGCCGTTGCAGTTGACGTTTGCTCCACTGCTGCTTAGACGCCTCTATTTCATAGAAACTGCGAGCCTCGGGGTCAGAGACATGCGTAAGTATCAGATAATGAGTCCAGGGAAGAATGAATTGATGATTTCGTAACCGGTGGTTACGATTTTCGTCTTGTGCTTCCAAGCCAGTGGTTTGGATTTCTGTTCCTTGAATTTCGTAACCACTGGTTACGGTTTTTGAATATAGGACATAGAACTTACGCATTGAAGTAAGGTTTTCCACCGACCATCCTTTTCCGAGTCTGGCAGTCAGCCTTGCAGAAACAGCGTTAAGCACTCCTTTTCCATATTCGGCCCGAATTTTCCCGCCTTGTTCGTCTTCAACAATGTACCGTCCTATTTCGTAATTGGTGTA
>JAEEGG010009948.1_pt1 | contig 21156 bp, 16 predicted proteins | sample 9134161 | NCBI WGS metagenome assembly JAEEGG01 (sample SAMN16246543, study PRJNA631951) | gut metagenome | biome: gut microbiome; feature: rumen; material: CR-attached | host: Bos | place: Iran: Karaj | collected 2018-10
CTGAAGGAGAAGCGGTTTTTAGATGATAATGCGAACATCGCCATTTGCAGTGATCCACGTGTTTTGGTAGAATTATTACCATGAAATCTTCCAATCTGACATTCTGCATTCTGCATTTTGCATTCTGCATTGCGGCGGCGACAGCCGTCGCCGGCTGGGAGGACACAGGTGTCTCCCGCCAGCCCACGGCAACTCCACAGCCCAGGCCAGCGCAGCGCGCAACGGCTCAACCTCAGCGCGCGCCAGCCCAGGCACAACGCCAGCCTCGCCAACAGCCAGCCCAGCCAAGATACGCCGCGCCAACGGCGCAACCACGTCCAGAGCAGGAATCTGACTGGGGTTATGCCCCGGAGCCTCGCGGCACCTCCTCGTCGATGCCGACCGACCTCTATTCGGCCTTCCTCGACACAAGCGACGAATCAGACGCCTGGTACCGGCTTTCGCTTGTCTCATCGGGCGACGTCGAAGGCTGCGACGACGGCTTCGGCCTCTATGTCGCCGATGCGCACTTCGGCCTCGGCGAATTCCGCGACATCCTCGCCGGAGACCTCTTCATCGATCTCGATCCGTCTCTTTCGGTTCTATCGGACGATGCCGGCCTCAGTTTCATGCCTTCGGTTCTCATCGCCATACCATTCGACTTCGCATGGATATGGCGCTACCTGAACGGCTGGTCGTTGGAGCTTGGCGCCACACCAGGTCTCTATGCCGATGCCAAGGGGCTCTTCCAGTCCCACTCGTTCGGCATTCCTTTCCGCGGATGCTTCTACTACGCCCTCGCCTCCGACACCGCCGTACGGGCAGGCGTTGAAATCCGCCCGGGCTGGGATCTAATCGCAATGCCGCTCGTCGGCATCGCATGGCAGCCGTCGGACATGTTCTTCGCCGAAATCGGCCTTCCCCGCTCCCTCGCCGAAGTGCAACTCGGACCTGTCGGCATCTACGGCAAGATCGCATGGAACAACATGACCTACGCGCTCGACGACCATGACGACAACCCCGAGAAATTCACCCTAAATGGATGGCAATTCGGCGCCGGTGTCTCCATCGCGTTCACGGATACCATCCGTCTCGCCTTTGAAGCAGGCGTCCTCACGGGCCGCGACATAACCTTCGAAGACTCCGGCGACCTCGACCTCGACGTCGATTCCGCCATGTACTTCTCCGTACTCTTCGGGTCTGAGTTCTAGCGGCGCTTCGTCCGGGCCGCGGTGTCAGCGCCACCATTCCTTGATGCCGATCTGTCGCTTCACAAATCGGCGCACGCGCCTTATCTCGCCTGCGTCCCATGTTGCGACTCGCCAAAAGTACGCGGACCATCCCCAGATCCTATGCCATAATCTGAGACCGAACCTCTCCCAGGCGCCCCGTAAGGGAAGTACGCCGTCCCGTGTCAGTTCATACTCGTCGGGAACGTGGCCGGCGCGCAAACGGCCGATGAAGGGCGGCTTCGTCTTGATGATAATGAAATGGAACATGTCCACCTCTTTCCCGCGAAGCGTAAGCCTTCCGTCCGCGTGGACGTGCAAACCGCCATGTCTGGGCATGTCGTCGTATATCACGTTTTCGCTCAGGAGCTTGATGTCCTTGGCCCTCCAGACAATGGAGCCGAATGTCCAGTCTCTGCGGCGGACGATTTCCTCAATCGACATATGCAGAATGCAATACGAAAGGAACCAATCTGGGCCAAGCTCGTCGGACATCTGGTTTCCGGGCGTACCAAGAACAGTCCGCCAAGCGTTGGAACGCCTGAAAAGATTGTTCACGAAATCCGTGTTTCGCATTAGCGTAAACGGTCCGCACAGCCAATCCTTCCGGCTTGTGGCCACGTCCCAGCCCCCGAGCATTGCCTTACGCACGAAATCGTTCAGCCCGACCCCGTAGATCACATCGCAATCCCCGTATGCCCAGTAATCGTAGTCGGAAAGCAGATCGGCAAACACAAGGCCGAACATCGGCCTCAAGTCGCACACCTTGTAGCCGGAATCGAGACAGACTTTGCATCCAAGGGTCGCCTCGGCCCTCACCCTCAATTCGTCCAGGGACATCTCGGCAACCCGGAAATTCCTCCCGTGCGCTGGAAACCCGCGCTCCGCGACGATAATCACGTCAAAGCACATCCTTTGGGCGCTTTTCTCAAAAAGCGTCCAATACCATGGCAGCTTGCCGTACCAGGGAAGAATCAACGCCGCCTTCATTCAGTGTGTGAGTCGGAGCACGACGACATGGAAGGTCTTCGCCGCAGTCTCAAATGTGACTTCGCCGTTGTCTTCGGCGTGGAAAGCAACCGGCGACCATGTTCCGTCAGGCATCAGGCGTTCCACGGAGTGCGGAACGTCGGGCATGTGGAGTGTGATTTCGTCGATTGGGTCAAGCGTCGTGCTGAGAAAGGCCAGTATTCGCTCCCCTTTGTCCGTGATGCCGTCGCGGAAGAGCACCTCCGCGTCGCCGGGGTAGTAGGCGAAGTCTGTGCCGAGGACAAGGCGGAAGGCTTCGACGAACTGCCGTTTACGGCGTTCGTTGTAGACATCGAACACATCGAGCCCCATGTGGTCGGGAAGCTTTGCGGCGAATGTAAAGACGCGGCCGCCGAGTTCGTTTGCGAAGAAGACACTGCCGGGCGCGACCTCGTCGGCATCGGCGGCAAGCGCGGCGGAGCGGTGCATCAGGCGCGATTTGACCTTCGCGGCCGGGAAAAGCGGACGCAGAAGCACGGCGTTGATCTTGGAGTTGATGCGGGAGCCGTCCTCAAGCGTCTCGAAAGAGGCGACCGGGCCGCTCCATTCCGCCGCCTCGACGCCGCAGAGGTCGCCGAAGCCTCGGGCCGTGAGAATGAGCGCGGCACGGCCGTCGAGAACCGCGTTCCGCGCGAGGATTGCGCGGAGTTCCTCGTCGGAAAGCCGTGCCGCATCCTCTGAGAGAACTGTCGCCGCAGCCTCATCGGCGGAGTTCGCGTATGGTATTCCGAAGCGACCGAGGACGGCCGAACCCCAGTCCAGGCCAAGGGGACGGGGCGGCAGCGAGTAGTCGGGTTCCGTCGCAAGCGGCACGCGAACGCCACCCCAGTGCGGGGAAAGACTGGCGAGGGACTGGTAGAAGCCGCTGTTTTCAGAGAGGATCCGCCGGTACGCCAGGCCCGATGCTGGCTCGTAGCCACCCATGCGGGTGATCCAGAACTTGGCGCCGCCGCAGCCTTCGAGGAGGGACATCGAAAGGTGCTGATGGAGAACGGACGCGCTCGTGGAGTAGCGGTTCTGAGGACAGGTGTCGGGCTCGGCGAGAATGGTTGCCTCGTCCTTGAGGACGGCTATCTGGGCCGCCGTCCGCCGGAGCCAGGCGGGAACGTCGCGAAGGGTCTCCGAAAGGTAGCGGCCGTTGTTGAGTCGGACGACGAGCTCCTGCCCCGGGGCGGCAAGCGCGCGGGCGATGTCGGCCGCGTGGTGGACGTCCCGCGCACAACAGCAGAAACTGCACGGAGTGGCGGGATCGACCTTGTCGAGCTCGGCGCGTATGGCGCGGGCGAGGATGAGGATCGAGTCGCGGAGGAGGCCGTTGTAGAGCCGCGCCGTTTCCGGTTCGCCATGGACGGCCGCCGCAAGCGATTCTCGCGTAAAGGCGCGGCCCGTGAGGCGTTCCATCTCGGCGATGTGAAGGGGGCAGTAGCAACCGTTTCTGCCCGTGATGAGGCGCGTGTCGTCATCGAGCATGAAGAAGTCGGGGCGCTCGGCGGCGAGCGTGGCGATCTGACTGCGGATGTAGGCGAGAAACTCCTCCCCGAGAGGGCAGAAGGTATAGGGCTCCGAGCCGTCCTCCCTCACGGTTCTCTGGAAGGGCGTGCGCGAGTTGGGAACCCAGCCGTGGCCCATCGTCGCCTGGAGAAGAAGGCCGCAACGGACGCCCGATCCGGCAAGAAGGGTCTTTACGCGACGGAAGCGCGCGGCGAGGACGGAGGCCTTGTCAAAGGCGGGATCACCTTCGGGCACGAGCGTACAGGTGAAGGCGACCGAGTCAATCGGGGTGTTCTCGACAAGCCAGCGCTGGTCGGCGGCGAGTTCCTCGGCATGGTCCGGCAATAACGGCGCGATGTTGATCCAATGCGGTGAAGTATTCATGGCGCTATCCTATGGGTTTCCAAAGTTTTCCTGAGGGCAATACGAACTGGCGACAAGTCAACTAGTCAATTGGAATCATCCACGCCTTGCGGGACGAGGCGAAGACGACGCCGAGGCATCCAGGTGGCGCGAATTCCGCTTCGCGCCCCTCGAACTCGGAGGCAAGGGCCTTCCACGATTCGCTGTCGTGGGGAACGCGGAAAACGCACTTCTTGCCGGATTCGGCGACGTTAGCCACTGCGGGGACGCCTTTCATGATCCTCTTCACGACCCACGGGGCCGGCGGTTCCGACCGCCACACGACCTCGCGCAGCCTGTGCGACGCATTGAAGGGTGGCCAGGAATCCCCTACCCTTCTCAACACAGGAGTGTTCAGCTCGATTTTCTCAAGTGACGGCATCGCGTTGCAGCATCCGCGCGTTGCGCCGAGCGACTCAAGCAGTGGCGCGTCGAAGGCCGCACGGCGCAGAACCGGGGAGTCGCCGAAGTTGAGATTGCCGAGCGAGACGAGGCCGTGCGCGCGGATTTCGAGGTTCGTGAGGTTCGGGCAGAGTGTGAAGACGCCGTAGGCCTTGCCGCCCGATGAGCTGCCGGACGGGAACTCCTTCAAAACAACGTCGCAGCCGAGGCGGATCTCATCGAAGCCCGCGTTCTGGAACGCGCGCGTACCGACGGAGCGCACGGCCGTCGTCTCCAGCGTGCCGCGGAGCGATGCGGCGTGCAGGAAGGCGCATGCGCCGATGTTCGTCACGCCCTTGGGAACGAGGTCGGCGACATCGACCGCCAGCTTGTCCGTCCCTGCAAAGGCCGCCGACCCGATGGACAGAAGCGGCAGCGACAGCGTCATGTTCGTCAGCGCCGGGCAGTCGGAGAAGACGCCGCAGCGGATAGAAGGATGAGTCGGCGAGTAGCCGTCGGGCAGCACGGAGGCAGTCCCCGACAACGAGACTTCGCCGAGTTGCTTCGCGCGGGCGAAGGCCTTGTAGCCCACCATTACCACGTGGTCCGCGTAAAACGCGCTGATTCCGGCTTTCTCGTAGAGGAAGCACGGGCCTATCGACAACGCCGTGACCTTGATCCGGCGGTCCCCCTGCGCCAGCACGAGTCCGCGCATGTCGATTGCGCCCTCGCCCGTAACGAGCGAACGCCCGCCGTACATGCTTGAGCCATGCAGTTCGATCGCGCCCGAGGAGAAGTCTGCGTCGCTTCCGCCACTTAGAATGACCGTGACCGCACCGTCGGGACTCGTCAGCGGCCACCCCTGATGCTTGTTGTACGCACCCAACGTCCAGACGTTCTCCGTTTGCGCCGCCGCGCCGAAGTCGGCGGAGACGGCTGCATTACCGAAAACCGCCAGCAACAACGACATGAAGATGATGGTAATAGAAAAAGTGCTTCTCATGGCTTTCTTCTTCTACGAAATGCCTCGGCGCGGTAGCGCCAGAAACGAAGGGATAATTCAGACCTCCGCGTCATTGCAGCGTTCCCTCGCGCAGCATTTTGACGAGTGAGGCGAAGTTGCGTGGCTGCGGCCCCTCGCGGTAGCACCAGCTGTAGAAGTCCTTCCCGATGGCCTCGAAGCGGTCAACCAGCTCCAGTCTCTTCGGCATCGCGAAGGAATCGCCGCGCTTGCGCAAGGCGGCCAGGACCTCTTCGTACCGCTCGATGACAAGCTCCAACATGCCCGCGCTCAGGCAGCGCACCGTGGCGTGTGATTTCGGGTCGTCCGCCGTGGCGGACAACGCCTTCTCGAAAAGCTGGTAGGCCGTGGCGAGGTCGTCTGCCGAGAGCCATCCACGACCGGGGTTGTAGCCGTGGAGGTTTGCGCGTGTCTCGTGTCTGGCGTAGTCCGCGCCCCACAACGCGCGGGCGACAAGCAAGTAGTAGTCCCAGATGGCATCCGCTCCCTTGCCGCAGCAGAAGTCAATCCACTCCTTCGCGATCGCCTCGCCGTCGAGGTCGGGGTTCCACGCGAGCTTCGCATAGAGGTACGTGCGCATGTCCACGAAGTCCGCGAAGACCGCGCCATGCGGCAGCTGCGAGAGAACCTGCCTCACGCCGAGATTGCGGTAGGTGCGGAAGTCCTCCGCGTAGAGATGATAAGTAGGATAGGGTGTGAGGTAGTTGCGGAAGCAGGCGTCCCAGTCCCAGATGAGAAGGCGTCCAGGCGCAAGGGCGTTCCACTTCTGAAGGCGTTCCATGAGGTTCTTTTGGCGAGCAAGCGGCAGGGCCTTGTTCCCATTCTGGCAGATTGTGACGTAAACGTTCGTGTGGAGCGGCTCGGGAGTCGTGGAGGGCGGTTCGACCCAGTCCCAGTACGCGAGCGTCTTTATCCTGAGTCCGGGATAGTCGTTTTCAAGCTCCTTGGCGACGAAGTTCGCGATGTCGAGCGCGGGGCCGATGGGCGCGCCGCCCCAGCGGTCGCGGAGCTTTTTGCACTCGCCGCAGGTGCAGAACTTGTTGTTGTCGAGATACGAGAGCGAGACGTAGTAGACGGCGTTCGCGGAGATCCGTCCCTTAAGCCCCGCAGCCTTCTTGCGGATTTCGTCGAGAAGCTGCGCGCGCATCCCTTCGCTGGAGTGGCAGAGCTGACCGTCCGTCACGCGCTTGCCGCCCCTGAGCGCATACCACTCCGGATGTTCCGCGAAGTGCTTCTTCACGTCGACGAAGGACTTGTTGCCGAGGGAATGACCGCTGCCAATGTCCGAGTCGCGCTTTCCGCCGTAGTTTTTGTTCGAATATTCGCGGCTCACGCGGAGTTTTACGGCCCAGGCGGGCCCGATATTGCGGTCGAGGGGGATGGAACCCGGTTTGCGCCACTCGAAGGGCGACGCGTAGGCATACGAGAAACCGTCCGGCAGCGACAGAGTCGAGGATTGTGGAATCTTCTCCCGCTCCGGGGTGAAGTAGCGCACGCCCCAGCGCTCGAGCAGTTCGTAGACGGCATTGAGCCCGCCGCGTGGGCCGTCGCCCGTCAACTCCAGGACATGGCTGTCCTTGTCGACGCCGAGGACGATTTCGTCGCGGCGGAGACCCGGCTTCGTCGTGACGATGCGGAGGGCGTTCGTCGTGCCGCAGTCGCCGTCCGCGACGATCGGCAGCTCCGCGCCCGACATCGCCTTGACGTATTTCACGAGTTCCTTCGCGGCGAACTGCGTCACATTCGCGTTGTCACCGAGCATGACGACCGCGTTGGCGCGGCCCTCGTCCACGACGACGAAGTCCGCACGAGCGGTGGACACCCCGAGGCCCTCACACACAAGGGCGGCGAGCAACAGGCGTACAGTTTTGAGGTGAATGGTCATTGTGTGATGCTTTCCGTTAGGCAGCTTATTCAGCCATTAGCCAATAGTGCTATCATACCACACTTGCTCCGCAAGCAACATAAAATTATTGTTTTTCAACCGAACGAAAATCTAACATTTAACCGAACGAAAACTTAATATTTGACCGAATAAAAATCTAACATTCGACCGAATAAAAACTTAACAATTAACCGAATTCACTTGCCTAATCCTATTGGATTTGATAGAATTTATCCCATGAAAAACTATCTTCCAAGAATTTCCGATGCAATAATATCCGAAGAACTTGCCGGCATGGGGGCCGTGTTGGTTCAGGGTGCGAAGTGGTGCGGAAAGACCACATCCTGCGAACAGCTTGCGAAAAGTGTGCTCTACATGGCCGATCCGAAGAAGCGGGCGCTATACCTTCAAATGGCGGAAAATGACATAACGGAACTGCTTAATGGGGAGAAACCTCGTTTGATTGACGAGTGGCAGGACGCACCGCAATTCTGGGATGCCGTTCGTTTTCATGTTGACCACGCGGACGATTGCGGACAATTCATCCTGACCGGAAGCGCCGTGCCGCCAAAAGACAACGCAATTTCCCATTCGGGAACCGGGCGTATCGCACGGGTCACCATGCGGCCAATGAGCCTTTGGGAAAGTGGTGAGTCAAGCGGCAGCGTCAGTCTCAAGGCCTTGTTTGACAACGTGCCGGTTACCACCGGAATCGCGCCTGACCGCAGCTTGCGCGAGACAGCCGCCCTGGTCTGCCGCGGAGGCTGGCCACGTGCCGTACTGCAAGGTGGCACTCGGTCGCTCAGACGCGCGTTTAACTACTACGACTCCGTTGTGAATGTTGACATACAGCGCGCCGACAACACGATACGCGATCCCGAGCGCGTCAAACGCCTTATGCGCAGTTACGCAAGGCTTCAGGGCACACAGTCGGGGCTGAAAGCCATAAAGATGGACGTGATGGCAAATGATTCAACCTCCTTCGACGAGGACACCGTCTCCTCATACGTCAAGGCGCTGAAGAAAATCTTCGTCATCGAAGACATGCCCGCCTGGTGCCCAAATCTTCGCAACAAGGCCGTTGTCCGAACGAGTGACACGCGATATTTTACCGACCCGTCCATTGCAGTGGCAGCATTGGGCGCAAGCCCGGACGACCTCATGAACGACCTTGCCACTTTCGGTTTTCTCTTCGAGACGATGGCGATTCGTGATTTGCGGTGCTACGCCGAGGCGCTGGATGGCTCCGTCTACCACTACCATGATGGAAGCGGGCTGGAATGTGACGCCGTAATCCACCTTCGGAATGGTTCATACGGCCTGGTTGAAGTCAAGCTTGGAGGAGAAACCCTGATTGGTCAAGGCGTGGCTACGCTGCACAAGCTGGCGGCGAAAATTGATCCTTTGAAAATGAAGCCGCCCTCCTTCCTGATGGTGCTCGTGGCCACCGGCGAGTATGCGGTTCGACGCAGCGACGGCATTCTGGTCGCACCAATCGCATCATTGCGCCCGTAGGCGTTTAGAACGCTATTAGGAACGCCGCGCTGTTCGCGTCGCGCTTCGGAAGGACGAGCTTGCCGCCTTCGAGCTTGGCCTTGACTGTTTCGAGATTCCGCTCGAAGTCGTGGATTGTCACTTCGCACTCCGCGTCCGGTGCGACTCCTTTGATGTCAATGGACAGCTCGCCAAGCTTCGAACGGTAGTCCGTGACGAGCACGGCCTTACGCGAACCATCCGCAGACTTGGCCGAGAGAACCGTCACGCCGGCTTTGTCGCTTGCCGAAGCGCACATGACTGGGAAATCGCGCAGAAAGTCGCCGAACATCTTCAGCCCGTAGTAGACCTTGTACTTCTCGCCTGCTTCGCTCTTGTAGCCCCACGAGCCGACATTCTTGCAGCCGTAGTAGAAGGCCTGGTCCAGCTTTGAGGTCTGGAACTTCGAGAGAAGCGTCAGGTTGAAGCAGGACGAGTCGATGCCGTTGTGCGAGGCGGGGCCGGTCCAGGCCTTGCGCTTGACTGCGGGATCCGCCGAGCGCAATGCGTCCCACGAGGCGTTCCTGTAGTGCCATTCGTCGAGGATGAGCTCACACTTGGGGAAACCCTCGTCATTGCAGAACTTTCTCGCCCGCGCGACTGATGCGAGGACTTCTTCCGGCTTGTTCCCGTAGTAGTGCCATGAAATGAAGTCCGGCGCAATGCCGGCCTCGCGGCAGGCGGAGAAGATTGCGCGGAAGTATGCTTCCGTGCCAATGCGGTCAGAACGCGACGGACGCCAGGTGCAGAGCGCGGGGCCGCCGACCTTGACGGTGTCGCCGAACTCGTCTTTGATCCGCTTCAGGCAGGTCGCGAAGAACTTTGCGAAAAGTTCAAGCCTTCGTTTCTCGCGCTTCATCTGGTCGGCGGCGCGCGCATTTGGCGTGTCGCCCTTCCCAAGATCGCCATCGGGGAGGCACCACATATTGTTCTGACCGTCCGGTTCGTTCCAGATCTCCCAGTACTTGATTCCCCATTCGTGACCATTGGCCCAGCCGCGGTTGTAGTGGCGGATCGTCCCGGCGAATGCTTCGGCCACCTTGTCGAAATCCTCGGGAATGAGCGAGTTGAAGTGGATTGTCGTGCCGGAATGCTCGATGGAGGTGCCAAGGCGGAAGAAGATTTCGTGTCCAAGCTCCTCGCGGGTGCGCTTGAAAAGGTAGTCCGTCGGGCCGAAGACATAGTTCGCGGGATCCTTCGCGTCAAGGTGCGGCAACGGGAAGATGTGGTGCCAGTCGCAGACGCGCTGGTTCGAGTTGAGGAGCGCCCAGTCATGCGTCCGCGACGCCTTGAAGCCCATCGAGCGGATGTCCGCGATCACGGCAGGCGGACACGAGCAGATCTGCGGGCCGAAGCCGGCGGAATGAAGTTCGGGACGCAACTTGCCTGTCTCCACCTCAAAGTCGACGGAAACGGCCGCCTGTGCGGACACGGTTAGCGACAGTGCCAATGGGATGGCCGAAAAAGCAAGGGCTCTTTTCATGGTTCACTTCTCCTGCAAAATGTCGTTCAATTGTAGCACTTTTCCTAGACTTTGTTTAAAAAGAGTGTTGTCATTCCCCAGCCCCGCACCTACCCTAAAAACTCTCTGCTTCTCCGCCTCTCTGCTTCTCTGCGTTAAAGAACAACCCCGCACTTCTCCCTCCCAAAACTTTGGCATCGCTTACTCGCCGTCCTCGTCCAGTTCGACGGGGTCGTAATTCGGCTGGTCGAGCGACGCGTCTATCTTGGCCTTGATGGCCTGCCCGCGACGTCTGAGCCAGGTGGCGAGAAGGCGCTCCCACTTGTAGACGTCGTTATGCGGCTTCGTGCTTACGCCAAAGCCATGGCAGCCTTGGGGATAGAAATGCGCCTCGATCTTTGGCCAGCGGTTCTTCGCGACATGGGCGGAGAAATAGCCGACGCCGCTGCCGCGGTAGAGGTCGGCAAGGCCGGCGATCATGAATATCGGCGTCGCGCTTGTGATAGCGGGTTCGATGTCTGCGGGGACCTTCCCGTCCTTCGTGAGATAGGCTGGATAGACGAGAACCGCGAATGATGGTAAAGCGCTTTCCTCATCCGTCGCGTCAACGGGTTCGTAGACGCGCTTGCCGTTCACGGCGATGGAGCGCACGGAAAGGTGGCCGCCGGCGGAATAGCCCATCACGCCGATGTGTCCTTTCGCGACGTTCCATTTCTTCGCGTTCGCGCGCACCACGGAAAGCGCGCGCTGGAGATCCGCGAGCGCGGCGCCCTTCGGATAGGGCCTTACCCTGTACTTGAGGACGAATGCGGCGACCCCGATGCTGTTGAGGAAACGCGCCGTGCGCCGTCCCTCGTGCTCGAAGTCGAGACAGCCGTACGCGCCGCCCGGGCAGATGACGATGCCAATCGTCGAACGGGTCACATTGGTCGGGAGGAAAACCTCGATGGCAGGAACGCTTACATCCTTGACGATGCCCTTCTCGGAGACATGCTCCTCGCCGACGGCCGCGTCCTTCGTCGTCCCAACGGGCATTTTGCCCTCGGGCCAGAGCGGTATCTGCTCTTCAGCGAAAATACTGGAAACCATCAGCGCGGCGAGCGCGGCAATATGTAACTTGTTCATCGTGAAACCTCCAAGGTGCCTGCGGCTATTTGGGCTTCTTCAGCAGTTCCCCGCCGCCGCGCATGAGCTTCACGAACTCCGCCACGGACGGCATGCCTTCGCCGAAGCTCTTGACCTTGTATTCGGTGCAAATCGACTCGAATTCGTCCACAAGCTTCTCACGGGGCGGCAGATCAATCCTCTGCGTCTTGGCGGCGGACGACACGCCGCGGTTGTAGTTGCAGATGACTGCGGTGAGCGGCGAAAGCGACAGCCGGCGAATCTGCGCGTGGGTTCGCGCGTCGCCCTCCGTCGCCTTGAGCGCGTCCTGCATCAGCACATAGCCGCGAAGCAACTCCTTCGGCGTGAAGACGTGCAGGCTGTCCGGATCGTAGGGACCGTAGCTGCGCTTGCGGTTCCGTGCCTTGCGCCCCATCTCCAGCCATTCCTTCACCATGGGCGCGCCCGCGCCGCACGCACCGTCGCACCACTGGCGCATCAGTTCCCATTCGTCCTGGTTGGGATTCCACATGAGCCTCGCGCAAAGCCAAGTCCTGAGTTCCGCGAAGTCCATCAGCGACGCTCCGAAGCCCGCCATTTGCATGAGCACGCCCTTGATGTCCTTTTTCGCGTATTCCCGAAGGCCCGGCCCCATCATGTCGATGATCGGCGTCGGGAGAAGGAAGCCCCTGAACTGCGTGTTGTAGTCCCAGATGACGACGTTGCCGTTCGCCAGCTTCCGCCACTTGTTCAGCGCGGCGTCGTGGCCGGGGACTTCCGACGGCGGCACGGCGAAGTTGCGCAGCTTCGCCCAGCAGACGGTCACGTTCGGTTCAAGCTTGATCCCGTCCGGCGGCGAAGCGGTGGGTCCGTAGGCGAGGAATACGATCCGCAAGTTTGGAAGGTCCTGCGCGATGGCCCTCGCCACGCGGTTCGCGCAGTCGGCGATCAGCGCGCCGCCCCCGCCATGCTTCTTCGCGAACTTGCGGCATTTGTCGCACTGGCAGAGCTTGTTGTTGTCGCGCATCGACACCGACTCGTAGTGGATCTTCGCCGGGTTCGCCTTGTATGTCGAGCGTATCTTCGCGACGATGGCGTCCACGACCTCGTCATTCGATGTGCACATCTGACTCATGACGCGCTTCTTCTCGTTCTCCCGCCAGGCGAACCAGTCGCGATGCTCGGCGAAGAGCTTCTTCTCCGCCTCGCCGTGGTTCAGCCCGGCGAGGGACTGCCCCATCGCCATCGACTCCCATCCGCCCAATTCCGGTGGCGTCGGGTAGGTCCACATGCGCCCGTTGATCCGAAGCTTCGGCTTGAAGTTGATGTTGTAGCCGTACTGGCTGTGCACCTGGCGCCACGCGAAGGCCGGCTTCGCGGAAACCTTCCAGCCGGATTCGACGGTGAGCGAATCCGTCTTCGGGACGCTTTCGTTCAGCGGCGACCAGAACCCGCATCCCCAATGCTCCAGAAGCTCGTATGCCGCGTAGAGGGCCGCGCGGGGACTTCCGCCGGAAAGCAGAACGGCATCCCCTTTCGTCTCGATGCAAAACTCCTCCTGCGCGAGGCCATCGGCTGAATCGTCGAGTTCGATGCGCGAACCGCTTGCGTCCCCTGAGACAGTTTTCAGCGCCGCTCCCGTCATCGCCTTGACATAGCGCGCGATTTCCTTCGCCGCATGTTGCGTGGCCGGCTCCCGCGACGAAAGCGAAATGACGGCCATCGGCCGCCCTTCCGACACGACCGCGACATCGGCCTGGGCGTGAAGCGCAAAACAAGCAAATGCCGCCACGAGAATGCGGATGATCGATGAATCAAAAACACTTAACATGGAAAGGTTCTTAGCATTGCCCTTGGCCCTTTTGCATTTGGTGCGGAGGGCGTTCTTTACTGTAGAAGCTCAGGACTGCACGGGGCTGGGAAATAAACACAAAGAGCACAAGGAACACAAAGTTCACAAAGTTTTCTTCCACACTTCGTGTTCTTTGTGTTCTCCGTGCCCTTTGTGTTAAAAAACTACCCCGCGCCGTTGCATCTACTGAACGGACAAAGTCGTGGGCGGGGGCGAGAGCGTTTTGGTGGCCCAGGGCGTTCCTCCGTAGGCGCCGAGGTTGACGTGGCGGCCGTTGGGGTGCGGTTCGAGGTCGAGCCCCGCCGATTCCGGAGCGCCAACGTCCAGGCAGGGGCTGTTCTTCTCCGTTTTCGGGCTGTTGTACGTGCCGCCGAACCAGCCGTCCGTGATCGCGCCGCCCGCCCGCTTCGTGAGTAGGTGGTAGTACGGCGCGCCCGTCCAGTGCGGGTCCGCGACGAAGTTGCCCACGCCGTCGTGCGGCTCCTGCACACAGGAGTACTCTATTGAGGCCGCATTCACAACGCCTGAGACGCTGTTCCCGTAGGCGATGCAGTTCTTGAGTGTCATCTCAATCGTGTCATTGGCGGCAAACGCCCCGTAAGTCTTCCCATCCGCAATCGTGCAATTGACAAGTTCCATCGAGCAAGGAGCACTCGTCCAGTTACCGGTCGTGGCATAGGAGTAGCCTGCGTATCCTTTCTTCGCGACATTGCCGCTCTTTGCGCGTATCGAATAGCTGGCACCGGCATGGTTGCCGCGGACGCCAGCGATGAGGCAGTTCGTCATGGACAGATGGCCACCCAGTAGGGTGATGTCGCTTCTGACGGGCACCTGTGTGGAACCAGAATTCGGCTTGATAGTGTTTGGCACACCGTGCGAATCGAAGATGCAGCGCTCGACAACGGAAGTCATCACGCCATCTGCGGAATTCAGGTCGTCGAGCAGCATGACACCTGTGTGATAAAGAGAGTCAAGTCCCGACGCGTTCGCAACGAAGCAGTCGGAAATCACAGAGTCCGACATCCTGAACGTGGTTGCGTTTCTTATCGCCAGAGCACCAGCCGATCCTCCGCCGGAAGTAGAACAACCGCGAATATAATTGCCCGTGAAAGTGCAGTTGGAGATGGCGACGCTCCCCTTGTAGGTTCCGATGGCCGCGCCGAAAAGAAATGGGCGAGCGGCAACGCAGTCCATGTAGTTGCGATCAAAGGTGCAGTGGACAATCGATAAGCTGGTGCCACTGGAGTAAACCGCCCCGCCCAACGTTTGGTTTGCGTTCCCGGCTGAACGGTAATTGCCTGAAAACGTGCAATCGGTCAAGACGAGGCTTCCGGAAACGGCTGCAATCGCCCCGCCGCCACCAAAGGAGACGGATCCTGACCCGCCCTGATTGCCATCGGCAACTCGATTGTCCGCGAAGATGCAGTTGGCGATGACGGTTGTTGACGAAGAAAGGTAAATGGCACCTCCTTTTGCTCCTTTTTCGCTTATAACTCCTTCGCTGAACGTGATGCCTTCAATGCGCAACGCAGAGAGAGACGAAGCGTAAAAGTGGCGGACGTTATAGGTGCTACGCTGGAACTTTGTAACTGTCTCGCCTTTGGCGAGCGAGCCGTCCGTCTCGGCGAGATAGCCGCCGCTGAGCTTCACGGGGATTGAGATGGAGCCGAGGGCGAGCTGGTTCGTGATGGCGTAGGGGCCGCCTGCGAAGTAGACGTTGACCTCGGTCGCGCCGCCCGCGACGGCGGTCGTTATGGCGTTCTTCACGTCGATGTGGAAGCCGTCGCGCGAACCGTTCAGGGCGTTCGACCAGTTCGCGCCCGTCATTCCGCCGCGGCCTTCCGGCGCAACGAAGATGTCGTCCGCGTAGGATGCAAGTGACAGCGCCATAAGCGCGGCGAGACTAGCTGTTATCCTCTTCATGTAGTACTCCTGTCTTTTTGGGGCTTGCTAGAAGCTCTGGAAACTTGTCAATATTCTCGCATTTTCCTCAACCATATGCACGGAAAGCTGGCTTTCCAAAAGTTTCCCTGCTTCGGCGCGATAGCGCCAAAAGCGTCGCAAAGCATGAAACGACAAAAAACTCTTGCAGAAAGCGACAATTTTCTCTCGCGCATACGTTGTGATTGAGGCTACGGGCGTTGCTTTCGCCACTGGAGTGGAGAGAGCCCGGTGCGCTGGCGGAAGAGGTGGGAGAGACGGGCGACCGACTTGAAGCCCGTCTCCTGGGCGATGGCGCCGATTGGCCGCGAGGTGCTTCGGAGCAGGCACTTCACGCGACTCAGCCGCTCATTCTCGATTGCGGCGCGAATCGTTTCGCCGCGCAGCTCTCCGAAGCGCAGTTCGGCAAGGCGACGCGAAACGCCGAGATGACGGACAACATCCGATGGCGTCACGCCTTCAGCCGCATGGGCGCGGATGTAGTCCACCACGTTCTCCACAAGGGCCGTGGCAGGCGGAAGGGGGGCGGTCGATTCACGCACGACGATTTTCTTCACAGGGATGTGCAGCACGCGTGGCGCCCGGGTGCGCGGCTTCGCCATCAGGGATTCCAGTTCCTCCGCGGCCATCCGTCCGCCGCCCTCGAAATCCGGAAGCACGCTGGACAGCGGGGGCGACGAGAAGTTGCAGAGGGATTCGTCGTTGTCCACGCCGATGACGGCAATCTGTCGCGGCACGTCAATCCCGGCGGCGGCGCAGACGTTGAGGACTTGCGTGGCGCGGACGTCGAAGGTCGCCATGACCCCCGCCGGCTTCGGCAGGGAGACGAGAAAGTCCGTGAGGTCACGGACATCCGCGTCGTCGCCGACCGGCTCGCGGGCGAAGTATTCAAAAAGAGGACGGCCGCCTGAGGCAAGCGTCTTGCGAAAAGAATTCGCGCGTTCCTGCGACCAGTCGGCAGTCGCAGATCTTCCATACACAAAGGCGAACGACGCAAACCTTCCGCACGAAAGAAGATGCCGCGCGCCCTCCCTGCCGATGGCGGCGTTATCCACCGAGACGAAGGCCGCGTTTGTCCGGCGTCTGATCGCTTCGCCGTCCAAGTTCATGAAGACCGTCGGAATGGAGGACGAAACGACCCTTTCCAACGCGCCGGGTTGCCCCGGAAGCGTCAGGATCATGCCGTCGACGCCCGACTCCTCAGCCTGGACGACCACGCTCTCGGTGAACTCCTCGTCATCCTGGAGAAGTCGCACCCTCCAGGGATGACCGTCGGAAAGATGATTGAAGATGCCGGAGAGGATGCTTCGCCCGGAAGAGTAGATCAACCTTGCCAGTACAATCACGTTGCGGATCGGCTTCGCTTTCCCCAGGGAATTTCTGTCCATATCTTCCATTATACCAAACCAAGCACCGGACAATCCTTGACCATTATGTTCTCGTGTAAAGAATGCAGGCGTCCCCTAAATGGCATTTTCCTGATTAGGGGACAATAGTTTCGAAGTAAAACATTGTCCCCTATTTCTGATTTTTTGATTTAGGGGACAAAATTTTCTTGCGATGACACCAGGACTGTTGTCCTCCTCGATGAAATATCGTGGATGGGGCACTATGACCCTGCTTTCGCGGGAACCCTGAAAACCGCCTGGGACATGCGTTTGAAGAAGCATCCAAAACTGATTCTCGTCCTTTGCGGCAGCGTATCGACCTGGATCCGGGACAACATCGTAGACAGCGGCTCGTTCTACGGAAGGCGTTCACTCGACATCGTCGTGCCGGAACTCCCGCTCTCCGAGTGCGTCAAGTTCTGGGGTGCGGCCTCCGACCGCATCGACAGACGGGAGATTATCGACCTGCTCTCCGTTACAGGCGGGGTTCCACGATATCTGGAGGAGGTGGATCCGGCGGCGACGGCGGCGGAAAACATCAGGCGCCTCTGCTTCCGTCCGAAAGGCGTCCTGAGGGAGGATTTCGACGAAATGTTCACGGATGTCGTCACACGGCAGCCGACTTTCACGGCACGCGTCCTGCGCAGGTTGGCGGAAGGGTCGGCAAGCGCGGCGGAAATCGCAACCGGGTTCGGCATGGAGCGCGGCGGCAGGGTATCGAACGCACTGGAGCAGCTTGTCGAGTCGGGCCTTGCGTCGGACGATGCCGGAAACAATCCGCTGACAGGCAAACCGGCGCGGGAGAAGCGCTACCGTCTTCGCGACAACTATGCCCGATTCTACTTGCAATACATCGAGCCTTCCAAACCCGTCATAGACGCCGACGCCTTCGTTTTCGGCGGATTGGATGGACTGGAAGGTTGGGAATCGACGATGGGATTGGCGTTCGAGAACCTCGTTGTGAACAACTACCGGGAACTTCTTGGTCCAATCGGACTCGGTTCGGCTCAGGTGTTGTCGGCCGCTCCGTATCGGCGCCCGGCGGACGCCAAGAGGCCTGGAACGGGGGTGCAAGTGGACTTGCTTCTGCAGACCCGCCGCTCGCTTTGCCTCGTTGAAGTCAAGCGGAAGCGGGAAATCGGACGCGACGTGATTGAGGAAATGCAGGAAAAGGTCAAGCGCGTTCCCCGTCGTGACGGGATGTCCGTCAAGACCGCGCTAGTCTACGAAGGGCATCTAGCCCCTATCGTGGAGGCCGACGGGTACTTCGATGCCATCGTCCCGTTCCGCACCCTTCTCGGTCTGTGAGGTTATGCCAGTTTTGCCAGCTTGATGCAAGAAGGAAGGTGGGAAGTGAGGCTACGGGCGTTGCTTCCGCCACTGGAGGGGAGAGAGCAGTCGGCAGTCACCGATCTTCCATACACAAAGGCGAACGACGCGAACCTTCCGCACAGGCGTCGTATGTTTGTTTTGACAAGATATTCTTGTGTAATTTGACAAACTAATCCTTGCGCCCTGCTGCTGTAATTTGATATGATAACGGCATGAGCAAAACAACATCCGTTCAATCCGCCAATCGTTCAACCCGCGTCTGGCTGGTGCTGGCTGCATGTCTGCTTGCCGTCGGGGCCGCGCATGGACGCGACTGGGTGGACTTCACCGTCGCCGGCTGCAAGGTGCTTGCGACGGACACGCCACTTGAGAACTTCCCCGTGGCGGTGCGTATCTCGGCCGCGCGCATTGAGGGCTTCCGCTATTCAGATATCGCCAGCACGGACGACCTCCTCTTCTCCTCCACGGAGTCGAAGGACCCCTACCCCTTCGAGGTCGAGACCTGGAACCCCGAAGGCGAGTCCGTCATCTGGGTGCGCCTCCCCTCCGTCGTGACGAACACCAAGTTCCGCATGTCCTTCAACCTACCGTACAACCCCGAAATCCTAGACGCAACGACTGTCTGGAGTGCGGCCACCTACCATGGCGTCTGGCACATGGCGACCAACTCCGTAATCCCCGATTCGTCTGGCGCCTCCCGTAAGATGACGGTGTCGACAACACGCTCCCATGGCGTGGTAACAAACGCCGCAATCGTTGGTGCCGCATTCTGGTCGCGCCCCAGCAGCGCAAGTGATGCCCCAGCAACAGTCATGCAAACAGGCGACATCTACCTGGGCTATCAGAGTGACTGCACACTGACAGGATGGATCAATCTCAAGGGATTTACTGGCACAAACGCCAACCCCTTCGGGCCTTACAAGAAGTGCAACACCTATTATTGGTCAATGTATCCGGGTTCAAGCTGGGCCAAAACCATTCTGCGCTTCAAGACAACGGCCTCCACGACAGCCGTAGCCAATCTCGCCCCCAAGTCGGCCGGCTGGTTTCACTACGCCATCCTCATCCACAAGAAAGCGGCTTTCGACCTGTACATCAACGGCGAGTACGTTGGTTCCCACACACCTGGAAACGAGGGATACTACAAGTACAGCGGTCCTCTCTACCTCTACCTGACGGGACAGCCAGGCTATCTGGACGAGACCCGCATCCGCGACGCGGCCTCATCCGACGATTGGATCCAGGCGGAGTACGACTCGGTGAAGAACAAGGACTTCGTCGTCGCCGGCCCCGTGCAGCGCGGCGGCAAGATGATTATCATGGTGCAGTAGGGCGTCTTCCATTATGGCGAAGAGCCGTTCCGGCATTGTACATCAGCGCGTCCAGCAGCAGCCACGCGATGTCGTCGCGGCCTTCACCGTCCTCCGCGATTCGGGCCGGGAAATCCTCTCGGGCATCTTCCGCTATTTGCGCAGAAAGCACGGATGGAACCTTCGCATGATCCCGTCCGAGGACGAGCTGACCCGCGAAGCCGTCGCGGCGGCCGTCGCGGACGGTGTCGCAGGCTTTATCGTCACGGTCTCGGGCAGACCGGGCGCACTGGAGGAGATTGTGCGAACAGGCCTTCCCTGCGTCGCCGTAGGCGTCCGCGCGGCTTCGGTGCAATAGCGCCGAATAGGCGGATGTGGGCTTTCGACAACTTGGCATATTGATGCATATTTATGCTTCTTGACATCAAAGAATTTTTGTGGTAGCATGATTTCCCATGAGAACAACAATCGACATACCAGATGTCCTCTACAAGGCTGTGCGCACCCGTACTGCGGCAGAAGGAACAACCCTGCGATACGTTACCGTGGCTCTCCTCGGAGACTGGTTGCGGCAGCCTAACTGGCGACCACTGGCAAAGCCCGAAGACTTAGCCCCTGCCGAGGAAAAACCGAAGGCAAAGCCGCATCGTCGACTGGCCTGCTTTGGCATCGCTAAACCTCGGAAAAACTTCAACGGACCACACGACATGGAATCTATCCGCGAGAGCATCGCAAAAGGGTGGGCCAAGGAATTCGCGGAGAAGGAAGCAAGGATTCGTGAGCAATGATATACGGTCTAGACACTTCCGTAATCATGCGTCTTGTCGCACGGACAAACGATAGCCATGCTGAGTTTGTCCGTGACCGCGTTTGCGAACTTCTTGAAGATGGCAACTGTTTTTTCGTGTCCGGCTTGGTTGCCTCCGAAGCCTATTACGCCCTTCAACACCATTACGGCACTACCAAGGAAGAGGCGATAACAGCCCTGCGTGCACTGGCCAATGAGGAAGGCTTTACCTTCGCATCAGAAGCCAAGGCCGCGCTTGATACGCCAGATGTGTGGAAGGCCAACCCCGGATTCGTGGATCGCATGATTTCGTGCGAATACGCCGTGAAAGGTTATGTGACACTCTCGTGCGAGAAGTCATTCCGCCGCCTCGACTTGACGGAAGTCATCCAAGAAGGTTGATTAACGTAGTTGTAATCGAAAGGAAGGTTCATTATGGAATACACTGCGAAAGCGGACTTCACCAAGGCCACCGGCAAGATCCGTCCGGCCCTCCACTCCTCCGGATGGGGGCCGAGGAGCTACCCGCGTTCCATTCAGAACGATGACGAGGCCATAAAGGCGTTGAACATGATGTATGCCCGCACCCACGACTGGCCGCTCGTCAACTCCGGTCAGCGCGTCGTCGACTACCAGTACATCTTCCCGCTCATCGACAAGGACCCGAAGGATCCCTCGAACTATTACTTCGCCCCGACGGACCACCTTCTCCAGCTCTCCCGCGACATCGGCCTCAAGATATGCTACCGGCTGGGCACCTCCATCGAGCATACCGGTCTCGTCCACTTCAACGCCGAAATGCCAAAGGACTTCGACAAAGTCGCCGAGATCTTCGCCGGCATTGTCCGCCATTACAACAGGGGCTGGGCCAACGGCAAGAAGTGGGACATCGAATACTGGAACATCTGGGAGGAGCCGGACGGCATCACCAACCTCTGGTGCGAGACGGGCAAAGGCTATAGCCCCGAGCATGCCAAGTACATGCGGGAGAAGTTCGTCGAGTTCTTCGTGACCTGCCTCAAACGCCTGA
>JAEEGG010009952.1_pt1 | contig 21147 bp, 14 predicted proteins | sample 9134161 | NCBI WGS metagenome assembly JAEEGG01 (sample SAMN16246543, study PRJNA631951) | gut metagenome | biome: gut microbiome; feature: rumen; material: CR-attached | host: Bos | place: Iran: Karaj | collected 2018-10
CGATGGTGTTCTTCAACCATGTCAATGTCTCGTGCATGACGAAGATAGGAAGTACTGGAGGTGTGTTGAACATGCTGATGTTCTTGGCTTCTTCTGCAGCGTGTGTCTTATAGTCAACCATTGTTGGAAGTGGGTTCATATAAGCGCGGTCGCCGATGTTGCCGAGGAGGTCTTTACGGACGATGACGAATGTCACGCCGGCAGGACCGACGTTCTTCTGGGCGCCACCGTAGATGAGACCGTATTTCTTCACGTCGACTGGACGGCTCATGATATCTGATGACATATCAGCGACGAGTGTCACTGGGCAATCCATATCAGTGCGGATCTCTGTACCGTAGATGGTGTTGTTTGTTGTGATGTGGAAGTAGTCAGCGTCTGTTGGGATGGTGTAGCCCTTCGGGATGTAAGTGTAGTTCTTGTCTTCCGATGAAGCGACGATCTCGACTTTACCGAACAATTTAGCTTCTTTAGCGGCTTTCTTTGCCCAAACACCAGTCTGGAGGTAAGCTGCTTTTGTCTTCATAAGGTTAGCTGGCACTGTGAAGAACTGTGTGCTTGCGCCACCACCGAGGAAGAGGACCTCATATTCTGCAGGAATATTGAGGATGTCGCGCCATAACTGACGTGTTTCTTCCATGATACGCTCCCAACCTGGAGTGCGGTGTGAGATTTCCATCAAACCGATGCCAGTGTTGTCAAAATTGCGAATTGCGTTGATAGTTGATTCAACGGCTTCTTTTGGAAGGACGCATGGTCCCGCATTGAAATTGTGTTTCATTACGTTTATATTTTAAGTTAATATTACTGAAATTTCTCTAAAAAATCATGCTTTTTCTGCGTTGCAAAGTTACTAATTAATTTAATATAAAACACAAAAGAAAAAAATCTTTTTATTTTCATGATTTTACTTGGAGATTTGCGGACTTTACCGTAATTTTGCTCGTTTTTTTAAAACTTAAACAGAATAATATGATTTTACGCATTGCCGACAGCGAGAAAGAACATATACGTTCCGTTATCGATTCGGATGACGTGTGCTTTTTGCCAGCTATGTCACGGGTTTTTAAAATGATTCCGGTGTTCAACATAATATATCCCTTCTGGTCGGAAAACACCGTCCAACTTGACACTGTTTTTGAAAGTCTGAAAAACTGCGATACGCTATTGCAAAAGCTGCAAGATCTTGAAAATCAAGGGAAAACGCATGTCATATCAGGCCTTGTCAATATCAATGAAGAAGCTGGAGTCATTGCTATTGAGCCTTTGAAAGAGATGCTCGTGCTTTATAAAAAATATCGTGACAAAGCTGAAATAGAGCTCAAAGACACCGATATGACTTTTGTTCAAGAATATTTCCACGAGTTTGTCAGGCGTATGTGTTATCCCGAAAAAACAGGCAGGTTTAGTGCGGTGGCATTCTATGAAAATCTGGGTGTGGCAGATGAAGCAAATAAAAATTACGGACGAAAATTCGGCGGTTTCTGCGAAGTGGAAACTGTGACAACGAGAAGCCTTGACCGCTATGATCTGCGCTGGCTCACTGATGTCAGACCGACCTGTGTTTTCGAAGAATTTTTCGATGCCGTGAAAAGCTATTGGAAAGGAGAGATGACGGAGAGTCCGAAAATTGAATATCTTTTTTCGGGAAAATATATGCTGAAAGAGATGGTCTGATATCGATTCCCTATATATAATAATGTGTGTCGTTTTTGTAAGCTGTTGATTATCAATTCAAGAAAAAATTTTAAAAAATTTTTAAAAAAATGCGTGGTGTATTGAAAAAAGTTGTAATTTTGCGGTCCGAATTGAAGGAAAATTATACAGCAATGAAAAAAGACATACATCCAAAGAATTACAGACTGGTCGTGTTCAAAGACATGTCAAACGACCAAGCATTCATGTCACGTTCCACCATCAACACGAAGGACACTATCGTTTGGGAAGACGGTAACGAGTATCCATTGGTGAAACTTGAAATTTCCAACACGTCACACCCGTTCTACACAGGTAAGATGAAACTCGTCGACACAGCAGGTCGCGTCGATAAGTTCAACAACAAGTACAAAAAATTCCAGGATGCCAAGAAAAAATAATCCAAGAATAGGTTTGTTAAATTTTTCATAATGAAGTTTTGCCCTTGTCAGAAATGATGAGGGCTTTTTTCACATTTTAACTTTGGCACGATTTTTGATGGATGTATTTTCGGAAAACAGTTTTATATGGATAATAAAGTGAACCCAGAGATAATACTCAGCGACATTATCGAAGCTGATACAGAATATATACCGCTGTTCTCGCCGGAAGACGAGCGGCGCATGAACGACGCACAACTGCCGGAGGAACTGCCAATTATGGCATTGCGTAACGCCGTGCTGTTCCCGGGCGTGGTCATCCCGATAACTGTCGGCAGAAATAAGACCATCCGTCTCGTGAAGGACGCATATAAAAAAGGTATGGACATAGGCGTCATCACACAACGCGATGCCAACGTGGAGGATCCGCATCAGGCCGACCTCTTCGAGATCGGAACAATCGCTCAGGTGATGAAGACCTTACAGATGCCTGACGGAAACACCACCGTCATCATACAAGGCAAACGCCGCTTCAGACTGGAAGAGATTACCGAGACGGAGCCATATCTCAAAGGACGTGTCACACCATTCGGTGGAAACCAGGTGGTGCCACGCGACCGCCAGTTTAAGGCGTTGATACAGAGCGTCAAAGACATGGCGATGCAGATAGTGCAGAAGTCGGGAGCAGTGCCGTTTGAAGCCACTTTCGCCATCCGAAACATCGAGAGCCCTTGGTTTATGGTCAACTTCATAGGAAGCAACCTCGTGGCTAACATGGAAGACCGCCAGAAACTCTTGGAAATAGAAGATATTACAGAGTTCGCAACGGCATTGTTGGCACTTCTTACCAAAGAGATGCAGATGGTTGATCTGAAACATCAAATCCAAAGCAAGGTCAAGGAAGATATGGATAAGCAACAGCGTGAATATCTTCTGAATCAACAACTTAGGACCATTCAAGAGGAACTCGGAGGCACGCCAAACGAACAGGATGTGAAAGATCTGAAGGCTAAGGCGGCAAAGAAGAAATGGAGCAAGGAAGTGGCAGAGGTGTTTGAAAAAGAGCTCCAGAAGCTGCAGCGCATGAATCCGCAGGCTGCTGATTACGGCGTTCAGCATAACTATCTGGAATATCTTGTTGAACTTCCTTGGAACGAATACACAAAGGATAATTTCGACCTCGAACACGCTCAGAAAGTCCTGGATAAAGACCACTTCGGACTTGAGAAAATCAAGGACAGAATAGTGGAGCATCTGGCGGTTCTGAAGCTGAAAAACGACATGAAAGCCCCTATTTTGTGCCTCGTCGGACCTCCTGGAGTGGGTAAGACCTCCCTCGGCAAGTCGATCGCACGTGCCTTGAACCGTAAATATGTTAGGATGTCACTCGGTGGTCTCCGCGACGAGTCGGAACTCCGTGGCCACCGTAAGACTTACATCGGTGCCATGCCTGGACGTATCATCCAGAACCTCCGTAAGGTGAAGTCGGGCAACCCCGTGTTTGTGCTCGATGAGATCGACAAGGTCAGCGGCAACAATATCAACGGCGACCCACAAGCTGCCTTGCTTGAGATCCTCGACCCTGAACAGAACTCCACTTTCTATGATAACTTCATGGAACTGGACTATGATCTTTCCAAGATTATGTTCATCGCCACAGCCAACACCCTGTCAACTATTCATCCGGCATTGCTTGACCGTATGGAGGTGATCGACTTGAGCGGCTATCTCCGCGAGGAGAAATACGAGATTGCCAAACGGCACCTGATTCCCAAGCAGCTCAAGGAACATGGCATGGATGCTAAGCAGATCTCCTTCTCGAAGGACATGGTGATGCACATCATCGACGACTACACCCGCGAAGCCGGCGTCCGTAACTTGGAACGCCGCATTGCCGACGTGATGCGTGCCCGTGCCAAGGACATCGTGATGGATGAAATCAAAGACCGTAGGGTCACCAAGGACGAGTTGCGCAAAGTGTTGGGCGTACCGATGCATCACGACGAAGACGAAGTGAAGCATGTTATGCCTGGCGTGGCCACAGGTCTGGCTTGGACATCGGTGGGAGGGGAGATCCTCTCGATCGAGGTGAGCCTCAGCCGTGGCGCAGGTCGTCTCTCATTGACCGGCAACCTTGGCGAAGTGATGAAAGAGTCGGCAACAATTGCCTACGAGTTCATAAAGTCACATACAACGCTATTAGATATCAATCCTGATGTGTTTGATGGATGGAATGTCCATGTTCATGTGCCTGAAGGTGCAACACCAAAGGATGGTCCTTCGGCAGGCATCACCATGCTCACCGCCCTGACCTCAGCGTTCACCCAACGCAATGTGAAGGGACAGCTGGCCATGACGGGTGAGATCACCCTGCGAGGCCGTGTGCTGCCTGTAGGTGGCATCAAGGAGAAGATCCTGGCCGCCAAGCGTAACGGCATCACCGACCTGATCCTTTCCGTGGATAACAAACGCGACATCGAAGACATTAAGGAAGACTTCATCAACGGACTGAACTTCCATTATGTCAGCAATATGATGGAGGTGGTCAACCTGGCGCTCGAGAAAGAGCAGGATCAGAACGACCTCGACTACAATAGGTATTTGCTCAATTTACGGACGGAAGTCATTGGATTTAAAGGTGATAGGTGAAAATGAGAGTTGAGAGATGGGTGTTGTTGCTGATAGGATTCATGTTTCTCGCTTCTTGTGGGAAACATGAAGACCCCAACGAAGGCTTATCCATATTCAAATACAATGAATCGGGTGGCATTATGACACTCGACCCGATTTATGCCAAGGACTTGCCTCATATCTGGGCCTGCAACCAACTTTTTAGCAGCCTGGTGGCTTTTGACGAAGAGATGAACGTGGTGCCAAGAGTGGCCAAGTCGTGGGACATCAGCGACAATGGTACTGTCTATACTTTCCACCTGAGAGACGACGTCTATTTCCATGAAGATGCCTCGATGCCTGAACCCCGTTGCGTGACGGCAGAGGACTTCCGCTACTCGTTCAACCGTGTGGTTGACAAGCGCTTGAGCTCACCTGGAGCTTGGGTTTTTGCCATGGTCGACCATGAGGACGGAAACTATGCCTTTCAGGCCATCGATGATTCCACTTTCCAAGTGAAGCTCTCGAAGCCGTTCCCGCCATTCCTCGGCATCCTCTCGATGACCTACGCCTCTGTCGTTCCCAAGGAGGCGGTGGAGTATTATGGCGATGACTTTCGTAGTCATCCGGTCGGCACAGGCCCGTTCCACTTCCAGTATTGGAACGAAGGCGTGAAGCTCGTTTTCCGCAAGAATCCCCATTACTTTGAAGTAGATGAAAAAGGGGAGAGGCTACCTTATCTGGACGCCGTTTCCATCAGCTTCTTGATCGATAGGCAGGTGGCGTTCTTGGAGTTCGTCAAAGGCAAGTTCGACTTCATGTCGGGCATCGACGCCCGTTACAAGGATGAGCTGCTGACTTACGACGGCGAGCTGCGTCAGAAGTACGAAGGCAAGATTGACCTGATCACTGGACCTTATCTAAACACAGAATACATCAGCTTCTTCGTTGATCCCGACGACAGTTTGGGTGTTGACCGAGCACGCGCCATGCGTCAGGCGGTGAACTACAGCATCGACCGTGACAAAATGCTGCGTTACTTGCGCAATGGCATTGGCATTCCCGGCACGGGCGGCATGATTCCCGATGGTTTGCCTGGCCACAACGATGGCATTGGTTACGACTATGACCTGAAGAAAGCACAACGCTTGGTGAGAGATTTCCGTCTGGAAGGCTATCAGCTGAATCTCTCTACCTCGGCTGAATATGCCGATATCGGCAAGTTTGTGCAAAGTCAGGTGGAGCAAACCGGAATGAAGTGTAAGATGGAGGTGATGCCTCCCGCTACCATCAGGAGTATGAGAGCCAACGGCAGCTTACAGTTCTTCCGTGCCTCTTGGGTGGCAGACTATCCCGATGCAGAGAACTACCTCTCGTTGTTCACCACTGCCAACTTTGCGCCTAACGGTCCCAACTATTCCCATTACTCCAGCAAGCGTTACGACCAGCTGTACAACAAGGCCATGTCGGTTACCGACGACGATGCCCGCGAGCGCTTGTATAGTGAAATGGACAGCCTGATGATGCAGGATGCCCCCGTGGTAGTGCTGTTCTACGACGAGGTGCTCCGTTTTGTCAACAGTCGTGTGAAAGGATTGGGATGCAACCCGACGAACCTGCTGGATCTCCGCAAGGTGACTTTGTAAAGAAATAATCGTATTTTTGCCAACGTGAAATCAAGCATCAACCGTATCGTTAAGTTTGTTTTCGACAGGGTAGTGGCTCTGTTGGGATTGGTTGTGCTTGCGATTCCGTTGATGGTCATCGCCTTGTTGGTGAAGCTGTCCAATCCGAGGGAAACGGTGCTCTTCACCCAGGTGCGCGTGGGACTGCATGGCAAGTTGTTCAAGATCCATAAGTTCCGTACCATGACTAACGAGAAGGAAATCACCAACATCGCTTATCCCAACAGGGCTCGCATCACGCCATTGGGAGCTAAGTTGCGCCGTTATAAGATTGATGAGTTGCCCGAACTTTGGGATGTGTTGATCGGTAATATGAGCTTTGTGGGTCCACGTCCCGATGTGCCAGGTTATGCCGACCTACTTGAGGGAGACGATAGGGTAGTGCTCGATATGCGACCAGGTATCACCGGACCAGCTACACTCAAGTATAGCAACGAGGAGAAACAGATCGAGGATTATGTGAAACAAGCCAAGGCCAACGGCGATCAACGTACTGAGGATGAGATCGCTATTTGGTACAACGATGAGGTGATTTATCCCGATAAAGTCAGGATCAATTGCGATTATTATCGGAATTATTCCTTTTTTACGGACCTTAACATCATTTTTAAGACTCTTTTTTAAAGAGGAATAAAGATTTTTGGTATTTTTGCAACTTTTAAAAGCGACAATAATACATGCATAAGATTTTTATTCCCATCTATAATTTCTTCAAGGGCAGACAAGGTTTGATGTATATCATCATGACGGTTTCATTTTTGGTGTTTGCCTTTTTCGGTCTTCAACTTCATTTCGAGGAAGATATTACAAAACTCCTGCCTACATCGAGTGTGGAAAGCCAGCTGGCGTTTGGCTCCATTGGCTTGAAGGACAAGGTCTTCATTCAAGTCACTTCGTCTGGCGAACAGCTCTCTCCCGAAGAAATCGGAGAGATGACGGACAGCTTTATTGAGATGTTGTTTGAGAAGGACTCAGCCAATCATTACATCTCCAACATCCTCTACAAGATGGAGCCTGAGATGGCACTCAACGCCTTGGATTTCGTGCTGGAACACCTCCCTTCATTTGTGGACACTTCCGCTTATCAGGGTATTGCAAAAGCCTTGGAACCCGAGGCTGCTGCCGCTCAGATGCAGGCCAATTATGACTTGCTGATGAATGATGAGACCGGAGAGATGCTTCAGATGGTGGCATACGACCCGCTTAACCTGAAGGATGCGATCATCGGTGACATGCTGGAAAGCGCCATTGGTGGTTATAACATGGTTGACGGCCATTTCTTCTGTGCCGACAGTACCGTTGCCATTGCTTATCTGGCTCCGGCTTTCAAGACGCTCGACTCTAAGTCCGCTCGCGACTTCTCTCGCATGATGTCCAAGGCGAAGTATGAATTTGAAGAGGCACATCCCGAGGTGAAGGTGCTGGTGCATGGCGACCCTATCGGAAGCGTGTCGAATGCCGGCCGTATCCGTACCGACTTGGTGGTGACGGTGGGCATCTCGCTCATCCTGATCCTCATCCTGCTGGGACTTTGTTTCAAGAGCTTCTCTTTCTTGTGGAAAATGCTGTTGCCCATTGTTTATGGTACCGTCTTTTCATTGGCTGTCATCTACTGGTACAGGGGCGAGATGTCGCTCATGTCGCTGGGTCTTGGCGCCATCGTTTTGGGTGTGGCCATCAGCTATTGCCTCCACGTGATGATCCATCATTTCTTTGTGGGTGATCCCGAGAAACTTTTGCTCGACGAGTCGACTCCGGTGTTTTTGGGTTGCCTCACCACAGTGGGTGCTTTCTGCAGCTTGCTGCTCACCGATAGCGACTTGCTTCGTGACTTTGGACTCTTTGCCTCTGTGGCTCTCATAGGAAGCACACTGTTTGCCTTGATATTTTTGCCTCACTTCCTGCCCAAGCGTCATGCAGATTCCAGTGGTGTGGTGTTCCGCCGTATCACCCGCCTCAATTCATTGCCTTACGACCGTCGTAAATGGTTCCTTGGATTGATGGTGGCCATCATCATCGTAGGTTGCATCTTCTCACCGAATGTCACGTTCGACAGCGATTTGCGCAACTTGGACTTCAACTCGGAAGATGAGCTGGCCAGTGAGGCTTTGTTCAACGCCAAGAACAACGATGGTTTCGCGCACCAGTATTATGCCACAGTCTCTACTGATTTCGATGAGGCTATCCTTGCCAACCAGTCGTTGATGGTCATCCTCGACTCATTGAAGCAGGCTGGCATCGTCCATTCTTATACCGACTTGATTCCGAAACTGTTTATCACCCAAGAGGAGCAGGAGCATCGCATCGCTGCTTGGAACGCCTTCTGGACAGAGGAGCGCAAGCAAGAAACCATGGCTTTGGTGGAGACCAACGCCAAGCAACTCGGCCTCGATCCCAGTATGTTTGCTGATTTCCAATGGCTCATCGATTCCGAGTATGAACCCGCTTCGTTGTTGGAGAGTGGCATCATCCCTGAGAACTTGTTGGGCAACTTCATCGAGTGTAATGCCGATGGACAATACATGGTGTTCACTGACGTGGCACTGTTGTTTGAGGATAAGGATCCCGTTACAGTGGCGCTGATCAACAATCCCAGAACATTCATCCTCGATCCGTTCTATTACTGCAAGGACATGGTTGAGGTTGTTCACGACGACTTCGACATCGCTGTTTGGATTTCGTCGATTTTTGTGCTGGTTATTCTGCTGATTTCGTTCCGCAACATCCTCACCGCTCTGCTTTCGTTCATCCCGATGGTGGTCAGCTGGTTCATGGTTCAAGGCTATATGGCCTTGATCGGTTTGGAATTCAACCTGATCAACATCATTATCTCCACGTTTATCTTCGGTATTGGCGTGGACTACAGCATCTTCATCACAGAAGGTTTACTATCAGAGGCGCGAACGGGCAACCGCGACGTGCTCACATGGCATAAGGTGGCCATCTTCTTCTCGGCCATCATCTTGGTTATTGTGATTTCTTCCTTGCTTTTCGCAGTTCACCCCGCCATCCGGTCCATCGGGCTCAGCACCCTCATAGGAATGGCATCAACCATAATGATATCCTACTCGCTGCAGCCGTTTGCATTCAGACAGTTGATGAAGATCCCGGCTTATAAGCGTAGCGTACTTTCGAAAAAACCATGGAAAAAACAGCAGAATTAGATAGCTTGACCTTTGCCGCCATGCTTCGTCAAGGGGCTGTGGCATTGGGAAAAGAAAAGAACACCGTAAACGATTTGAACGTGTTTCCCATCCCTGATGGCGACACGGGCGACAATATGCACATGACTTTGAAGGCGGGTTGTGCTGCCCTCAAAGACAATTTAGGAACCCTTTCAGAGATCTCTGCAGCAGCCTCTTCAGGTATGCTGTTGGGCGCCAGAGGCAACTCGGGCGTTATCCTGTCACGTATTTTCGCAGGACTTGCCAAAGGCTTGCAAGGCGTGATTGTGGCTGATACCAAGGCTTTCGCAAACGCCATGGCGTCAGCCGTCGCCGAAGCCTATAAAGCCGTTCCCGTTCCTGTGGAAGGCACCATCATCACCGTGCTTCGCGAAGGTGCCGCCGGTGCCGATGCCTCAGCCGACCTCAACCATTATTTTGAGACGCTTCTGAGCGCCATGCAGATCTCACTCGACCATACGCCTGAACTGCTTCCGGTGTTGAAAGACGCTGGGGTGGTTGACAGCGGTGGTGCTGGCCTGCTCTGCATCTTCCAAGGCATGTATGACGCCCTCTGCGGCCGTATCAGCGAGGAAGAGTTGGCTCCTGCATCAACGCCAACCGCACCTGTGGTGGAGCTCGACAAGTTTGATGAAAACAGCACCCTTGAGTTTGGCTATTGCACCGAGTTCCTGCTCCGACTGATGCGCTCGAAAATCGACCTGGAGACCTTTGACGAGAAGGTGATCATCGATTACTTGAATCAGATTGGTGAGTCGGTGGTGGCATTCCGCGAAGGCAGCATCGTGAAGGTGCATGTGCATACCTTCACCCCAGGAGTCATCCTCAACGAGATGCAGAAATACGGCGAGTTCCTGACCATCAAGATTGAGAACATGTCGTTGCAGCACCACCAGTCGGTGAATCAAAACAACGCCTCGTTCAAGAAGCCGCAACAGCCGTACGGCATTGTGGCCGTGGCTTCAGGTGAGGGATTGATCAACGCCTTCCGTGAGCTTGGCACCGATGAGGTGATAGCCGGCGGTCAGACTATGAATCCTTCCACCCAGGACTTTTTGGATGCCTTCTCACGCATCAACGCACAGCATATTTTAGTGTTCCCGAACAACTCGAACATCAAGATGGCAGCTGACCAAGCGGCTGAGTTGTATGATAAGGCCGACATCCGTGTGATGCCTTCAACCACCATTGGCGAAGGCTACTACGGCGTGGGTTCGGTGGATCGTTCATTGAATGATATCGAGGAAGTCGTTGAAAGCGTGAACGAAATCATGCAATCCGTGAGCACTGGCATGGTATCCACGGCCATCCGTGATGCGGAAGGCGATGGCGTGACAGTGCATACCGGTAATTTCGTCGGCTACTATGGCAAGAAGATCCTTTCGGCTTCCGACAACCGTCTGGAGGCCGCCAAAGCCCTTTGCGAACGCCTCGATGCCGCTTCGCGCGACGTGCTGTTGGTGTTCTTTGGCCAAGACGTTCCTGAAGAGGAAGCAGAAAAACTCGTTGCTGAACTGACAGCGACTTACAAGAATTTGGAAATTATGTTGAACAACGGCACACAGCCGGTTTATGATTATATCTTTGTATTATGTTAGTGTTTTTTAGCGATACAGATTGCGACATCACTCCCAAGGAGTGTGCCGAATATGGCATCAAGATGATTAGCATGCCATACACCGTTGGTGATCAAGTGATTTACCCATACGTCGACTTTGAAGAGTTCGATGACCACAAGTTTTACGATATGCTGCGTGCCGGCACTATGCCGACCACCAGCGCCATGAGCGAAGAAGCTTATTGTCAGTACTTCGAGCCCGAGTTCCAGGCAGGAAACGACATCCTCTACGTGCATTTCTCGTCAGGCACTTCCAACACCTTCACCATCATGGGTCAGGCAGTGGACAAGCTTCTTGCAAAATATCCCGAAAGAAAGTTCTATCATATTGACACCTTGGGTATCACCGCATTGTCCTATAACATCGTACTTGAATGTGCCGATATGTATAAGGCTGGTAAGACCGCTGAAGAGATTGTGGAATGGGCTAAGGTTGAAGTGCCGAAGTTCCCCATGTATTTCTTCGCTGACGACCTGAAGTTCTTCCGCCGTAGCGGCCGTGTAAGCGGTCTGGCTGCCACCATGGGAGGCCTCATCGGTATCCGTCCCATCATCTACCTCAACGACGAAGGTAAGATGGTTTCAATCGGCAAGGAAAAAGGTCGTGCCAAGGCCATCGCTCGTTTGGTGCAGTATGTGGAGGAGCTTGGTGAGGACGTGAAAGCCCACCGCGTGTTGATCGGCCATACCGATTGTCCCGAGATTGTTGAGGAAGCCAAGCGCTTGCTGAAGGAGAAGTTCGGTGACGATTTGAACATTATGGTCAATGCCGTCAATCCTACCATCGGCAGCCATTGCGGCCCCAATGCCATCGGCATCTGCTTCCACGCAAAACATAGATGATTATGATTACAGTTGAACAGGTTAAAACCAAAAAACAACAAAGAGAGTTTCTCAACTTCCAGCTGAAACTCTACAAAGGCAATCCATATTACGCTCCGCCGTTGTACATGGATGAGAAGAAGATCTTTAGCAAGAACTTCGTGTATAACGACATTTGCGAAAGTGTCTACTTCAACGCCTATAAGGATGGAGTGATGGCTGGACGCATCTCCGGCATCATCCAGAAGTCAGCCAACCAGAAGTACAACCAGAAGCGGGTGCGCCTATCGAAGTTCGATGTCATTGAGGACGAAGAAGTGGCCAGGGCTTTGTTCAAGACCTTGGAAGACTGGACGCTCCAGCATGGCATGGAAGAGGTAGTGGGTCCCTTGGGCTACTCCGACTTGGAGCGCGAAGGCTTGTTGATTGGCGGTTTTGACCAGCCTGCCACCTTCGAGGAAAACTACAACTATCCATATTATCAGACCTTCTTGGAAAACTATGGTTACCAGAAGGAAGTGGATTGGTCAGGTAGTAACATCCGTGTTCCCAAGGATTATGACGGCGAGATGCATCGTTTGGCTGAGTTTGTGTTGAAGCGTTACAATCTGCATATCGGAAAGTCCAAGAACACTAAGGATTTCCTCAAAAAATATGCTGACGGCATCTTTGAACTGTTGGATAAGTCGTATGACATGCTCTATGGCACCGTGCCTTTCACTGAAGGCATGAAGAAGATGATGATTGAGAACTTCAAGTTGGTCATCCGTGTGGAAAATGCAGCTGTGATCCTTGATGAGAACGACAAGATGGTGTGTTTTGGCCTGGCATTTCCTGGTATTGCCGATGCCGTTCGTAAAACAAGCGGACATCTGACTCCAGGAGCGCTTATCAGGGTTTTGAAGACCATGAGGAAACCAAGGGTTCTTGACCTTTGCTTGGTGGGTGTTGATCCCGTTTGGTTCAACCGTGGCGTTAGTGTGGTGGTATGCATGGGCTTGATCGACATGCTTAAGAGAAAGGATATCGAGTATGCCGATACTAACCTTAACCTGGAGGACAATTATCCCATCTTGAATCTCTGGAAACGCTTTGACTCACAAGTGGTCAAGCATTACCGTTGCTTTGTCAAGAAATTAGTGTGATATGATTAAGATATTGATCGACTGCTTCGGGGGCGACCATAGCCCGCAAGCCAATATTGACGGCGCCTTGGCGGCATTGGCCAAGACCCCGGACTTGTATCTGATTTTTACTGGCGACGAGAAAACCATTAAGGACTATCTCGCTGGGAAGACATACGATACTAAGCGAGTGGAGATCGTCCACGCTCCCGAGGTTATCGGTTGCGATGAGCGTCCCATCGACGTGATCCGCCTGAAGAAGGAAAGCTCGATGATCAAGGCGGTGCGTATGTTGCGTGACCGTGACGACATCAACGCCATGGTGAGCACAGGCTCCACAGGTGCCTTGGTAGCTGCGGCTCTGACTCGCATCGGACGTGTGAAAGGCGTGATCCGCCCAGCGTTTTGCCCCATCCTGCCTACCATGAACGGCGGCATCGTGGGCGTCTGCGACAGCGGCGCCAATGTTGAGGTGACTCCAGAGCATCTGCGCCAGTTTGCCATCATGTCGAGCCTCTATATGCAAAAAGTCTATGGCATTGAAAGACCGAGAGTTGCACTGCTAAATGTAGGAAAAGAAGCAGAAAAAGGTGACGAGATACGACAAAAGGCATACATTTTGCTACAAGAGACCCCTGAAATCAATTTTGTGGGCAATATGGAGAGCCGCGATTTGCTGTCAGGCAGCTACGACGTGGTGGTGTGCGACGGCTTCTCAGGCAACGTGCTGGTGAAGACCACAGAGGGAACCGCTCTTGAACTGTTGAAGAAGCTGAAGAAAGACATCTATTCAAGGACTTTGTACAAGATAGGTGCTTTCCTGATGAAGAAGATGTTCGCCGATGAAAAGGAGTTCATGAACTACCAGAACTACGGCGGCAGCGTGTTGCTCGGGACATCGAAGACGGTGGTCAAGGGACACGGCTCAAGCAAAGCGGTGGCAGTGGAGAAGTGCATCGAACAAGCCTACAAGATGGAGGTCAGCTCATTGTCATCGAAGATGGAAGAAATAATTATGAAATACGAACATTACGAGTATTAGATAAAAGATAAGAGATAAAAGTTCAATTATGTTTGATGAAGTAAAAGAAATCTTAGCGCGTCAACTTAGAGTATCACCGGAAAAGGTGACCCTTGATGCGCAAATCAAAAAAGACCTCGGCGCCGACTCAGTGGATATCCTCCAACTGTTAATGCGCCTTGAAGACGATTACGGCATTGTGATTCCCGATCAGGAATTGGCCAAGTTTGAAACCGTTGGCGACGTGGTCGCTTTCTTAGATAGCTTGAAAAAATGAGACGTTTTGGCTTGATGATCGTGGCGATGCTGCTCTCAGTGGTGGCTTTCGCACAAAAACAATATGATGCCGATTTCACCCAAACCCGAGTGATGAAGATAACGGGTAAGACCACGGAGATGACCGGTCACCTAAATTTTGACGGCGTTGATCACCTGACGATGGACTATACCGATCCTTTTGGCGAGTTCTTCTATATCTCAGGCAATACGGTGTCATTGAACCTCAATGGTAAGCAGACCATATTGGATGCTTCAAAAGTGAAGATGGTTGGCTTGCAGCGCTCTACTTTGCTGAACTGCATCTCGGGCAACTGGGAACAGGCCGCTATCGACAATAACGCAGAGACTACAGTTACTGAAAAAGATGGCCTGCGCCATGTCGTCATCACCGTCAAAGGCAAGGTGCCAAGAGGCGGTTACTCATCGGTGGAGCTGACTTATCGTATGAAGGACAACGCACTCGTCAAGATGGTGTTGGAAGAAGCCATTGGCATTATTAACACCTACGAGATGCGCTGATGAAGATCTTACACACCAGCGACTGGCATCTGGGTCATTTGTTGTATAACTATGACCGAAGGGAAGAGCAACTTTCCATGCTCAACCAGATGACGGCGTTGGTTTGTGAGGAGCAACCCGATGTGTTTCTGTTGGCTGGTGACGTGTACGATACCACCCAGCCGTCCGCATCCGTGCAAACCCTGTTTTCGGATGCCCTGACCAAAATCCATGAAGCCTGTCCGACGATGCGGATCGTTTGCATCGCTGGAAACCACGACAGCAGCAGTAAGTTGATGATCTTCCATTCCCCTTGGGAACGGATGAACGTGAGCATGCTGGGCAACGTAAGCCGGGAGGCAGATCCCAATGACTATATAATTAAGGTAGGAGACAAGGGCTATGTGGTAGCGGTGCCATACGCTGCCGACCGTAACATGCCTGATGATTTCTTCAAGCGTCTCTCAGCGCAAGTCGACGAGATGAATCGTTCGACGCAACTCCCTGTGGTACTGATGGCGCATTTAGCCGTCACGGGTGGTGATTTCAAGGGACATGATAACGCAACTGAGACCATGGTCGGCGGCATCGACTGCCAAAGTGCCGAGGTGTTTGGCGAAGGCTATGACTACATTGCCTTAGGCCATATTCATCGCACACAGTTCGTCCATGGCACCAACCATAAGGCACGCTATTGCGGCACCCCGATCCCTGTCAGCTTCGACGAGGCTATGGGTGACAAGGAACACAGCGTTAGCATTGTGGAATTGGTACAGCATGGCGATATGCCATCGGTGCGCACAGTGGCGATTGAAAACCCACGACCGTTGGTGAATCTGCCCTTGGAAGGCTTTGAGGAATGGGAGACGGTGAGACAACAGTTTGAGGAGTTCCCTGACGACATTCCGGCGTATATTCGTCTCAATGTGTTGGTCGAAGGCTATCTGCCAGTGATGGCGAATACTGAGGCTCAGCAGATCGCATCACGAAAGCAATGCCGTTTATGCCTGATCAATGCGAAACGCAAAGCGCAGCCAAATCAAAGCAACGGCTATCAGGAGCTGACTACTACCGAGTTCCAAAAGATGAACCCTGCGGAGGTGGCTAAGATGTACCTTGAAGCCAAAGGGGAATCCTGTGACGAAGAATTAATGGTGCTGTTTAACGAAGTGATGAAAGGGTTGGACGATGAGGATTAAACAGCTGTATATCCATAATATCGCCTCTATCGAGGATGCCTTCATCGACTTCGATGCCGAGCCCTTGAAGAGTAGCGATCTCTTTCTGATCTCTGGAAAGATTGGCGCCGGTAAAACCACTATCCTCGATGCCATCTGCTTGGCTTTATATGGCACCACACCCCGTGTCAATGCAGGCACACGTGACCGAATCGATGCCAATGAGGACAACCTCTCAGGTCGCGACCCGAGGCAATTGATGCGCCAAAACACAGGTGAGGCAAGCGCCCGATTGGTGTTTGACGGCACTGACGGCAATAGCTATGAAGCGGAATGGCATGTGCAGCGTGGCGCCTTGAAGAAAGCCACCTCAGCACTCAGTCCAGATGTATGGACCCTGCATAACCTGACATCGGGAGAGGTGTTGATTGGCAGCACCAATAAGGATAAAGGCATCCGTAATGCCGTCGAAAAAGCTGTCGGTCTCGATTTTGAGCAGTTTTGCCGCACTAGCATATTGGCTCAAGGTGAGTTTACCAAGTTCCTGAAAAGCGACGAGAGCGAGAAAGCCGCCATCTTGGAAAAGATTACTGGAACGGAGATTTTCTCGAGGATCGGTGCAAGGATCTTTGAGCGTACCAAAGAGAGACGCGAAAGCCTGAAAGCCGAGACGGAAAAACTCAGTGGCATCACGCTGTTGAGCGAGGAAGAGATTCAAACGAAAACCGCCAGAAGCCAAGCTATTGCTTCTGAAAACGAAGCTTTGGTCAAAGAGTGGGAACAAGCGGTGGAGGCCCGCCGCGACCTGAAAGAGGTGGAAGAACGGCAAACCGAAATCCAACGGCTTGACCAAGAGGTGGAGACCCAACTGAAACCTAACTATGAGGTAGGACTGAAAGGCAAACAAGGCTTGGAGCAGCGGATGCAGAGCTTGAAGAGCCAGCAGGATTCCCTCAACAATAAGATTGAAAGCCAACAGAAGAAGGTGGGCGTCTATGAACAGAGCCAAACCATTCTTCAATTGTTGCGGTCAATCTACAAGGCACAACAGCAGATTCAGCTGAAACGTCAGGAAGCTCCTAAGGTTGCTTTCAACGAATTGGATGCAGCACTGAAAGCCGACGAAGAACGGCTGAAAGCCATGAATCTGCCTGGCTTGCGCACACAAAAAGAAACGCTCGTCAAGACGGCCAATGAGCTGCAGAACCTGCTGACCCGATTGGATGTCTTGACCAATCAAAGCAAGCGTCAAAGTGAGCTTGAACGACAAAACAAAGACCTTTGGGCCGAAGTGGAACAGCTTGAACAGACTTTGCCCGTGCATCAGGAGAGACTGAAGGCAGGGAAGGAGTTGCTGGCTTCGCTCGAGACCATCAAAAACCTGAGCGCCCAAACTGTCGACCAATGGTCGAAACAAATCCGTGCCACCTTGAAAGAAGGCTGTGTTTGTCCCGTCTGCCAACAGACCTTGCAACAGGCGCTGCCCGTGGAATCGGAGTTGGATCAAGTCTATCAGGAAAACCTATCTAAATACGAACGTCAGAAGCTGGAAGTGGAAGCCCTGATGGATAAGCTGAATGGCTTAAAAGCCAATGTTGAAGCCAAAAAGCGCCAACATGGGCAGAACGCTGAGAACCTGGCGAAGTCCAGCGCTGAGCTTCAACGGGAAACACAACGCTTCCTAACGGATGCCTCAAAACAGGGCATTCAAACCATGCCCGAAGCGACGGAAAGGTTGAAGCCTTTGAAGCAAGCGAAAGAAGACGAGGCTTATCAGTTAGGCCTTCGCATTACGGAAGCGGAGCGTTTGGAGCTGCAGGTTAACGAGAAACGGGCACAGCTGAATCAGCTTGCCGCTGTCGCTGAGTTGGAGAAGAACGTCAGCGAGATGGGGCAGGAGGTGGATGCCTTGCTTAAGGATCAAGAGTGGTCGGTGGATTGGCATACCGACATGACCTCGTTTGCTAATCAGCTGAAGGAAGAGGCTAAGCAGTTCATGGACGACAAGGAACGCGTCAAAGAACTTGACCGTCAGCTGAAAGAGTTTGAGACAACGCTCCAGGAGGTGAAAGAACTCCAGTCAAGGGTTGTGTCAGTGCTACCATCTTGGGATCTTATCAAAGTGGATGAATCGCAAGACATGGAGCGGCTTTCAGCCTATTGGAACGACTTGTTGGCACGATTGAATACCAACCGTCAGCTGAAGGCGGCGGCTGTGCAGAAAAAACAAGATGCCGAAAAGCGTTTGGCGGCTGTGCAGGTGAACGACACTCCCGAATTGCTCGATAAGAAGATCGCCGACCTTGATAAGCGCGTCAACGCCTTAAAGGAGGAGCGCGTGGAGATCACCAAGGCGTTGGAGTTGGATGCCAACCAGCGCAAAGACAAGGAGGCACTGCAGCAACGCGTCACAGCGTTGACAGAGTCGTATGCCCAATGGAAACGACTCTGCGATCATTTCGGCAGTGCCGACGGTAGCCTGTTCCGAAAGATTGCCCAGAGTTTTATCTTAGGCAACCTGCTTCATTCCGCCAACAACTATTTGAAGACGATGCATCCCCGTTATTCGCTTGAGGTGGTTCGAGGAACGTTACACCTGTCGTTGGTGGATGCCTATCAAGGATACGCCACTCGAACTGTCACCACATTGAGTGGGGGTGAGAGCTTCTTGGTGTCGTTAGCCTTGTCATTGGCCCTGTCGGATATCGGGCAAAACCTTGCTGTCGATACCTTGTTCATCGATGAAGGCTTCGGCTCGCTCAGCGGAGAGGAGTTATCGAATGCCATCAACACGCTTCGTGCCTTGCATCGTGCCAATGGCCGTCATGTGGGCATCATTAGCCACGTGGACACGGTGAAAGAAAGCATTCCCGTCCAGATTCAAGTGATGCAAGAAGGGAATCAATCCAGCAGTATTGTTAGCGTTGTGAGTTAGCTTTAAGCTATCACTTCGTGTTCCTGTCCATCGTCCACGAGGTGGATGACGGTAGGAGCGATGTGTGCACTCGGGGTGTTGTAATGGATTACATAGGTGCTACTGCCGAAGCGGTAACGGATGGTGAAGCCTTCCCAGTCGGTGGGCACATGCGGATCGATGGTGAGGGTGTCGCCTTCCTTGTGGAAGCCGAGAATGTTCTCGATACCGGTCTTGTAAGCCCATGACGCTGATCCCGTGTACCATGTCCAGCCGCCGCGGCCAGGATGCTGACGGTTGCTGTAGATGTCGGCTGCGATGCAGTACGGCTCCACTTTGTATTTCAACACATCGGCGAGGGTCTGGGTGCGGTGTATCGGGTTGATCAGCGAGTAGAGGAAGTAAGCCATGTCGATGCGGCCTTCCTTGAGCTGTGCCATGATGTACCACATGGCGCCGTGGGTGTACTGACCGCCGTTCTCGCGGACGCCTTCAGGATATTGCATGATGTATCCTGGATCGTCGGTGGAGTGCTTGAATGGAGGCGTGAGCAGTTGGATGATCTCATGGGCACGGTTGACCAAGCGGCTGTCAGTCTCACGGAAGATGGACTGTTTCTGCTCAGGTGTTGCGACATCGGTGAGGATGCTCCATGCCTGGGAGATAAGGTCGATCTGACACTCGGTGTTGTTGCGTGAACCCATGGGGTTGCCGTTGTCGAAGAAGGCGCGGAGGAACCAGTAGCCGTCCCAAGCATTGTCTTGCAAAGCCTTGACGAGGCGGTTGCGGAACTGGCTCAGCTCTTCGCAGTAGCTGAGATCGGCATCAGGCATCTTCTGGGTGAGTTCTTCCATCTTGGGCAACAGGTCGCAGAGGAAGAAGGCCACCCACACGCTCTCGCCCTTGTTGCCGATGCCGACGCGGTTCATGCCGTCGTTCCAGTCACCGCAGCCCATCAGCGGCAGGCCGTGGGCACCGATACGTCCCATGGAGCGGTTGACGGAACGGCGTAGATGTTCGAACAGCGTGGCTTTATTGTCGGATGCCGAGTAATTCAGGCAGCGTTCGGCTTCGTTAGGAGCGAGTTGATCGGCTTGGCAGAACGGCACCTCTTCCATAAGGATGTTGAGGTCGCCTGTGACCTTGATGTATTGGTAAGTGACATAAACGAGCCACAGGTAGTCGTCGCTGAAGGTAGTGCGGGCGCCGAGTTTAAGGCTCTCATGCCACCAGTGCAGCACATCGCCTTCGGGGAACTGATGTGCGGCGTGGTCGAGGATCTGACGACGGGCGTAGTCGGGATCGCTGTAAAGGCAACTCATCACGTCCTGAAGCTGGTCGCGGAAGCCAGTGGCACCGCCCACTTGGTAGAAGCCAGCGCGTGCATAGAGGCGTGAGGCATACACTTGGTACAGGTACCAGCGGTTCAACATATAGTTGAGCGACTTGTCGGGCGTTTCCACTTGGATGTGACCAAGTTTCTCGTCCCAGAAATGGGTCACGGCATCGAATTCCTTGTAAATATCAGCAGTGCTATAGGTAGCCGGTGCCATATTGCGATCCTCGATGACGGCGATGACGAAATCAACCTCACGCACCCCCTTGGCCGGGATATGCACCTTCATGCCAAGACGTTTGCGGTTCGGGAACTTGAGTGAATAGTCGTATTGCTTCTCTGGATCGTCCTCGCACAAGGCGGTGAGTTGTACCCATGTGTCGCGATACAGATCGTGATAGACGTTGCGGACAAAGATGCTGTTTGAGTTCTCGTCCCATTCGGAGTAGAGGTAACGTGCCGTCTTTTCCTCGGTGGTGCCCATCACGAGTTTATACACCATGTCGAGTTGGAGCTCGGTATCTTCGTTGGTCTTATTCTCAATCTTGATTTGATAGTACTTCTCAAGGCGTTCGGTAGCCACAAACACACGTACCTTGACGTTGAGTTCGTCGTATTGGGCATCGAAAGAGGAGAAGCCTTGACCGTGGCGAGCGGTGGCCGGGACGAATTGTTTCTTGTTGATGAGCAGCATCTCCGAAGCGTTGTCGCGGACAATGTCGTTGCTCCAGCCCGTGAGCTTGAACTGTTGGGCATTGTAGGCAAAGGTGAATCCTGCCATGGTGGAGCTGACAATGCAGCC
>JAEEGG010009953.1_pt1 | contig 21145 bp, 13 predicted proteins | sample 9134161 | NCBI WGS metagenome assembly JAEEGG01 (sample SAMN16246543, study PRJNA631951) | gut metagenome | biome: gut microbiome; feature: rumen; material: CR-attached | host: Bos | place: Iran: Karaj | collected 2018-10
ACCGCCGAAACCACCGCGGCCATTTCCGCAACCTCCAAAGAAGTTCATACGATAGCTGACATGGAGCATGGCATAACTCGTGATGGCATTTACCTCACGGTCGGTCCAGCCATTGGCCGTCACATTGGTTGTCAGATTAGTCTGCTGGTGCAGAATATCATACCATTGCAACATCACCGTGAGCTTCTTGCCACGCAGGAAAGTCTGAGAGAGCTGGGCATTCCACAGGAGTTCGTTGGTATTCATCGTCTCGTCGGTATAACCGCGTTTGCTGAACATGTGGAAGTCGGTGGCGAGTTCCATACCCCAATTGAAACGGATGTTCGTGTTACCACCATACTGGAAGTTCCAAGTGGTGAGGTTGTTCGTGGCCTGCAGTCGGTTCTCGGTGCGGGCATACGTCGCACGACCGTTGAGCGAGAAGTTTATCATTCTGACGCGGTAACTGAGACGCACCTCGGGCGAAACATTATAGGTATGGGTGACATTACGATCTGGCACCGCTGTACGGTTCAGGTTGACATAACCCACACGGTGGTCGTAACGTCCATTCACAGAGCCGCTCACATCCCAGCGGTTAAGCGTGTCAAGACCGATATTGAACGACATACCGAGGTTGGCACTCCAGTTACCATTGATGTTCTCCGGTTTCGATATGCGTCCACCAGTGGTCTCGTTATAAGTCACAATATTACCGATGGAGTTTTTGGTGATCTGCCATCCGCCATTAGAGGTGAAACTCCAGTGAGCCTGGTTCTTGGGCACGGTGAATCCCATACTGTCAGTCACGAGCTTGGGCTGACGTTGCATTTGGAAGTTGAAACTGAGGTTGGAGTTGAACGAGGGTTTCAGACCCGCATTACCCGTCGAGATGTTCAGTGGGTTGGTATCGTCGTAGATTTCAAGCAACTGGGTGATTTGGGGCTGTTGTGACTGTCCGCGGAACTGGATCTGCAGGTTGGTCTGCTGGTTGAAGCGGTAGCGCATGTTCAGCGTGGGAGAGACATTGGTAATGGTTCTGACGGTATCCACGGGACGCCCCAGGTATTGCTGTATGAAGTGCGACTTCTGAGGCTGGATGTTGAGACCGACATTCATGTTCAGTTTTTCGCGCACCATACGGAGCTGTACGTCGATGTTCTGGTTATGCTCCGTACGCTCTGAGAAACGGCTCAGCTCCTTCGAGAGATAACTCTCATAGGGATTGTCAAGATAGCCGAACAAGCGTCCCCACTCACGGTATTCGTTGAGTACTTCGGCAAAGGCCTCGTCGGTATAGACGGCAGGGAAGTCGTAGGTCGAGGGGTCGCTCTTCTGATGGCTGTAGTTATAGCGGTAGTTCAGTTGCAGGAAGATGCCCTGTGCACCAAACGAGCGCATGCGGTTGCGGTTGCCGAAGGGTCCGCGCTGCATCGGCTGCGTGGAGTCGACCTCTACGGGTTTCGGCTTGAAACTATAGAGAGGTTCAGTGTAGGTGAAACCTATCTGATAACTGAAATTGTCAGTGGGCGACAGTGTGTAGCGGTTAGTCTGATAGGTGGAGTCGTTGCCGAAGCGGTCTTTCTGCTGGAAGAGGTGCACAGCCGAGAGGTTGGCGTTCTTGTTGGAGCCATCGCGGTAGTTGAAGTTTCCACTGACGGCAATGTTCCGGCCTTTCGTTCCGATGCGGCGGTTGAGCTGCAACTGCGCGCTGGCATTCTTGTTGGAGCCATAGCCGAGCGACTTACCCTGGCGGTTGTTGACAACGAGTCCCTTTTCGTTCAGAAGTGAGATACTCTGGTCACTCAAGGCATCCTCAACGTAATCGAACGGATTGGCATTAAACGAGGCATTGGTATTATAGGAACGGCTGTCGTTCGTAGAAAAGCTCATGTCAGGACGGAACGACAGGGTTGTCAGTGTGTCGATGGTCCATTGCAGGTTCATGTTGCCCGTCCAACTGTTGTTGCGCGAGTAGCTCTGGCTGATGCTGTTCGAGAAGGCGCCGCCACGGGTCTGCACGAAGTTCTCCGAAGCCGAACGGTTCCAGTTGTCGGCATCGTTGCGGTTCCAGGTCACACGTCCGCTCATGCGCAGCTGGTTACCATTCCGTTTGCGCTGACTCTCATAGCTGGCGTCGAGGGCTGCCGTCTTGGTCTCCCGCTGACCCTGGTTGTTGCCTCGTCCACGTCCGCCACGTCCCGAGAAGTTACGGTCGTTCACATTATTGGCATTGGCCATGAGCGTATAGCGCACATCACCGAAAGGTTTCATAGCCGTCAAGCGGAAACCGTAGCGATTGTCCGTACCATAGCCAAGGTCAGGATTGGCCTGTATGCCATTACGGGCACTACGCTTGGTGACGAACTCGAGCGTGAAATCGTCATTACCGTCGTCGATACCCGTCATTCGCGACAGGTCGCTCTTATCGTCGTAGGCCTTCACCTGGTCAATCACATACGAGGGCAGGTTCTTCATCACAGCGTCATTATTGCCCGTCATGAAGTCACGGCCGTCCATCTTGAATTTGCGCACTTCCTTACCATTGATGGTAATCTTTCCGTCGTCGTCGATCTTCGCACCGGGAAGCGCCTCCACCAGTGCCTCAATCACTGAACCCTCCGGCACACGGAAGGCATCCGCATTATACACTACCGTATCGTCGCGGATCACCATCTTCGGCAGATTGGCAGTGATGACGGCCTCGTCGAGTTGCACGGAACTGGCTTCCATCGCGATGGTGCCTATAGCAAGGTCCCTGCCCCGCTCCTTGTTCAGCGCCTGATAGTAGTGCTTATAGCCAAGGAAAGATACCTTCACCAGATACTGACCTGCCGACACATTATTAAACGTAAAGCGACCGTTGTCATCCGAGAGCACACCGCTCACGAAGGTCGTGTCGAGTTTGCCACCTGCCTTCTGCATCAGACGATATAATTGTATCGTACTCTTTGCCATGGGCGAGTTGTCTTCCTTGTCGATAACACGACCCGACAAACCATCTCTTTGGGCTGCTGCTGGGAGTATGCTCAAAAAGAATGAAATTAAAATGGTTATAGTGCTGCGTTGGTTCATATACTTATTAGATACAATAATTGACAAATGTTTAATCTGTGGGCGCACAATTAACTTTTATTATCATCATAAATAGGTATTTTTATGAAAAGAAAGCAAAATGCAACCCGATTGCAAGAATATTTTATGTAACTTTGCAGCAGAAAACAAATAAGGTCATGAAACTATCCAACTTAAAGACCGGTGAGAAAGGCGTCATCGTGAAGGTGTTAGGTCACGGTGGTTTCCGAAAGCGCATCATCGAGATGGGCTTTATCAAGGGCAAGGAAGTTGAGGTGCTGCAGAACGCGCCCCTTCAGGACCCCGTCATCTACAAGCTCATGGGCTACGAAGTGTCGCTCCGCCATCAGGAGGCCGACATGATTGAGGTGGTAAATAGTGAAGAACTAAGAACTAAGAACTATGATTACCTGATAAACCCTGAGCAAAATGGTGCTGAAGGTAATCATAACTCTTCATTCATCACTCTTAATTCTTCACTCCACCAAGACGATTACCTTCAGCATATCGCCAAGCGAGAGCGCCGTACGATCAATGTGGCGTTGGTTGGTAATCCCAACTGTGGTAAGACATCGTTGTTCAACTTCGCCAGCGGGGCTCACGGTCATGTGGGAAACTATAGCGGTGTGACTGTCGATGCCACCGAGGCCCATGCCTCGATGTTCGGTTATGAGTTCAACCTTACCGACCTGCCTGGCACCTACTCATTGAGCTGCTACTCGCCTGAGGAACTTTACGTACGCGAACATCTTACAGAGAAGATGCCCGACGTGGTGATTAATGTGATAGATGCCTCTAACCTTGAGCGCAACCTCTATCTCACCACGCAACTTGTTGATATGAACATCCGCATGGTCTGTGCCCTGAATATGTACGATGAGTTTGAACGTCGCGGTGACCGTTTGGACTTAGAAGTGCTGAGTCGTCTCTTCGGTATGCCGATGATACCCACCTCGTTTAAGAACGGTGAGGGTGTGAAGGATCTCTTCAAGGCCGTTATCCAGGTCTATGAGGGTACCCACAAGGCCTCACGACACCTGCATATCAACTATGGCCATGAGATTGAGGACGGTATTGCCCATATCCAGAAATACTTGAAAGCCGATGAACATATCACCCAGCACTACTCCACCCGCTATCTGTCGCTGAAATTGTTGGAGCACGATAGTCAGGTGCTTGATTACTTGGGCAAGCACATGGCCGGTGAGAACCGTATGCACGACTTCCATCAGCTGACCAATGCCCGTGACAAAGCCTCGGCCCGTGTGAAGGAAGAAACCGGCAACGACTCCGAGACCGCCATCATGGATGCCAAATACGGTTTCATCAACGGTGCGTTGACAGAAGCAGGCTATAAGACTGGTACGAAGGAAGATACCTACCGCACAACCCATCTCATCGATGGCGTCCTGTCGAACAAGTATGTTGGATTCCCCATTTTCTTCCTAATGTTGTATGTGATGTTCGAGGTTACTTTCTCTTTGGGACAGTATCCGATGGACTGGATAGATATGTTTGTAGGATGGACTGGCGACAAAATCAGTTCAACAATGCCCGATGGTCCGCTGAAGGCGATGCTCGTCGATGGTGTCGTGGGCGGTGTTGGCTCCGTCATCGTCTTCCTACCACAGATTCTGATTCTCTATTTCTTCATCTCACTGATGGAGGACTCAGGTTACATGGCACGTGCCGCCTTCATTATGGACAAGCTAATGCATAAGATGGGACTGCACGGAAAATCGTTCATCCCATTGATTATGGGTTTCGGCTGCAATGTGCCTGCCATCATGGCTACGCGCACCATTGAGAGCCGTCGTTCACGCATCATCACCATGATGATTCTCCCCTTCATGAGTTGCTCGGCGAGGTTGCCTATCTACATCATGATTGCCGGTACTTTCTTCTCGCTGCAATACCGTTCATGGGTACTCATGTCGCTCTACGCTGTCGGTGTTGTGATGGCAGTCATCGTCAGCAAGATTTTCTCATCGTTAGTCATCAAGGGCGAGGACACACCGTTTGTGATGGAATTGCCCCCCTATCGCTGGCCTACGCCGAAATCCATCTGGCGCCACACTTGGGAGAAAGGCAAGGAATATCTCAAAAAGATGGGAGGCATCATCCTCGTGGCGTCTATCATTGTGTGGGCGCTCGGCTATTTCCCCCATAACGATGCCCTACCCCGCGAACAACAACAAGAGCAGAGTTATCTGGGTCGTATGGGTAAAGCCGTAGAACCAGTCTTCATCCCACAGGGTTTCAATTGGAAACTCGATGTCAGTCTGATGGCTGGTGTGGGTGCAAAAGAGATTGTGGCTTCAAGTATCGGCGTACTTTACGCTGGTGACGATTCTTTCTCGGATGACTCGGAGTTCTCGGATGACTCGGAGAAGTACACCCATCTGCGACAGGCAATGCTGCGTGAAGGAATCACGCCAATGGCTGCTTACGCGTACCTTATATTTATATTATTATATTTCCCGTGCGTTGCCACCATCGTTGCCATCAAGAATGAAACCGGCTCGTGGCACTGGGCCCTCTTCGCTGCATCCTACACGACCGCCGTCGCCTGGATCATCTCCGCCCTCGTTTATCAAATCGGCTCCTTGTTTATTGGTTAATGGAAAAGATCATATTAGGAATCGACCCAGGCACAAACCTGATGGGCTACGGGCTATTGAAGGTGAGCAATGGCAAGGCGCAGATGATTACCATGGGCGTAATCGACCTGCGGAAATTCGCCGACGGCTATCTGAAACTCGGACATATCTTCGAACGTGTCACCGGCATCATCGATGGCTACCTGCCCGACGAGATGGCCATCGAAGCCCCCTTCTTTGGAAAGAACGTACAGTCGATGCTGAAGTTAGGTCGCGCACAGGGTACCGCTATCGCTGCTGCCATCCATCACGGAGTGCCAATCCACGAATATGCGCCGATGAAAATCAAAATGGCGCTGACAGGTAATGGTGGGGCATCAAAGGAACAGGTGGCAGGCATGCTGCAACGACTGCTGAAAATCCCCAACGAGGAAATGTCGAAGTTTATGGATGCAACCGATGCCCTCGCAGCAGCCTATTGCCACTACATGCAGATGGGGAGACCGGAAAGCGACAAAAAGTATCGGGGCTGGAAGGATTTCGTGAATAAGAACCAAAGTAAAGTCAGCATCAGACGAACACAGACTAACACGGACTCTTTAAAAGTCCGAAATAGTCCGTGTCAGTCCGATGCAAAAAATATGTCCGATGATGAAGACGATTGAACTGATAAACGCCCGGGCGCGGAAACCGGAATGGAGTATGGCAGAGCCAGTAAACTTCTGTTTGGAGGCAGGAGAGCATATTGCCATCGTGGGAAGAAACGGTGCTGGCAAATCAATGTTCGTTGATATGCTCACAGGACGTCATCCTGCCTTTCCGGATATGGTGAAGTATAGTTTCGACGAACCGTATAACAATTTGAAACACATCAGTTTCCGAGATACCTATGGAGGCGACAACGATCGCACCTATTTCTTGCAGCAGCGTTGGAATCAGATGGAAATCGACGAGGAAACGCCAACGGTAGGCGAAAAACTCGAAGAAGCCTATCAGTTGGCTGGTGATGATACCCCAGAGCGCAGGACATTGCAACAGCATATCTATGAAATCTTTCATTTGGAACCCCTGCTCGATAAGTATATCATTCTGCTATCAAGTGGCGAGTTGAGAAAGTTTAAACTCGCGTCTTCTCTCTTCACCAACCCGAAGGTGCTCATCATGGAGAATCCGTTTATCGGCCTCGATGCCCAAACGCGTGATCAGCTCAAGATGCTCCTCGGAATGCTCGCCAAAGAACAGGGTCTGCAAATTATCCTCGTCCTCGCCAAAACCGATGAAATTCCGGCGTTTATCACACACGTCGTGGAGGTCAGGGAAATGCGGGTCTCAGAGGTAAGAAGTAAGAGGTTAGAGGTAAGAGAATACTCTGCAGCAGGCACATCTCTCACCTCTCACCTCTCACCTCTCACCTCTAAATCCGAAGTCATCCGTTTCAACCACGTCACCATCCGCTACGGCTCTCGAACCATCCTGAAGGATCTCGACTGGACAGTGCTGCAGGGCGAGCATTGGTCGCTATCAGGTCAAAACGGAAGCGGTAAGTCTACCCTCCTCTCGTTGGTATGTGCAGACAATCCTCAGAGTTACGCCTGTGATATCTCGTTGTTCGGACATAAGCGAGGCTCGGGCGAGAGCATCTGGGACATCAAGCGCCATATCGGCTACGTGTCGCCGGAAATGCATCGCAGCTACCGACAGAATATCCCCGCTATTGAGATTGTGGCCAGCGGACTGAAAGATACCGTCGGTCTCTATACCCGTCCTACGGAACCCGAGAGAGTCCAGTGTCGCAAATGGCTCAACCGCTTAGGCATAGGTCATTTGGAAAACCGCCAGTTCTTAGAGATGTCAAGCGGAGAACAGCGGTTAGTGCTATTAGCCCGTGCCTTCGTGAAAGAGCCCGACCTGCTGATACTCGACGAACCCTTACACGGTCTTGACGACGAAAACCGCCGTATGGTGAAAGCGCTCGTCGATCAATACTGTGAAAATCCGATGGTAACTCTGATCTACGTCACCCACTATCAGGAGGAACTGCCAAAGTGCATCGATCACAGTCTTTTCCTCGAACGGCACTAAAAAAGGCTCTCCATCACGGAGAGCCAACATGTTACCCTTAAACTTTTACTTTTTTTACCTTCTTAACTATATACCATTCTCGGTTTGAGGTTATTTGGCTTCAAGTAGCGCAGCCGTACGAACACGCGAGAGTGTCTCGGGTGTCATCTGCAGATAGCTGGCAATATATACCAACGGTGCGCGGAGCACTAATTGCGGCTGACGCTTGATCAATTTCTGATAACGATCCTGAGCGCTCTCGAAACGCAGCATGTCGGCATGAATCTGCGACAGGATCAGCGACTCCTCGAGAATCTTTCTATACAGAATCTGGATATTGACGCTTTTCATGGCGACGGCTTCCAGATCCGCCTTCGGAAGAGCTATGAGGACGGAAGGTTCGATGGCCTTGATCTGCAGGTGTGTGGGCTGCTCTAAAAACAGGCTCTCGATACACATCACGATTGAGCTCTCGGTAGCCATGTACTCCGTCACCTCCTTGCCGTTCTTAAAATAGAACTGGCGCACGAGTCCCTTCACCACCCAATAGATATTGGTGCAGGTCTCGCCCTCACGGAGAATCATTTCGTTCTTCCCGTATTTCAACGGCACGAGTATACTTTCCAGCAAATCGAGCTCTTCGTGGGTCATCGTACTGTAGCGACGGGCCAATTCACGGGCAACGTCTCTCGATGTAATACTAATATTAGCCATAGGTCTTTTAAATATAATATGTTATTAGTCCAATTTCAACACAGCGAGGAAGGCCTTCTGAGGCACCTCCACATTCCCAATCTGCTTCATGCGCTTCTTACCGCGCTTCTGCTTCTCTAACAGTTTACGTTTACGCGACACGTCACCGCCATAGCATTTGGCCGTCACGTCCTTACGAACCTGCTTCACCGTCTCGCGGGCGATGATCTTCGCACCGATAGCCGCCTGGATAGCGATATCAAACTGCTGACGCGGAATGAGTTCCTTTAGTTTCTCACACATACGACGGCCGAAAGTCACAGCATTGTCCTGATGCGTGAGTGTAGAGAGGGCATCCACGGGTTCGCCATTCAACAGAATATCGAGCTTTGCCAACTTCGACGGACGGAAGCCATCTATATGATAGTCGAACGAGGCATAACCCTTCGAGATAGATTTCAGCTTGTCATAGAAGTCAATCACAATCTCACCTAAGGGCAGCATAAAGTGAATCTCCACACGATTGCCGCTCACATACTGCTGATCGATGAGCTCACCACGCTTATCAAGACAGAGCGTCATTATCGGTCCGATATAGTCGGCAGCAGTGATGATCGAGGCCCGGATATAGGGCTCCTCAATATGATCAATAAGCGTCAGGTCGGGCAGTCCAGAGGGATTATGCACTTCCTTTACCTCCCCCTGCTTGGTGTAGCACATATACGATACGTTAGGCACGGTAGTGATAACATCCATGTCAAACTCACGATCCAGACGTTCCTGGATAATCTCCATGTGCAGCAGACCTAAGAATCCGCAACGGAAACCGAAGCCGAGGGCCACTGAACTCTCTGGCGTAAAGGTGAGCGAGGCGTCATTCAACTGCAACTTCTCAAGCGAGGCACGCAAATTCTCGTAATCAGTAGGATCGATGGGATAGACACCCGCAAACACCATCGGCTTCACTTCCTGGAAACCCTCGATGGCTGCCTTACAAGGTGTGGCCACATGCGTGATGGTATCACCCACCTTCACCTCCTTCGAATTCTTGATACCCGAGATGATATAGCCCACATCGCCCGTGCGCAGTTCCTTACGGGGAATCATGTCCATCTTCAGAACGCCGATCTCGTCGGCATCATACTCCATACCGGTATTGAAGAACTTCACGAGGTCACCTTGATGGATCACACCATTCACGATCTTGAAATAAGCAATGATACCTCGGAAGGAATTAAACACAGAGTCGAAGATAAGTGCCTGCAAGGGAGCATTCTCATCTCCCTCAGGATGCGGAATCCGCTCTACAATGGCATCGAGCACCTGCTCAATACCTTCACCCGTCTTACCTGAGGCACGAAGGATCTCCGAACGGTCGCAACCTATCAGGTCAACAATCTCATCCTCCACCTCATCGGGCATGGCCGAAGGCATGTCGATCTTGTTAATCACAGGAATGATCTCTAAATTATGGTCGATGGCCATATAGAGGTTCGAAATCGTCTGCGCCTGCACGCCCTGTGTGGCATCCACCACCAACAGTGCGCCCTCGCAGGCAGCAATAGAACGCGACACCTCGTAAGAGAAGTCCACATGTCCCGGAGTATCAATCAAATTCAAAATATATTTCTCACCTCTTACCTCTGACCTCTCACCTCTATATTCATACTCCATCTGGATAGCGTGACTCTTGATGGTGATACCACGCTCACGCTCCAAGTCCATATCATCAAGCATCTGTCCCTCAGTCACTTGAATGGTCTTGGTAAATTCCAGCATACGGTCAGCCAGTGTCGACTTACCGTGGTCAATATGCGCAATAATACAGAAATTTCTAATATGATTCATTAATATACGCGTAGTTTGAGTTGCAAAGTTACAAAAAATCTGTCTTATCTCCAATATTTTTGCTTTTTTTATGTATCTTTGCACCGAAAAAATACATTCATTATGAAAAAAGTAATACTATTTGCATTGGTAACCCTCATTTTGGGTGCCTGTCAGGAGTCGCTGGAGGACAAGTGTGCCAGAGAGTGTGTGGAGTTTACAAAGCGCAAATGTCCCTCTTCGGTGGCACAGAATATGCTCATCGACAGCATGACCTTCGCGCGCGCCACGCATACCATACAATATTATTATAAACTGACGGGAGCCTCCGACCGTTCCGATGCCTATCCGAAGGACCAGGCCAGGCAGCTGTTGAAAGAAGCTCTGAAGAACACCACGCAGGTAATGGCCTATAAGGAGGCTGGCTATAGTTTCAGGTATATCTATTATTTCGAGAAGAATCCGAAGACCGTCTATCTCGACATCCTGCTAACGGAAAAAGACTATCAATAAACAAATTACACAGTAGGAACCGTCCCTACTGTGTATTTTTTTAGCTTTACTCCTCGTCGTCCCAGTCACCCCAGATTTCTCTGTCGTTGGCTGGGCCGCCGGCATTGCCGCCGACGGACGTATCCAGGAGTAGCATCTCTTCAGTCATCAACTCTATCGCCTCTATCCGAGGCTCTACATATTCCTTTTTCATATCTAATTAACTTTAATGTTTCTTTTCGTTTCTCTCTCACTTGATCATGACCTTCTTGCCGTTGTGGATGTAGACGCCCTTCTGCGAAGGCTTGTAGATGCGGCGGCCGTTGAGGTCGTACCAGCGCTCGGTGCCGTCGGCGTCGACGAGGCGGAGGCTGCTGATGGCGGTGGCACTGCCGTCGAAGGCGCTGTCAAGCGTGCGGGCGGTATTCGGCGTGATGTCGGGACCGGTGACAAATGCGCGGAACGCCGAGATATAGACGTTGGCATTGCCGGCGACGACCTTGCCCCACTTGCTGTTGTCCTGGAGGATGTAGGTGACGTTGCCGGTACCTCCGGCAGCTGCGGCGGCGTCATTGTCAAGGCCGGTGAGCGTGCCGGTGAAGGTGAAGCCGTCGACGGTGGTGCTGTTGATCTCGTGGCTGGTCTTGTACTTGACGTTGTCGCGTTCCAAGATGATGTCCTTGCCGGCGAATACGGCCACTACCAATGGCGTGTAGGCAGCGGGCTTGGCCTCCTCGGTGAATTGCAGGGTTGTGCCCTTAACGCCGCTGAAGGTGTAGAACTTCATGCCATCGAGCTGCGTCGGATCCAGTGCGAACGGCAGGCAGAGGGTATAGAGGTTGGCCTCCTGGTCGTCGATGGTCACCTTGCCCTGGCCGGCCTGCGGTCCTTTGAACTCGCGTTTGATGTCGAGGTCGGTCACTGTGCCGCTGATATTGAGGGGACCGACGTTGGGATTGTCGTCATCCTCGGTCAAGGTGACGCTGTAGCCGTTCTGGTCCTGTGTGATGACGACGCCGGGGCCGCTCATAGTGCGCTCGATGACCGTCAGTGTATAGTCGGCATGATCGGAATAGTAGTATTCTGTGCCATCTATGATGGCGCTGATGGTGGCAGTGCCAGCGCCGCGGATTGTCACCTCGCCGGTCTTCTCATCGACGCTGGCCACAGTGGCACTGCTCGAGTGATAGCGGGCACCCTCGGTTATGTTGAGCGTATTGTTAATGAATTTCTCATCGCCGAAGGTCTTCTGGATCTCCTTGACTTCGTAGTTCATATTACGGTAGCCCTTTTCGACCGTCAGGGTACCGGTTTCGTATGCGATGTTGTAGATGTTGGAGCTCAGTCCGAACGGCGTGATGGTGTATTTTCCGCCCGGTTTGTCACCCTTCCTGTAGTCGCAGCTGAAGCTGAGCTTGCCGCTGAGCTTGTCGGTGCCGTCGCCCTGTACGAAGCCGCTGTAGGTAGCGGTATAGGCAGGATCTGCGTTATAGACGACTTTTATGTCGTTGGCCTTCACGGTGACGGTGAGCTTCGTGACCTCGAAGTCCCTGTAGGGATGTTCGCTGGGCGTGAAGACGTAGTTGCCGCCATCGACAGCGGAGAGGATGACGCGGTAGGTGCCGGGAAGCACGATCTCATCGATGTCAGCCATGAGGTTGATGACTTCCCGATAGACCTGTGTGTAGTCCTTGCCGAGGGTGAGCGTGGTCGCGCCGTCCTTCACGGTTACCGAGGGCGAGAGCGGCTGGGCGTTGTACTGCATGTCGCTGACCTCGATGGTGGGCGTGATGGGCTTGGGCTTGATGGTGAACGTCTTCGTCTTGGTGCCGCTGTAGAGCTGGCTGGTCTCGACGGCGGTGATGGTCACCGTCGGAGCGCTGGAGCCTGCGTCAGCCTTGCCGGCGTTGATGTTGTTCGAATAGGCCACGGTGTAGTCGGTGCCCTCAGTGAGCTCCGTGCCGTTGTCCTTCACGGTGATGGCGGGCGTCTGTGCCTGGCCGGAGTAGGTCACGTCGGCAATGTCGTCGATGGTGATCTCGGTGTTGCTGAAGTCCTTCTTATAGGAGCAGCTGATCTCGGCGTTGGCGCGGATCATGGTGAACGTGTAGGTCTTGATGACGGAGTTCTGGTTTCCAGCGCCGGGAGTCAGCGTGATGACCCTCTCCATGGGCACGTCGCGGCGCTGGCCGCGAGCCATGGCGTCGTTGGCGTACCATATACCGTCGGTGGCATTGACGGTCCAGCCGGTGTTGGGTGTGACGGTGAGGGTGATATTGTCGCCCTCGTCGACGGCGATGGCGCCGTTACCGTCGGGTGTGGCGTCAACATTGTTCACCTTGAAGGCGAAGGTGCCTTGGTCATTGGTGCCCACCGTGATCTTATAGGCGGGGGCCACGGCGCTCGCGGTCATGGCTGTCATGACCAGCGCAAGCAAACTAAATAATATTCTTTTCATATTTAATATACTTTAATGTTCTTATTATCTTTCTGGAAACGAATCTTTTATTGTTTTTGGAAACGAATTTGCATAATGTGAATAATTCTGTTCACGAATAATAACGAATATATTATTTTAATTATTATAATTAATATTATTCATATTCGTGGAATAAATTATCCATATTATTCACATTCGTTTCTTTAAACATCCTATTCGTTTCTTTCACTCTCTCACTTCACGACCACTTTCTGTCCGTTCTGGATGTAGACGCCCTTGCGGGTGGGAGCAGCGTTGAGCTTGCGGCCGTTCAGGTCGTACCAATTATCCATTATCAATTGTCCATTGTCCATTGAGCGAATGCCCGTGGCTTCGCTGTCGGAGACGATGGTGAGGGCGCGGGCGTTAGAGGTGGAGACCTCGAGCCAGCACTTGTTGGCCTTGACGGAGATGGCGTCCTTCACGTAGACGAACTGTATGCCGTTGAGGGCGTAGTTGTTCGTGTTGTCGTCCGAGGCGTTGATGGTGGCATCAACGAGTGTGCCCTTGAAGCCGCCATAGACGGTCAGCTGCAGGTTAGGCTCGGCGTCGGCGGGGATCAGCAGGAAGGTCTTGGCCTGGTCGCTGTTGTTGTAGACGAGCAGCGGGGTGTTGCTCGGAGCGGTTGCGATGGCGCTGCTGAGCACGGCCTGGTCGTTGCTGACGCTACTGATGGTGTAGAGCTCGGCGGCCTCGTCCTCCACGTAGAGGGGCTCGTCCTTATAGTAGGTGATGAACTCCTTGGCGGCCACTTCTACCTCGTAGCCCTGGAAGAGTGCAAACTCTTCGGAGTAGCAGATGCCGCTGTAGTTGCCGGCACCGGTAATCTTGTAGCGGAAGGTGCCCACGCTCAGCGCGGTGGCATCGGTCCACTCATCTGCATTCGTCTCGCTCTGCTTCTGCAGCTGTAGCGTGTAGTCGGTGGTCACGGTCAGCGTCACGGGGCTGTTTGTCTCAAGGTTGTCCTTTACGACGGGATTCATCTGTGTGGCATCAACGGCCTGGTAGTCGTTGCCATCCTTCTGGATGCGGATGCGGTCGGCCATCTCGCCGGCAACGTCCACCGTCATGTCGCGCTTGATGGTGTAGGTGGCGGTCACGTCGTACTGCGGAATCTGGAACGATGCCTCGCTCTTGTTGTCGTTGATGTTCACTGCGGGACCGGCGGGGGGCTCTATCTTCATATAACGATACAGCGTAGTATTGCCGCTTTCGTACTTGGTGTAGGTCACATTATCAGTGGAGTAGCTCAGCGTAGCATCTGAGATGTTTGGAAAACTGTTGAAGGCATTGGCTGTTGTACCATCGGGGGATTTGTTCTGATAGACCGTAGATGTACCGCCTATGCCTCCCGCGCCACCAATAGCGGTAAGGGAGCCTGTCTGGATTGAAATGCTGACATCAGAAACAGCAGGGGCACCGTCTCCACCCCATCCGTTTGTATATTGATCGAACCCTCCATTACCACCGGCTCCGCCAGTTGCTGTGATGGTGGCATTGGCAATGGTCAACTGGCCGCCAGAGCCTCCGATACCTCCGATAGCGGTGGAACCTTCTGCTCCTGAATCACCAGCAGCACCATCGGCTCCGGTGGCACCATTGACGGCGAGCGAGCCGCCGCCGGTGACTGTGAGGGTAGCGCCGCTGCTGATGTTGAGTCCGTTGTTGACGGTAACCGTGACTCCCTCGTTGATGGTGAGGGTCGTGTTACCGGTCACGCTGACTGCCGAGAGCGTTGCGTCGGCTGTGTAGGCAGCCGTGGAGAAGCTGTCAGCCCATGCGCCCGTTGCTACCGTCATGAGCAGTGCGAGCGTCATTATATATCTTGATATTGTTTTCATATATTGTATTCTTTTTATGTTATACCTTATAATATATACATTCGCGAGGGGGTTAGTTGAGCGGCTTCTGGGTCTTCTTCACCTCCACCTTGTCGATGACGTAGCCGCGCTTGGCCTTGACCTTCACCTCGGTTTCGGGGTCGATGCCGGTCTTGGTGGCCTCGCCGGTGTTGGCGTCGATGGTGACGGACCCGCTGCCTACGGTGACGGCGTCAAGTCCATTCTTCGAGAAGTCGTTGGCGGGCTTCACGGTGAGGTCGTACTTCTCCACGGCGGTGAACTGGCTGCTGTAAACGGTGCCGTCGTAGGGGCTGTTCTCGTCGGTGGACTCGGCCTTAATCCAGTAGTAGCCGGGCTTCATGTCGGCAAGGAAGGCTTCGAAGGTGATGGGGTTTTCCTGGTCGTAGTCGATGGCGCCCTGTCCGTTCTCTGCGCCCACGAGCACCTTGATGGTGATGCCGTCGGCAGCGATGATGTTCTGAGCTTCAGCAGCGGCCAGCGGGTCGATGAGCTGGATGGTGAGTGCCTCGGCGGGCTGATACTTGCCGTCGCTGCCCTTCTTCACGACGATGGGGTCAGTGGTGGTTGTGGGCAGTCCGCTGAAGGTGACGGGATTCGCCTCGTCCTGCATGTCGCGCACCAGCTCGTACTCCACGGTGGCGTCGAAGGCGGGCATGTTGAACGATGCCTCAGTGAAGAGGTCCTGTTTGCTTGCCGCGTTGGTGGTTACCTCGGGGTCGCCCTGGGCCCATGCGCCCGTGGCTGCGGTCAGTAGCAGCACGAGCAGTGATAATATCTTGTTTCTCATATTGTTCATATCTTTATGATGTTTATACATTTATATTATATATACATTCGCGAGGGGGTTACTGCTGATGAGGATCGTAGGTGTACGTGCTCTCGCTGATATAGCCCTCTACACCGCCGATGGTCACTGTGCCGCAGGCTGCTAAATTTTGTTCGTTTTGACCCTTTCCTATGCTGTGTATGGCTGCACTACTCCCCTTGGTAGCCGTTACCTTGGTCACGCCGTCGGTAATGGTAATTTTACCACACGTCGAAGGCAAACCTTGTTGCGCACTTCCTGTACCGATGCCTGCAGCCTTGGAGCCACCTTTAGCCGTGATGGTACCGCCGCTGATGAGGATGTCGCCACATATAGCATTATCGAAACTACTTCCTATACCTGCTGCGCATTTTCCACCAGTTGCGGTAATAGTACCTCCTTTGATTGTGATAGTTCCACAAGTCCCACGATAACCGCAACCGATGCCTGCACCATAATCACCGCTTGTGGTGATGATCTCACCGTCCTCTATGACTATGTTTCCGCATGTACTTCGTCTGTTCGATCCGATTCCGGCACCTTTTGTAGCGCCTTTAACTGTCAGTTTACCTGTTCCATTGATGGTCAGCGTGGTGTTATTACCACCTGCGCGAATACCGGAATTATAATCTGTTGTACTCGTTACGGTGTTCTCAGAACCCGGGGCTAACGTAATGGTGGCATTGCCATTGCAGACGATGGCGGCTCCTGAGGTGATGTTTACTCCATTGAGCGTAACATGTGCCCCATTGGGTATGGTGACGGTCTTATCGGTGGTACCGTAGAGTATGTCGCCATCCATCGCCTCGAAGTTGCTTGTCAATGTCGAGAGGTCAAAGCTGTAGTCCACGCCCTTCTTCACCTCGACCTTGCGGAACTTGTAGCCGGTGTTGGCGGTGAGTTTGACGGAGGTGCCTTTGAGGAGGTTATGGATCCTCCTGATGTTGACGTTCTTAGTAGCGTCTTGAGGATCCCTATTCTTGACTACGTTGTCGACCTCCACCGTTATCAGGTTGGTCTTGTCGGCGGGTTTGAAGGCGAGGTTCGAGACCTTCTTGTAGCCGGTGCCGACCAGCACGCTGGCGGCGGGCATCGTGAAGGTCCACGTGTTCTCGGCGGTTGTGCTCTTGGTCAGCGTGACGTCGCCGAGGATGGTGATGTTTGCCGGAGCGCCAGACCTGCGGCGTGCGCCGGCTGCATCCCACGTGGTGTAGGATTCGGCCTTGACGCTTGTGGCATCGACGATCCAGCCCTCGTCGGGCGTGATGGTCATGGTGACGGTCTTGCCCTCGTCGGCCTGGTATGCCCCCTTCACTTCCTTACCGTCAATGAAGAACTTGATGGTGCCGGTGCCGTAGTCACAGTCGGCTACGGAGAATGTGTAGTCGAAGGGAGGAGCGGCCGGCACGCATGCGACAGTGATGTTGCGGGAATAGGGATCGGCCCATTCAGTATTACCACCGACACTGACGGTTATCGTGCCCTCGAAGGCGCTTTTGACGGTGATGGTAAAGTTATCACCACCAAACGAGGCTCCAACTAACTGTTCGTTATTGCTGGAACCGTCGATATCATAAGCGTTTGAACACGCATCAGTTTTTCCAAAGCTTTTGGAATAGGGCAGCGTGACATCGGTTATCGTGGTGTTACAGGATACGTTGTCGAAACCACTGAAGGTCACGTTGTATTTCTGTTGCGCCCACGCGCCCGATACTGCTGCTACGAGCAGCACGAGCAATGATAATATCTTTTTCTTCATATCTTGTTATGTTTTTATTGTTATTTCTTTTTCGACAACGGATTTCACGGATTTTACGGATTGTGTTATACGGATGAATATATAATCCGTGTAATCCGTTTAATCCGTTGTTTAATATATCTCTGTTCACTTCACGACCTTCTGTCCGTTCTTGATGTAGACGCCCTTGCGGGTTGGCTTAGCGTTGAGCTTGCGGCCGTTCAGGTCGTACCAATTATCCATTATCAATTGTCCATTGTCCATTGAGCGAATGCCCGTGGCTTCGCTGTCAAAGACGATGGTCAGCTGGCGTGCGCTAGGTATCTCCTGCTTGGCGAACTCGAGCCAGCACTTGTGTGCTGCGATGGTGCCCTTGCCCTTCACGGGGGCGAAGGCGGAGCCGCCGCTCAGCACGTAGTAGTCGTTGGCAGCCATGTCGGTGTCTTCGAATGTCTTGCCAGCGTCTGTGCCCTGGAATGCAGAGGCATGCATCTGGCTGGCGGCTGTCTCGGTGGTCACCTGCAGCTTCACGGTCTGCTGGGCGCTGCCGCCGTTGTAGATGAGTACGGGCGTTTCGCCGCCGATGATGCTGCCGTTGAGGGGAGTGGTGGTGATCTGGTTGTTGGCCAGGTCGATGCCGGAGGTCATGATGGTGTAGAGGCCGATGCTGGTGCCCTCAACCACCTTGAAGTCCTCCTCGGCGTAGAACGTTGCGAACTTGCCTGCGCCGATGGTCAGCTCGATGGCCTTGTAGTCTACGCGCACCATGAAGCCGTTGACGGGAGCGCCCTCAATGTCGACGAACTCCTTGCCCTCGGCCAGTGAAAATGGGATGCGGGTGTCAGCGCAGAAAGCATTGATTTGTTCGGCGGTTGCTTCACCTAAGTTATAGCGTCCGGCGTCGAAGACAAATTCTTTGCCAGATTCAACATTAAAGGTTTCGGCAATGAGTCCGCCCAGCTGGTCGTTGCTGCTGTCGGTGAACGTCAGTTGGTCGCCGGCGTTCTTGAGTTTGATTTGATAAGTTGCGCCGAAGTCGAGGGTGTAGCCGTTGAAGTCGAGGGTGAACTTCACGCCGCCCTGGGTGGTCGGGGTCTCCAGCGCTTCCGTCAGCGTGACGTTCCAGTCGAGCTTGATCACGTCGCCGTCCTGCACGTTGGCTAAGGCTTCCTTCAGCGTTTCGTAGGCCTGCTTCTCGGTCTGGCCGTCAGCGCCATAGACGGTGGCGGCAGCGTAGATGGGAGTCAGCACGACGTCGCTGGCGGGCTGGGTGAATGTGCCGGTCTTGGTCGAGGCGTTCCAGGCGACGGTGATGGGGGCTTCGGCGGCGAAGGTGAATGTAATCACATCGGCCTTGATGTCGCAACCGCTCAGCGTGACGCTGGTGGTGGGCTCACCGCTCCACTCGTATGAACATGTCGAGCTGTTGTAAGTCCAGCCAGCAACATTGAGATCGTCTCCAGTCATGATTGCGACGCTGGCGAAGGGCTTGCCATTGCTGGTGAAGGTGATGGCGTCGTTGGCACCGGCCTCCATGGCCAGCGGCTCGCCGCTAGTCGTACTTTCATACGCTTTGGCATTGCCGCTGCAGGTGATGGTGATGTCGCCCACGGTGTGTGTGGTTTCGCTATCTGCCCATCCTTTCCAGGTCAGGTTGTCCCAATAGTCGGAGTTGGGGTCCGTGATTGCCATTGCGCCCGTGGCTGCCGTGAGTAGCAGCGCGAGCGTCATTATATATCTTGATATTGTTTTCATATATTGTATTTCTTTATGTTGTTTATACCTTTTATATTATATACGCGCGAGGGGGATTACCTCTGTGTACCCCAGTGATAGTTCGTGGTGGGCTCGTAGGGGGTGTTTAAGTTTAGACGATTATTGTTGCCGTCCAGAATATAACAATTACTGGTTTGGCCATACACTCCGTCGCCTTCATAATCTAAGGTGGTGATGTTTTGGTTCAGAATCTGCTCCCATGTTGTGCAGCCAGTGACATCGAGGGTCAACGCGGCAGCATTTTCGGTAGCGGGGATGGTGATGGTCAGCTTCGTCGCCTTCTTCTCTGCCTTCACGCCGATGACCTTGCGGTCGCCGCTGTAGGTGACGGTGACGGTCTGGCCCTTCTTCACGCCGGTGTTGGGCGTGGCGGTCCACTCAGGATCGGCGGGAGGCTCGGGGTTGACGCCCTCGGCGAACTCTACGTTATAGGTGGGTTCGGGCAGGAGGCTGACGGCGAGGGCTGTGGCGTTCATGTCGCCGTCGCTGTAGGTGGCGGTGGCTCCGCCGACGCCCTCGTCAGTGCCCACGGGGTAGTACCACACGTTGACGTTGCCGGCCTCGGTGAACTTCTCGGCGGTGGGCACCTTGTCGGTCCAGCCCTCGGCGTCGTAGGCGGGGGCGGTGGATTCGGTGCTGGCGTAGTACATCATCTTGGCTGCGCCGGTGAGCTGCGTCGCGTCGACGGTGACGAGCGGTGCGTCGGTGGTGGCCTTCGCGTCGGTGGCGGCGGTCACTGCGCCGTCAGCGGTGGCCTGCGGGAAGTACTCGACGCTGACCGTCACGTTGCCGGCCGGCTGGGTGAAGGTGCCGGTCTTGGTTGTCTTGTCCCAAGCGACCTCGGGGCCGGTGGGGCCGGTGACGGCATCGGCGTCGTCACCTAAGATTTCGATATACCCTGCTCCTTTAATATTATTGATATCGATGGGATCATCTATATCGTCTTTAATTGATGTCGGCTGATTCTCAAAGACTACGTTGTAGGTATCGGCAAAGGCCATGGCTTCTTCACTAGATTCCCCGGGCACAGAACCTTCGCCCGCATTACCCCCGGAGCCGCTAATAGCTTCTATGCTGCCACCATAGTAGGTTAGCGTGCCTGAGCCTCCAAAGGCAGGGGCACCGTTGCCGCCGTCGCCGCCTGAGCCACCATCATCGTCGCCATTGCCACCATCGCCGCCATCACCGCCAATAGCCTGTATGGTGCCACTATAGATGGTGATAGAACACATGATGGCTGCAGCGCCATCGCCACCAGCGCTGCCATCATAACCTGAATCGCCTTCAGAGCCATCAGCGCCGTAGACTAGTAATGAAGCGTTCCCTTTTACGATGATGGTGCCAGAGCCTGTGATCCCCCTATTTACGACCAGATGCCCGGGACCAACAACGGTCAACGTCTTGCCGGCGCTGATGGAGATAGATCCTGTCGTAACTGAGACGTCCTGATTGATGGTCAGTGTGGCGTCGTCTGTTACGTTAACAGAATTCCAGTTTACTTCATTGCCCGTGGCGGTGTAGGTTCCACCCGTCCACATTGCCCATGCTTGCGTCGTCAGCGCCAGTAGCGCGACGAGCGTCAGTATAGTTTTCTTTAGTTGTTTCATAATGTTATTTTTATAAATGTTATCTTTCTTTTATTTGTCCTTGGTCGCTTCGCTCAAAATCTTTCAAAAATCTTATTCAAAATCTTTCTGTTGGTGATTCCTCTTGTGAGATTTTTATTCAGATTTTGTGAGATTTTGAGCGTAGCGACCG
>JAEEGG010009954.1_pt1 | contig 21144 bp, 21 predicted proteins | sample 9134161 | NCBI WGS metagenome assembly JAEEGG01 (sample SAMN16246543, study PRJNA631951) | gut metagenome | biome: gut microbiome; feature: rumen; material: CR-attached | host: Bos | place: Iran: Karaj | collected 2018-10
GTCTGTTTTTCGTCAGGCAAGGCGCATTTCCGCAGAAATACTCTGTGTATTTCAAGGGAATGCAACGCAGCATGGCGGAAAACAGGCCAAAATCCGGCCGTTGAGCGGTAGTGTGAACACGCTCTAAATCGTGCCGCTTTTGACCTTGCCCTTGAAGGCGGCCAGGTCCTTTTTATAGAGCTTCTGCTTTTCCTTGTCGAAGCCCACGGTCATGGGATAGCCGCGGCTGCGCAGGGCCGCCACCGCTTTCTCCACCGCCGCTTCGCTGTCCAGCTTCGCCGCGGCCTCGCTGCCCCAGTCGGTCTTCATCACGACGCTCCAGAGCTGCTTGCCCCCCTCCAGCCGGCGGCTGCGGGGATAGGCCCAGATCACGTCCTTGGTTTCCAGGATGCGGGTATTCATGGGGCCGAAGACCCAGATGAAATCCTGCCCGATCCGCAGGTGGGATCCCAGCACCTCCGCCGTCTCATAATCGGCGGCGACGCGCTTGCCGTGCTGACGGATGGCGGTGCGCATGCGCTTCTCCCAAAGCCCCAGGAGGATGCTCACCGCCAGGGCCAGAGCCAGCAGCAGAAGGATGACCGCGACCGCCGTCAGGGCCTTCACGGTCCCGGCGGAGCGGATGCCGAGGTAGCTTGTTTCCAGCTGCAGAGGCAGGATCACGTCGTCAAAATAGTCGTCGTATTTCCCCGCGGAAATGCCGGGATAGGCGGAGATATCCTTGCCGCTGTAGTAGTCATACTGGTTCACCCTGTCGATCTGGTGGTTGCTGAGCCAGCTGCGCAGCTGCTTCTCCGCGTCGGCGGAGACCTTGTTCACGGTACCCGTCAGCTTCCCCTGGCTGGCTTCCAGGATGCTGCCCATTTCCCCGCTCTGGATAAGCTCCGCGGCGTTGAGGTATCTGTCCAGCACGGGAAGGTCCTTGGTCGTCACCCGGATGATGAGGTATTTCCCGTTCAGCTTGCAGACGGTGAATTCCTCCGTGATCGCGGGAAGCCACTCCTCGTCATAGTATCCGAGATAGGTGAACTGTTCCCCCGCCTCCGTGACCGGGACGGTCACATAGCTGCCCTCCAGCCTGTCCATGGGGACCTCCGACAGCGGCACGGGCTTCCGGAAAAGATAGCGGAAGCCGAAGCCGCTGGCCCACAGCGCCAGGAAGGCCAGCAGAAGGAGCAGGGCCAGCAGAGGGAGCAGGAAGCGCAGATAGCGCTTCCGAACGGCCAGCTTCATCTTCATGGCTTACAGATCGGCAAAGTCGCTGAAATCTTCGCGGCAGGTGTTCAGCAGCTTTTTGCCCTTCTCCTTGGCAAGGGTCACGGCGGACTTGATGCTCTCCCGGTAATGATAGATCAGATAAGCGACGACGGCGGCCACGGCGGCGGCGGCGACGATCGCTGCCAGCGTGCACCAGAAGGATTTTTTCTTCACGGTTCCGATCCTCCGTTTCTAGATTATGGTTGCCTTTCGGTACATTTTACAGGATGTGCGCCGGTAATTCAAGACATGGTTGGAAAAAACGACCGGGAAAAATGGGCTTTCTCCGTGGAATAATAGCGATGAAATATCAGCAAAGGAAGGTTTCGCATGGGAAGGATGAGCTTTCTGAAGGGCATGGGCGCCGGCATGGCCATGGGTGCTGCGCTGGGCCTCTGCCTCATGCCCCGCCGCAGCAAGGTCAGCCGCCGCGTTTCCCGGCTGCTGAAGGTCGCGGGCAGCGCGCTGGACGGCCTGGGGGCGACCCTGGGTTTCTGAGGGCGGCGCGGATTCCGGCGCGGGGTCAGGTGCCCCGCGCCGGTTTTGGTTTTCCCCGGCGAAAATGGTTGCGCCCCGTTGGGAAAGGGGTTATACTATCTTTTGATACCCTATAACGAGGTGATTGACCATGACGCAGATCGATATTATTTCCGGCTTCCTGGGGGCGGGGAAGACCACCCTCATCAAGAAGCTCATCAAGGAGGCCTACGCAGGGGAGAAGCTGGTGCTGATCGAGAACGAATTCGGCGAGATCGGCATCGACGGGGGCTTTCTCCAGGAGGCGGGCATCCAGATCACGGAGATGAACTCCGGCTGCATCTGCTGCAGCCTGGTGGGGGATTTCTCCAAGGCCCTGGGCGAGGTGATGGAGCGCTTCCATCCGGACCGCATCCTGATCGAGCCCAGCGGCGTGGGCAAGCTGAGCGACGTGGACGCCGCCGTGCGCAAGCTGAAGCGGGACGACTGGCAGCCCGGCAGCAAGATCACGGTGGCGGACGCCCTGCGGGCGAAGATGTATCTCAAGAATTTCGGCGAGTTTTATAAGGACCAGGTGGAGGCGGCGGACCTGATCGTCCTGAGCCGCACCCGGAACATGGACCCGGCCAAGCTGGAAGCCTGCCTCCGGCTGCTGCGGGAAATCCACCCCGACGCCGCCATCGTCACCACCCCCTGGGACGAGCTGGACGGGAAACAGATCGCGGCGGCGGCCAAAGAGAGGGATAACTGGCAGCAGGCCCTGCTGGCTCACGATGACCACGACGAGGACGACCACGAGCATGACGAGGACTGCGACTGCGAGGAATGCCGGGAGCATCGTCATCATGACCATGACCATGAGCATGCACACGAACATGAGCACGAGCATGAGCATGGGGAAGGGCATCACCATCATCACGACCATGAACACGATGACGATGACGAACATGCGCACGAGCACCGCCACGAGCATGAACACGATCACCACGGGCATCACCACCATCATCACGACGGGGAGCATGACGCCGACGAGGTCTTCACCTCCTGGGGCCGGGAGACGGCCCGGAAATTCACGGCTTCGGAGCTGGAGTGCATCCTGAACGCCCTGAACGAGGAGGAGAAGGTGGGCGTCGTCCTGCGCTCCAAGGGCATCGTCCCCGCCCCGGACGGGACCTGGCTCCACTTTGACTTCGTGCCGGGGGAGCAGAGCGTGCGCACCGGCCCGGCGGAGGTCACCGGGCGGCTGGTGGTCATCGGCTCGGAGCTGAAGGAAGACGCCCTGAGCGCCCTGTTCGGAGGGATCTGACATGGCAAAGAAACGGGAGGACATCGGGGTCTATTTCTTTGAGGGCTTCCTGGAGGGTGGCAAGACCACCTATATCCAGAGCCTGATCTCCGACCCCAAGCTGCCGGAGGATCTGCGCATCCTCATCCTCCAGACGGAGGAGGGCATGGAGGAGCTGGAGCCGGTGCCGGGCCGGGATATTTTCGTGGAGCAGCTGGAGGGCTGGGACGATATCACCCCCGAGCATCTGGCGGAGCTGGAGGATCGGACGGAATGCAACACCATCATGGTGGAGCTCAACGGCATGTGGCAGGAGCTGGATTTCTTCAAGCGCATGCCGGAAAACTGGTATCCCTTCCGCAAATTCGTCATCGCCGACGCCTCCACCTTCGTGAGCTACAATATCAATATGCGCGCCCTGGCGGCGGACAAGCTCAAGGAGAGCACCGTGGTGGTCTTCAACCGGGCGGACCCCGGCGTGGACCGGGACGCCCTGCGCAAGATCGTCCGGGCCGCCTCCCGGCAGGTGCCCATCTACTTCCAGGCCACCGGCGGCGCGGAGGAATATGACGACACGCCCATCGAGCTGCCCTACGACCTCAGCGCTCCCATCGTGGAGATCCAGGATCGGGACTACGCGGAGTGGGAGCGGGATATCTCCGAGGAGCCGGAGAAGTATGACGGCAAGGTCCTGCGGCTGCGGGGCTTCGCCGTGAAGAGCCGGGACCATCGGAAGGGCCATTTCGGCTTCGGGCGGCAGGTGATGACCTGCTGCGAGGCGGACATCACCTTCCTGGGCTTCCCCGCCGTGGCCAGCGCGGCCAACACGCCGGTGCCCGGCAGCTGGGTGGAGCTGACCGCCCAGGTGGCCCTCACCCCCACGAAAAAGGGGCCGGCGGTGCCGGAGCTGATGGTCATCACCTGCGATAAAGCGGAGAAGCCCGAAACTACATTGGCGACCTTCTACTGAAGCAACGTGAACAGGTTCGCGTTGAGAAGGTTTGCACTCCGCTCCCCGCAATGCGTCCTGATTTACCGGAATACGGCGTAATGCCGTTATCGGCATTACTTGCGGATTCCGGAAAACGTCCGTATTATTTGTCTAGGAGAATCCCATGGGACAGGTTCGTTACCCCTTTTTAGAGATGTTCCCTTTCTGCGCGCCGGAGACCGGCGGCGCGGACGAGGCCATACTGCGCCCCTTTGCGGAGGCGCTGGTTTTCGAGGCGGCGGTGGACAAGTCCGCCGCCAGCATGGACCTGTCCGTGGAATTCCCCGCGCCGCCGCCACCCGTGGCGGTGAGCACCGCCGAGGGGCGCATCGCCGTGACCTATAACCTGGACCGGGTGGAGATCAGGCCCTTTATCCGCGCCTCCGCCAAAAAGGAGAAGGAAAAGGCCGGAAGCGGCGGGGAGAAGCTCCTCTGGGGAAAGAAGGTCAAGGGGGAATCCGTCCCCATCTCCTCCCTGACCCCGGAATCCGGGCGGACCCAGATCACCGGGCAGGTCTTCGGCAGGGAGATCCGGGAGGTCCGGGGCGGACGGAAGATCCTCAGCTTCAATGTGACGGATTTCGAGGGCAGTCTCCATATCAGCCGCTTCCTCCAGGAGGGGGACGAGGGGCTGACGGCGGTGGAGGACGGCATGTTCGTCACCGTGGCGGGGGACGTGAGCTATGACCGCTGGCACGGGGACATCGCCATGGAGCCCCGGGCGGTGCTGCGTCTGCCCACCCCCAAGCGGGAGGACCCGGCGATTGGCGAAAAGCGGGTGGAGCTCCACGCCCACAGCCGCTTCAGCCAGCTGGACGGCCTGACGGACATCACCAAGCTGGTGCAGACCGCCGCCCGCTGGGGCCACAAGGCCATCGCCCTGACGGACCACGGCGTCCTCCAGGGCTACCCGGAGCTGTGCTCCGCCGGGAAGAAGGCGGGCATCAAGGTCATCTACGGCGTGGAGGGCTACTATGTCAACGACGTGGACGACCGGGTGGCCGTGGCCGGGGAGCAGGACGCTGCCTTTGAAGATGAATTCGTGGCCTTCGACCTGGAGACCACGGGCCTCAAGGCGGATTACGACCGCATCATCGAGATCGGCGCGGTGGTGATGAAGCAGGGAAAGGAGCTGGCTCGCTTCCAGACCTTTGTGGACCCCGGCGCCCCCATTCCGGGGGAGATCACCACCCTCACCGGCATCCGGGATGCGGACGTGGCCGGCGCGCCGGGGGAGGAGGAAGCCGTCCGGGCCTTTCTGGATTTCGCCGGGGACCGGGTCCTCTGCGGCCACAATGCGGATTTCGACATGGGCTTCCTGGCGGAAGCCTGCGCCCGCCACGATATCCCCTTTGCGAAGACCTGCGTGGATACCCTCATCCTCAGCCAGAGCCTGCTGAACATCCGCAAGCACAGCCTGGATTCCGCGGCAAGCTACCTGAGCCTGCCGGAATTCCGCCATCACCGCGCTTCCGACGACGCCCTCACCTGCGGCATGCTGCTGGAGGCCTTCTTCCAGCGCCTGCGGCCCAAGGGCGTGGACCATATCCAGCAGTTGGGACCCGTCATCTCCGAGCTGCGCCGGGATTATGACGGGCGGCGGCAGCCAAAGCACATCATCATCCTGGTGAAGGAGCAGCAGGGCATCCGCAATCTCTATGAGCTGGTATCCCGCGCCCACCTGGAGCATTTCAAGAAATACCCCATCATCCCCAAAAGCCTGCTGATGGAGCTGCGGGGCGGCCTGATCCTGGGCTCCGCCTGCGAGGCCGGAGAGGTGTTCCGGGCTATTACCGGCCGGCGAAGCATGCGGGAACTGATGCGTGTGGCTGCCTTCTATGATTTCCTGGAAATACAGCCCCTCTGCAACAACGCCTTCCTGATCCGCAGCGGCACCGCCTCCGGGGAGGAGGAGCTGCGGGATTACAACCGGAAGATGGTGAAGCTGGGGAAGCTCCTGGGGAAGCCCGTGGCGGCCACGGGGGACGTGCACTTCCTGGAGCCCCATGAGGAGAAATTCCGCCGCATCCTCCTGAGCAACAAGTTTTCCGACTGCGACGAGCCCCTGCCCCTCTATTTCAAAACTACGGCGGAAATGCTGGAGGAGTTTTCCTATCTGGGGGAGGAGACCGCCAGGGAAGTGGTGGTGGAAACCCCCAATCGCATCGCGGATATGATCCAGGAGGTCGCCCCCCTGCCCACGGGCCTGTTCCCGCCGAAGATCGAGAATTCCGAACAGCAGCTGAAGGACCTCTGTTATGCCAAGATGCACCGGCTCTACGGGGACGAGCCCCCCAGGCTGGTGGCGGACCGCATGGAGGAGGAGCTGAACAACATCTGCTCCCGGGGCTACGACGTGATCTATATGTCCGCCGTCAAGCTGGTGCAGAAAAGTAACGAGGCGGGTTATCTGGTGGGGTCCCGAGGCAGCGTGGGTTCCTCCCTGGTTGCCTACATGTCCGGCATCACGGAGGTCAACGCTCTCCCCGCCCACTATCGCTGCCCCAAGTGCCGCCATGTGGATTTCGCTTCCGGGGAAGCGTACGCCTGCGGGGCGGACATGCCCGACGCCCTCTGCCCCGTCTGCGGGGAGAAGCTGACGAAGGACGGCTACAACATCCCCTTCGAGACCTTCCTGGGCTTCGGGGGCGACAAGGTGCCGGATATCGACCTGAACTTCTCCGGCGAATACCAGGCCCGGGCCCATCGGGACACCATCGAGCTTTTCGGCGCGGACCATGTGTTCCGGGCGGGCACCATCGGCACCATCGCAGAGAAGACCGCCTACGGCTACGTGAAGAAATACAACGAGGAGCGGGGCATCCACGTCACCAAGGTGGAGGAAAACCGGCTGGCCGCCGGCTTCACCGGGGTCAAGCGCACCACGGGCCAGCACCCCGGCGGCCTGGTGGTCATTCCCCAGGATAAGAGCATCTATGACTTCTGCCCCGTGCAGCACCCCGCCGACGACCCGGATACGGACATCATCACCACCCATTTTGAATATCACTCCATGGAGTCCAATCTGCTGAAGCTGGACATGCTGGGCCACGATGATCCCACCATGATCCACATGCTGGAGGAGCTGACGGGGGTGGACGTGAAGTCCCTGCCCATGGACGACCCAGAGACCATGCGCCTGTTCCGCACGCCGGAGGCCCTGGGCATCCCCGACGGGGACCCCATCATCGGCCACACCGGCTCCATCGCCGTGCCGGAATTCGGCACCAAGTTTACCCGGGAAATGCTGGTGGACACCCAGCCGGAGAAAATGAGCACCCTGGTGCGCCTGTCCGGCTTCTCCCACGGCACCGACGTCTGGCTGGGCAACGCCAAGGATATCATCCAGTCCGGCACCGCCTCCGTGGACGAGGCCATCGGCTGCCGGGACGACATCATGCTGACCCTCATCGACTACGGTCTGCCCGCCAAGCGGGCCTTCAAGATCATGGAGACCGTGCGGAAGGGCCGGGGCCTGGCAGAGGACATGGAGAAGGACTTGCGGGACGCTTCCGTCCCCGACTGGTATATCGATTCCTGCAAGAAGATCAAATACCTGTTCCCCAAGGCCCATGCCGTGGCCTATGTCATGATGGCCCTGCGCATCGCCTGGTTCAAGGTACATATGCCCCTGGCCTTCTACTGCGCCTATTTCACCATCCGCTGCCCCGGCTTCGACCTGAAGATCGCCACCTCCGGGGTGGACGCCGTGCGGCGGAAGCTGCAGGAGCTGGCAAGGAATATGAACGAGCTGAAGCAGGCGGAGAAGGACCTCTATACCGGCCTGGAGGTGGTCTATGAATTCTATCTCCGGGGCTTCCGCTTCGGCAGCGTGGATTTGAAAAAGAGCCACGCCACCCGCTTCCGCATGGAGGGAGACGACAAGCTGATCCCCCCCTTCAACGCCATCGCCGGGCTGGGGGAGGCCGCCGCCTGGGATATCTATGAAAAGCGGGAGGGGGATTTCACCAGCATCGAGGAATTCGCCCTGGCCTGCTCCAAGGTCTCCAAGACCCACATCGACGAGCTGAAATCCGCCGGCGCTTTCGGGGATATGCCCGATTCCGCCCAGATGTCGTTTTTTTGAGTAATCATTCCGGGAGGGGTTACCATGACAAACTTCGATCCCAATACCGGCGCGCCGCTTGCGCCGAAGAAGAAAACCGGCGGGAAAATCGCCCTCATCATCGTCTGCGCCGTCCTCGTCTGCGCCCTGGCCTTCGGCTTCGGGGCGGCGCTGCGCGGCTTTTCCAGGGCGCGCATCGTGCCCAAGAGCAGCCTCGGCCCGGTCTACGCTCCGCCGGAAACGGACGGCCGCGCTTCTTCCGCGCCGGACGCCGCCTATACCGGCGGCGAGCTCTCCGCCTCGGAGATCTACCGCCTGCTGACCCCCGCCTGCGTGGGCGTCAGCACCAACACCAGCACCAACGTCTTCGGCCAGGTGACGAGAGGGGCCATCACCGGCTCCGGCTTCATCATCAGCGCCGACGGCTATGTCCTCACCAACAACCACGTCGTCGAGACGGCCCTTGCGGAGAACCTGGAGGTGAAGGTGATGCTCTTCTCCGGGGAGGAATACACCGCCGAGATCATCGGGGGCGACAGCCGCAGCGACGTGGCCCTGCTGAAGATACCGGGGGAAAACCTGCCCTGCGTCACCCTGGGCAGCTTCCAGGACACCAGCGTGGGCGACCCCATCTATGCCATCGGCAACCCCCTGGGAGAGCTGACCTATTCCATGACCAGCGGCATCGTCTCCGCCCTGGACCGCAGCATCACCATTTCCAACAACACCGCCATCGACATGTTCCAGATCGACGCCGCCATCAACAACGGCAATTCCGGCGGCCCCATCATTAACCGCTTCGGCCAGGTCATCGGCATCGCCTCGGCGAAATATGCCTCCTCCGGGGTGGAGGGCCTGGGCTTCGCCATCCCCATCGACGACGCCCTGACCGTGGTGGACGATCTGGCCGCCTACGGCTATGTGAAGGGCCGCCCCCTTCTGGGCATCCTGGTGGGCAACGCCGAAGTTTATCTGGAGGACGGCACCTCCGGCGCCGTCATCATGGAGGTCTATGAGGGCTCCTGCTCCGAAAAGGCCGGCCTCCTGGTGGGAGATGTGATCGTGGAGGCCGGGGGCAAGACCATCACCGGCCTATCCGACCTGATGTCCGCCCGCCGCAGCTGGAAAGCGGGGGAGACTATCACCATCATCGCGCTCCGGGAAGGACAGCGCATGACCTTCTCCGTCACCCTGGACGAGGATCTGCCGCAGGAGTAAGGAAAAAAAGACAAGGGGGCGTAAAGCGCTCCCTTGTCCCTGAATGCACGGCGCCCTGAGGCATCACCTCAGGGCGCCGTTTTACGCATCCTCAAATCCTCGCGCAGATGAACGCGCAGACCGCCTGCTTCACCTCCGGGTCCTCCCCGAAAATGCCGTTATTGTTGCACAGCAGCAGGCTCTTGACCCCCTTGCGGGTGAGGGCCTCGAAGAAGCGGAGGCTCTGCCCCATGGGCACCTGGATGCCGCAGTCGAAGATGCCGTGTATGAGGGCGGTGGGGGCGCTGCGCTCCGTCACGTGATACACGGGGCTGGCGTCCTTGGCCTTCCGGATCAGCGCCTGATACTTGGGGTCCGGGTCAAAGAGGTGGGCCTTCACGTCCCCCATGCCCTTGCCCGGTCCCACGTAGCCCAGCATGGAGGCCAGGGGGGCATAGGGCCCGTCCCCATTGGCGATCTTCTCCGGCTGGTTGGGCCAGACCTTGCCGATGTCCTCCCCGAAGCCGAAGAAGTCCGTGGGGGCAAAGTAGGCCGCCGCGACTTTCACGCTGCTGTCATATCCCCGATTGCCGCCGATCTCCCCCTCAAACGCCGGGTCCCCGTTGCAGGCGGCGATCATGGCGGTGAGCTGGCCGCCCATGGAGCCGCCCAGCACCGCGAAACGCGCCGGGTCCAGACAGAACTCCTCCCCGTGGGCCTTGAGATAGCGGATGCAGCCCTTGGCGTCGTCGTCGCTGGCTGGCCAGGCGGAGGGAGGTTCCAGCCGGTAGTCGATGGCGGCCACGGCCACGCCCTTTTCCAGGAACAGCGCGTCGATGGAATCCCAGTCGTCGGGGCCGCCGCCGAAGCCGTGGATGTTCACCAGGCAGGGCCAGCGCCTGGTCTTGTCCGCGCCGCCGTCGGGCAGGGCGACGTTCACCAGCAGGTCGAGGGTGTTCACCCCCTGGGGGTTCATCTGCCCCGGCGCTTCCTTCGGCACCGGCACCGTCGCCACCCAGCGGTGGCGGAAGGTGGGCGTCAGCCCGGGCCTGCGGGGAAAGCCCGTGCCGGGCTTTTTGAGGATGGGGGAGGTCTCCCCCAGCAGCGCCGTCTCCGGCAGCCGCCCCTCGCCCTCGAAGCCCAGCTCCGGGATGCTGAGGCGCATCAGGTCCCCCTCCCGGCGGCGGCGGGCGGTGAAGCCCTCCGTGACGAACAGCACTTCATCTCCTTCGGGGTAGACCTGGCGGCAGTCGAATTTCTGCCAGATGCGCCCCGGCCTTTCCAGATAGACCGCCCGCTTGAAGGCGTAGGCGGTCGCCGCCTCGCCCCTGCAGACGCCGGTGAAGGCCGTCACCGTGGGGGCGATCACGGGAAGCCGGAGGAGAGACGAGGCTTCGCCGCCGGTGTAGACCGTGATCGTGGGCGCTTCCGCCGGGAAGCCCTCCGGCTGGGTGAAGCCGTTGCCCCCGAAGGAGAGGGAGACGCGCAGCCTCGACCCCGCGCCCACGATGCGGCTGAGGGCCTCCAGGTTGAAGCTCACCAGGCTGGGCTTTCCGGGGACCAGGTCCAGGGCGTCGGCGGCCCTGCTGGCATGGTAGGGGATACCCAGACTGTCCCGGGGCGTGCCCCGGCCCAGGGCGCGGTGACTGGCGCGGGCTTCGCCCTCCGTGAGGAAGCGGCTGCGCCCGTCGGGCAGCACCTCCTCCAGGGCGGCGAAGATATTGCAGTCGGTGTGGGTGGAGCTGATCCACAGCTCCATCACCGGCACCCCTGTCAGCTCGATGGGCGCTTCCAGCGGCGCGGAGTCGAAAAGGAGGCACTTGGCGTCATTCTCGTTCATGTCCCCCTCGATGCGCCGGTCCAGGCGGCCGAAGCCGGGGAACAGGCGGATGTCCTCCCGGGTGACGTATTCCCGCCTGCCCGCCGGAGCGTCTTCCCCGGTCATGCCCCCGTCGGGGGTGAAGCGCAGCTCCGGCTGGGTCTGTCCGTCGATGGGGAAGTCGGCGGCATAGCGCCATTCCGTCCCCGCGGGGGCGTTCACGGTGTAATAGAGGATGGGCGGCTCGCCGGCGGAGCCGTTGTCCCGACCCTTCAGCACCCGGTCGAAGAAGCGCAGATGCTCTCCCGTCCAGTCGAAGGACCCGGCGGGCAGGTCGCTGCCGCCGCCGTAGACCTCGCAGTGCCGCCAGGGGCCCAGGAGCAGCTTCCCGCCCCAGTGGTGATAGGCCAGGATCTGGCCGGTACAGCCGGGGTCGAACCAGGCCCCGCTGCTGTAGACCTCCGCGCGGCCGTGGCGCACCGTATCCATCCTGGACCAGACGGGGATATCCTCATTGGGGGCGTAGCCGATCTTGGGATTCACCGTGTCCCGGAACATGTTGGGGTCGTGCTGCTCCAGGAAGCCCAGGTTGCGCTTGTGCTGCTCCGCCGCCTCCGCCGCCTGGGGATAATCCGGGGCGGGGTCGTCGTCCACGGGGGTGCCCATGCGCTCGTCCCCGCCGGGGCCGCGGGGGAGGCGGGGCAGGGCGGACGCCCCGTTGGGGAAATTCTGGTAGTACATGTCCACGTGGCAGTCGCCGGGGACGGCGGCGAAGAGCCTTTCCGGCTGCTCCGCCAGGGTGATGTGCTGGATGTGGCCCTTGTTGGAGCCGCCGAACATGCCCGCCCTGCCGTTGCACCAGTCCTCCGCGGCGATGGCGTCGATCAGGGTCTTCATGTCCCTGGCGTCCTTCCGGGAGAAGAAGCCCTCGCTGACGCCGTAGCTGGCCCCGTGTCCCCGGGGCTCCACCAGGCAGACGGCATAGTGAGCCTCCAGGAAACGCTCCAGGGCCTTTTTCTGCCCCTCGAAGCTCCTGCGCCGGTCCTCATAGCCCACGTTGAACAGCACCGGGACCTTCTCCTGCGTTTCGGGCAGGTACAGGTCCACAGCCAGCTTCGTCCCGTCGCAGCCGGGGTAATACTTGGATATGCGCCGGTATTCCATGCCAGGAACCTCCTTTGCTTGTTTTTTATCCGATTATACCAACCTGCCGCAGTGTTTTCCAGTCTCAGGAGCCAGGAGAGTCAACGGGGAGGGTTCTGACACCATTCCAACTTTATCGAATCGGGGAACGAGTCAAAAAGATCCGTCGCCGTTGACTCCGGTTTTGATTATCTCGCTGGCTGCGATTTTTGGTATCCATACATTCCGGCTTCAAATCTCTCATTTTCAACTTTGTTAGCAAGAATCAAAGGAAACTGAATTAACCATATAGCAATAAAAGAACGCTCGTAGTATAATAAAATGAATCAACAAGATATATTCTTGGGTTGCTAAATTCAAAACTAATGAACTGGTATTTTACAAAGCAGAGTACCAATAGTAATGTAAATGGATATGAGATTGACGGTCTTCCAATTAAAGAAGGTACAAAAGAACAAAAGGATAAAATCGTTTCATTAGTCAAAGAGCTATTAAACAACCCTAAAGAAGAAAAAGAGCAATTAATAGATAATATCGTCTATGAGATATATTCTATCACAGAATACGAAGCCCCAATAATAGAAGGACAGTGAAAAAGCTGAACAGGAAACTCCTTCAATTTCATCTATTTTATATGAACTTATTTCCTTCGGCTACATGTAGGGTTCTCTTGACAAACTCCCTGCGACGCAAAAGCGCCCCGGACCTTCGTCCGGGGCGCTTCCATGTTAAGTTGGCCTCGCAGAGTTCGCGTCCGCAGACGCGAAGAAATCGGAATCATTTTTCGCACGGACATGCGCCGGGCGAAAAATACCTCTCGCGGAGCGGACTGTGCGAGCGAAGCGAGTGCGGGGAGCGCAGCGCATCCCCTCTCGACGCGAACCTGTTCGCGTCGAATATTTACGCCATCTGCTTGGCGGCGTTGATCTTGACGCCGGGGCCCATGGTGCTGGCGGTGACGCAGGAGCGGATATACTGGCCCTTGGCAGCCGCGGGCTTGGCCTTGATGACGGCGGCGATCAGGGTGTTGTAGTTCTCCATCAGCTTCTCGGAGCCGAAGGAAACCTTGCCGATGGGGCAGTGGATGATGTTGGTCTTGTCCAGACGGTACTCCACCTTACCGGCCTTGATCTCGCTGACGGCCTTGGCGATGTCGGGGCTGACAGTGCCGGCCTTGGGGCTGGGCATCAGGCCCTTGGGGCCCAGGACACGGCCCAGACGGCCAACCACGCCCATCATGTCGGGAGTGGCCACGACCACGTCGTAGTCGAACCAGTTCTCGCTCTGGATCTTCTGCACCAGCTCCTGGCCGCCCACGAAGTCGGCGCCGGCAGCCTTGGCTTCTTCCTCGCGCTCGGGCTTGCAGAACACCAGGACCCGCTTGGTCTTGCCGGTGCCATGGGGGAGCACGACGGCGCCGCGGACCTGCTGATCGGCGTGACGGGAATCGACGCCCAGCTTGATGTGCAGCTCGACGGTCTCGTCGAACTTGGCCTTGGCGTTCTTGACCACCAGGTCAAAAGCGTCCTGCGCGTCATACAGGGTGGCCCGGTCGATATTCTTCGCGCTTTCGCGGTAATTCTTGCCTCTGAACATTTCCTCAGCCCTCCTCTACGACGATGCCCATGCTGCGGGCGGTGCCTTTGATCATCCGGTAGGCCGCCTCGATGCTGCCGGCGTTCAGGTCGGGCATCTTCTGCTCGGCGATCTTGCGGCAGGCTTCGGCGGAGATGGTGGCCACCTTATCACGCTGAGGCACGCCGGAGGCGGTCTCGATGCCGGCGGCCTTCTTCAGCAGGACGGCCGCGGGGGGCGTCTTGCAGATGAAGGAGAAGCTGCGGTCGGCGTAAACGGTGATGACCACGGGGATGGTCAGGCCCATGTCGGCCTTGGTGCGCTCGTTGAATTCCTTGGTGAAGGCGGCGATGTTGACGCCGTGCTGGCCGAGGGCGGGGCCCACAGGGGGGGCCGGGGTCGCCTTGCCGGCGGGAATCTGAAGTTTGACGATTCCGGTGACTTTCTGATTTTTCTTGGGTGCTGCCACGGTATGATTACCTCCAATTATAATGTGGTGCCGCACCGGCCTCGCGCCGGCGGGCTTTTGGCGGACAGCGGCGCAGGGACCGCACCGCTATCCTCCCACTTTCGTCCTCAGAGGCGAAATGCGGCCCATCCGCGCAAGCGCGAATGTTTGTAGATTTCGCCTCCTCGTCCTTTTCCAAAACGGACCCGCTTTGCTGGGTTCCGATTTGGGGGTACGGGGGATTTGCTTGTTGATGTTTACTTGTTGATGGCTTCCACCTGGTCCAGCTCCAGGTCCACCGGGGTCTCCCGGCCGAACATGCTGACGGCCACGCGGACCCGGTTCCGCTCGGGTTCCAGCTCGTCCACGGTGCCGATGAAGCCCTCCAGGGGCCCGTCCAGCACTTTGACGCTGTCGCCCACCTGGAAGCCGATGGAGATCTCCCGCTTTTCCACCCCCAGGTCCAGGATCTCCTGTTCCGTGAGGGGGATGGCCTTGCCGTCGGAGCCGACGAAGCCGGTGACGCCGCGCACGTTGCGCACCACCTGCCAGCTCTCGTTGGTCAGGATCATCTTCACCAGCACATAGCCGGGGAAGGTCTTGCGCTCCTTCACGACGGTCTTGCCGTCCTCGATCTCGGTGACGGTCTCCATGGGGATGTTGACGTCCAGGATCATGTCCTCCATGTGCCGGTTTTCCCGGGCCTTGAAGATGGAGGTCTGCACGGTGTTCTCATAGCCGGAGTAGGTGTGCAGGACGTACCACTGCGCAATGTCTGCCATGGTGCTCGTCCCTCGTTAATGGCCGATGGAGATCAGCGTCTGCACGATCAGCATAGCCACCTGGTCGAATGCCCAGATCACGATGCCGGAGGCGACCATGACGGTCACGGCCACGATCACGTTCTTCGTGGTGGTCTTCCGGCTGGGCCATACGACCTTTTTCAGCTCGCTCTTCATGCCCCGGAACCAGGCTTTGATCCGGCTCCACAGCTGCGCGGGCTTGCCCTGTTGTTTTTCCTTCTTGTCGCTTGCCATTTCCGTCCTCCCAGCTTACTTCGTTTCCGTATGCACGGTATGCTTCCGGCAGAAACGGCAGTACTTGTTCAGCTCAAGACGTTCCGTGGTGTTCTTCTTGTTCTTCACGGTGTTGTAGTTCCTTTGCTTGCACTCGTTGCACCGAAGGGTGACACGGACGCGAGCTCCGTTCTTCGCCATGTTTGCGGCACCTCCTTATTAGATTCGCCCCAAAGGGCTTGTTGCCTCCCTGTACAGCGGGGGTTTTGCGCGCAGCAAAACTAACCCGTCTGCCGACAGGTAACGGTACTATACCACAGCCGTCAAGGCCGGTCAAGCATTATTTCAACTTTTTTGCAGCTTGCCTCTCCGGGCCCGCCGTGGTATGCTGGAGGCGGAAAAACCGCCGCCGGAGAAAGGAGAGACGCGCATGGAGGCGATGATCTTCGGCTTCTGCCTGCTCACCTGCGACATCAATATCTTCCTGCTGCTGTCCTATAAAACCTATAAAAAGACCCTTCTGGCCGTCCTGTTCAGCCTGCTCTCCCTGGCCCTGACCTGGGTCACGGTCCATTTCTGGAAGCTGCTGCTCCTGTCCAGCGGCAGGGATACCGCCCTCCTGGGCTTCCGCCATTCCCCGCTGGTCCCCATCCTTCTGGGCCTCCTGGCCCTGGCCGCCCTGGCCGGCCTCGTGCTGTCCGTCGTGCAGCTGGCGAAGAGCAAGAAACCGGAATGAATAACCGGGGCCCCTGCCGAACGGCAGGGGCCCCGCCCTTACTCTTTTATTTCTTCTTCTGGTTCTTCTCGTAGAGGATGCGCAGGCCGTCCAGCAGCAGGTTCTCGTCCAGGATGATGTCCCGCTTGCAGTGGGGGACGATCTTGCCGCTGAGCCCGCCGGTGGCGATGACGGTGCAGGTCTCTCCCAGCTCGCCCTCGATGCGCTCGATGAGGCCGTCCAGCATCCCGGCGTTGCCGTAGATGAGGCCGGACTGCATGCAGTCCACGCTGGTGGTGCCGATGACCTGCTTCGGCTCGTCGAAGCTGATGCGGGGCAGCTGGGCGGTGCGGGAGGCCAGGGCGTCGAAGGAGACCATGACGCCGGGGTAGATCACCACGCCCCGGAAAACGCCCTTGGAGTCCAGCACGGAGAAGGTGGTGGCGGTGCCCAGGTCCAGGATGATCTGGGGCTTGGGGTATTTCTGCAAAGCGGCCACGGCGGCCACCACCAGGTCGGCTCCCAGCTCCCGGGGGTCGCCGGAGGCGATGTTGAGGCCGGTCTTGATGCCGGGGCCCACCACCAGGGGGCTTTTGCCGCAGATCAGCTCCATGACCCGGATCAGCACGTTGTTCAGGGGGGGCACCACGCTGGAGACGATGCTCCCCTCGATGCTCTCCCGCTCCACCCGGTAGATCTCCAGGATGTTCTTCACCAGCACGGCATATTCCGCCTCGGTCTTGGTCAGGTCGGTAGCCACCCGGGTGAGGAAAATGGTCTTGTCCTTCTCAAAGCCGCCGATGACGATGTTGGTGTTGCCGATATCAAAGGCCAGGATCATAGTAACCGCTCCTTACTTGTTGTCTTTTCTGCCCAGGCGGATCAGCCGGACGATCACGGGACTCAGGATGACGTTGAAGAGCAGCTCGAAGAGGAAGTTGCCCCCCACCAGGCCCAGGATCATGTATTTCCCCACGCTCTCGAAGCCCATGGCCTGGCCCCATTCCGTGACCGTGGGAAGGAAGAACGTGAGGCAGCCCAGCAGGAAAATGCCCGTGTTCACCACCGGGGCCACGATGGCCGCCACGATGACCGCCACGGTCTCATTGACCTTGCTCAGGGCCCGGTACACCGCCCCGGCGCAGAGACCGGCCAGCGCGCCCTTGAGCAGCACCACCAGGATCGTCCCGACGGGGCTTATGACCAGGAAGGCCGCCGCGTCGCCGCTGAGGAGCACCACCAGGCCGAAGACGAAGCCCAGCCAGGCCCCGGCCAGCACCCCGTAGAGGGCGGCGCCCACCACGATGGGGATCAGCACCAGGCTGATGGAGAAGGGCCCGAAGCGGATGAAAGCTCCCAGGAACTGGAGGATGACCACAACGGCGGTCAGCAGCGCCAGCCCGGTGAGCTTTCGTGTGTTGAATCTCTTGCTTTCCATATTCAATTCCTCCTTGCTGTCGCCTCACTTGCCTGTGAGTGCGGCGCAAATTTCGGCCCCATTATAGCAGGCTTTCCCGGTTTGTAAAGCCCTTATGAAAATATATTTGCCGGGGCGGTGCCGCGCCCCGGCAGTATCCGTCAGTCTTCGTCCTCTTCCATGGCGTCGTAGTAATCCGATTCGGAGGCAAAGAGGACGTATTTGCCGTCCACCAGTCCATAATAGCCGCCTGCCGTGAAATAACCGCGCATGATCTTTCCCTCCTGTGATCCGTTTTCTGACCACAGTATACGAAACCCCCTGTCCAATAAAAAGGACAGGGGGCCTTGTTTTCCGGAGAATACTTCACCGCACCAGGATCCACTCCAGGACAAAGACCACGCCGCAGCAGGTGGCGGCCACGGTGAGGAGGCTGCCGCCGAAGAAGGCCACGGCGGCCCCGGCGATCAGGGCGGCGACGCCCGCCAGGGGGACCTGGGTCGCCTCCACGATGGCGGGGAAGGTCATCACCGCCAGGGTGACATAGGGCACATAGTAGAGGAAGGAGCGGAGGAAGCGGCTGCGCAGGGGCTTGCGGATCAGGGTCAGGGGCAGCACGCGGATGGCGTAGATCACCGCGAAGGCGATGAGGATATACAGGTAGTTATGCATCCGGCTCCTCCTTTCGGGGGAAGAGCAGGGCGGCCAGGGCGGAGAGGCCCAGGGTCAGCAGGATGGTCCGCGTCCCGGCGGAGAGCTCCCGCAGGGCGGGCAGCACCCCGGCAGCCCAGCTGCACAGGAAGCCGAAGACCACGCAGAGGGCCACGCTCCTTTCCTTCCGGGCAGGGGGGATGATGATGGCCAGGAACATGCCGTAGAGGGCCACGCCCAGGGCGCTCACCACCCGCCCGGGCAGGATGGTGCCCATGAGGATGCCCAGGGCGGTTCCCAGGGCCCAGGCGGGCACCGCCACCGCCATGGCCCCGTAGTGATAGCGGGGCTCCAGGGCCCCGGGCCGGGCGATGCTGATGCCGAAGATCTCGTCCGTCACCGCCGCGCCCACCAGATAGCGGTGTCCGTTCTTCATTTCCGGGGAAATGCGCTGGCTGAGGGCGCAGCTCATGAGGAAATAGCGGGCGTTGGTGATGAGGGTCACCAGGGCCACCTCCCAGGGCGCGGCCCCGGCGCCGATCAGGGTGAAGAGGGCGTGCTCCCCGGCGGAGGCGGTGCAGAGGACGCTGGCGATGAAGCCCTGCAGGGGGGTAAGGCCCGCGTCCCTGGCGGCGATGCCCAGGGAAAAGGCCACGGCGAAATAGCCAAGGGCAATGGGAATGCCGTCCCGCACGCCCTCCGCAAAGGCGCTTTTCGCCCCCTTCGCCTGTTTCATGCCGTCGCCCCCTTCCCGTGATATGTGATTTAAACTAACATATTTCCCCTGTCCTGACAAGGGTTTTCTCATGCCGCCCCTCTATGCGGGGGCCTTATCTGCCTCCCTCTCTGAGGGAGGTGGCTCCGGCCTGGGCCGGAGACGGAGGGAGTCAGAGTATTTCATAGCGGCTGTTTCCGCTGGTTCACTCCATCATCAGCTTCGCCGCAGACAGCAGCGCAAGCAGCAGGAGGTTCACCAGGGTGAACACCAACAGGAACTTCCCCGGCTTCGCGTCGGGGCTGCGGGAATAGAGCTTCAGGCTGATGAGGCTGGCCAGGCTGGCCACCGGGGTCCCCAGGCCGCCGATATCCACCCCCAGCAGCAGCTCCCTGGCGTTGTCCGTGAAGCCGGAAAGGAGCAGGGCCGCGGGCACATTGCTGACGACCTGGCTTGCCAGCAGGGCCGCCCAGTATTCCCGCCCCGCCAGCAGCTTCCGCACCAGGGCCTCCACCGCCTCCAGCCGCGCCAGGTTCCCGGCAAAGACGAAGAAGGCCACGAAGGTCAGCAGCAGCATAAAATCCGCCTTCAGCAGCGTCTTCCGGTCCAGCGCCAGCAGCACCGCCGCCAGCACCCCCAGGAGCCAATACCAGGGCAGCAGGCGGAACACGGCCAGGAGGCAGAGGGCAAAGAGCCCCAGATAGAGCCATAGCAGCTTCTTGTCCGGCTTCGTCGCTTCCCCCAGGTCCGGGGCCAGCTTCACCCGCGGCAGGGCCAGGCAGCCCAGCAGGCACAGCAGGAGGGACAGGGCCCAGACCGGGGCCGTGATGCGGAAAAAATCCCCGGCGGTGAGCTCATAATAGGAATACAAGTAGAGATTCTGCGGGTTCCCCACGGGGGTGAGCATGCTCCCCAGGTTGGCCGCCGCGGTCTGGAGCACCACGGTCAGGATGAGGTCCTGCCCCCGCCCCGTCATTCCCAGCAGCACCACGGCGAAGGGCACGAAGGTGAGCAGGGCCACGTCGTTGGTGATGAGCATGGAGCTGAAGAAGGTCACCGCCGCCAGGGTGACGCCCAGGGCCCGCGCGCTCCCCGCCCGGAGGCAGACCAGGTGGGCCATCGCCTCCAGGGCCCCCGCCTTCCGCAGCCCCGCGGAAACCACCATCAGGGCGTAGAGCAGCGCCAGGGTGCGGAAGTCGATATAGCCCAGGTACGCCCGGTCCGGCGGCACGGGGACGCAGCTCGCCAGGGCCGCCAGGGCCGCGATCACCAGGATCGGTTCTTTTTTCAGGAATGCCTTCAGCTTCGCCATTCCGCGTCGCTCCTTTTCTTGTTGCCGCATTAAAATAGACCCCTTCGGGTCAAAAGTCAAGGGCGGCGGCGCGGTTGACGCAAAGGGGAAATCGGCCTATACTTTGTGGCAGGAAAAAACAGATAAGGAGCGGTCAATATGCGGAACAAAAAGCGGTACTATCGGAAATTCGACCTGGACGTGAGCCGGGAAGAGGTGGAGCGCATCGTCCGTGAATGCAGCGACCCGGAGCAGTACAGCCACAGCGTCCTGGCCGGGCCCTACACCCCGCCGGACGTGGATACCCTGGTCGGCCTGACCCTGGCCTTCCGGGGGGAGGAGAAGGACTATGATTTCCGCTTCACTGGCCTCAACGAAGTGTGGTTCAAGGAGGCGGGGGCGGAGGAAAAGCGCTGCTTCGTGAATGTGAAGACCCTGGACGGGGAGGTGTTCTTCGTGAATTTCCTGGTGCCGGGCTACGCCACCTCCCGCCAGATCACCCTGGTCCCGGACTTGAAGACCGGCTGCGCCACCGTGGTGGACGCCCACATCGGCACGGAGCACTCCAACATCGACGTGGACCGGGATTTCTACTTCGGCCGCCTGGCGGGGGACTATGCCGGGGGCGAAGCGCACGGCTTCACCACGGAGCTGGTGGGCAAGTCCATCATCTGGGAATACAGCCCCAAGATCATCAAGATCAAGCATATCTACAACTGCGACATCTACTATACCTATAAGAATCTGACGGAGTTCGGCACCTGGATGGCCTGCAACCCGGCGGACTATGTGAAGATCCGGGACGGCCTGTTCCTGTTCAGCTTCGTGGAGGAGCGGCAGGTGGGCGTCCAGGCCATCTTCCTCATCGACCTTGGGCGGATGCACGACATCGGCTGCTTCTACGGCGTCTCCAGCGGCCACCTCACCAGCGCCTGCATCGGCGCCGTCGGGGAAATGGCGGACCCCAACACCATCGCCTGAGCGCCCGTTTCGCAGCGGGAGCCCTCCATGGACCGCGGGCCCGGCGCCTTATGCGCCGGGCCCGCAGAGTGTCAAAGGGGGCGGTTCTGATTGACACATT
>JAEEGG010009957.1_pt1 | contig 21143 bp, 19 predicted proteins | sample 9134161 | NCBI WGS metagenome assembly JAEEGG01 (sample SAMN16246543, study PRJNA631951) | gut metagenome | biome: gut microbiome; feature: rumen; material: CR-attached | host: Bos | place: Iran: Karaj | collected 2018-10
AGGATGCGAATACGTCTTCATGGAGGTGAGCTCACACTCCATCGACCAGGAACGTATCGCTGGCTTGCATTTCGACGGCGGAATCTTCACGAATCTGACGCAGGACCATCTCGATTACCATAAGACATTGGCAAACTACCGTGACGCGAAGAAGAAGTTTTTCGACAACCTTCCTGCGACGGCTTTCGCCTTGACAAACCTCGACGACAGAAACGGTATGGTGATGTTGCAGAACACCAAGGCCACCAAAAAGACATATTCGTTGAAGCATGATGCCGATTTCAAGGGTCTCGTGATGGAGAGCTACTTCGACGGCATGGAGCTGAAAGTCAATGGCAAAGCGGTGTCGACGTATCTCGTCGGACGTTTCAACGCCTCGAATCTGTTGGCTATCTATGGTGCTGCCGTGTTGCTTGGCATGCCCGAGGACGAGGTCCTGCAGGAGGTTAGCAAGCTACACAGCGCGTCGGGACGTTTCCAGATGGTGCAGTCGAAAGACGGCATAGTGGGCATCGTCGACTATGCGCATACTCCAGACGCCTTGGAGAACGTGTTGTCGACCATCAACGAGATACGCACACATAACGAGACTTTGATTACCGTGGCTGGTGCTGGCGGCAACCGCGACGCAGACAAACGCCCGAAGATGGCTGCTGCTGCGGTGAAGCTGTCGGACCGACTCATCATCACCAGCGACAACCCTCGTTTCGAGGAGCCGGAGGACATCATCAGTCAGATGAAAGCTGGCGTGCCTGGCGAGTGTTATAACAAGGTCTTGTGTATCACCGACCGTCGTGAGGCTATACGCACCGCGGTGGCGCTGGCGAAGAAAGGCGACATCATACTCGTGGCTGGCAAGGGTCATGAGACATATCAGGACGTGAAGGGTGTGAAACACCATTTCGACGACAGGGAAGAACTTGCAAACGCTTTTAACGAAAAATAGGAGGTTGATATGTTATACTATTTCTGGAGATATCTGAGTTTGAGATTCAATTTGCCGGGCGCGGGAGTTCTTGAGTATGTAACTGTGCGTGCTATCATCGCCATCATTGTCTCGCTGATGATTTCGGTGTGGTTCGGCAATTTCTTCATCGATCTGATGAAACGCCGCAACATATCAGAGACGCAACGTGATGCCAGTATCGACCCGTTTAATGTGAGTAAGACAGGTGTCCCGACGATGGGCGGAATCATCATCATCACCTCCATTTTGGTGCCTTGTCTGCTTTTCGGCAAGATTACGAACATCTACATGATTTTGATGCTTGTAACCACCATAATCCTTGGCGGAATAGGCTTCGCCGACGATTATATCAAGACTTTCAAGAAGAAAAAAGACGGTCTCAACGGCTGGTATAAAATCTTTGGACAGGTGTTGCTCGGTCTGATAGTAGGCCTGACGCTTCGTTTCAGTCCTCAAGTGGTTATGAATGAGAATGTTAAGGTTAGGATTGAAAACAATAAAGAGGTCGTCATCAAGTCACCTGACGTGAAGTCGACGAGGACCACGATCCCATTTTTGAAAAACCATAACTTGAACTATGCCGACATATTCAATTTTATGGGCGAGCCTTACAAATACTGGGCCGGATGGGTGTTTTTCGTCGCTTTGACGGTGTTTGTGGTGGCTGCTGTTAGCAACGGCTCAAACCTCAACGACGGTATGGATGGCATGGCGGCAGGCAACTCGGCGATAATAGGTCTGGGCATCGGTATCCTTGCCTACCTCTCGAGTAATGCAGTGCTGTCGGGTTATCTCGACATCATGTATATCCCAGGCAGTGAGGAGGTCGCGGTGTTCTTGGCCGCCTTCGTTGGTGCCTTGATAGGCTTTCTGTGGTTCAACTCATACCCGGCGCAGGTGTTCATGGGTGACACAGGCAGTTTGACCATCGGTGGCATCATCGCGGTGTCGGCTATCATCATCCATAAAGAGCTTTTGCTGCCAATCATGTGCGGCATCTTCCTGATAGAGAGCTTCTCTGTCATCATACAAAAGGCCTATTTCAAGGCAGGAAAGAAGAAAGGAGTTCATCAGCGCGTGTGGAAACGTACCCCTATACACGACCATTTCCGTACCTCTATGGCACAAGTGCTGAAAATGGACCCGACAACAACGGTGATTCACAAAGGTCCGAAAAACCTGTATCACGAGGTGAAGATTACCATCAGATTTTGGATTGTGACAATCATTTTGGTGGCTTTCGCCATTTTGACTTTGAAGATAAGATAAATTTTGTAACATTATATAAAACAAGGAATTATGACTTTAGAACAGTTGGCAAAACAAGGTAGAAGAAAAGAGATTTTCACCACGGCATTCACCATCAACGAGAGCATCTGCCATGCGAGGAGTGAGACGTTACGCAACAGTTTCGTGGACTGCGAGCGCATGAAAAACCGCAACGAGCTGGTGTCGGTGCGCAATGGTGTGAGTTACATCAACGACTGTGCGGCACATAGCCTCTCGGCAACATGGTTCTCGTTGGAAAACCTTGGCGGACAAGCGGTGTGGATTGCTTTTGCGGGCAACGACGACTACGAAGACATGATTCCGGTGGTACGTCAGCATGTGAAAGCGATAATCTGTATCGGTAAAGAGAACGAACAGATTAAAAACGTCTTGGGATGCCTCATGCGCGACGGCATTTTGGAAGTCGATACCATTGAAGACGCCATACGTCTGGCAATGAACAAGGCGGTGGCCGGCGACAGCGTCATCTTCTCGCCTGGTGCTGATATCCAAGGCTTTGACGCGATGAAGATGGGTCGTGTTTTTGTTAAAATGGTAAAATAAAACTATGATATCGAAAGAAACGGTAACGGAAAAAGTCAAAGATTTGTTCAGAGGCGACAAGGTCATCTGGATGATCGTGGTGTTTCTCGCCCTGATCTCCATGTTGGTGGTCTATACCTCGTCGGATTCGCTGGCATACAGGGCGTATCACGACAACAACACCAAGGTCTTGCTGAAGCATCTTGGCATGTTGGGCCTCGGACTGGTGGTGCTGCTCATCGCGGCAAATGTCAAATATCGCAGGTACGCCAAGATCATGCCGCTGCTTTTCTGGATTTCGATACCGCTTCTGCTTTATACCCTCCTTTTTGGAAAAAACCTGAACAACGCAAGCCGTGTCATCAACCTCGGAATCGTCACTTTCCAGACCTCCGACCTCGCCAAGGTGGCGTTGATTGGCATGTTGGCAAGAATTTTGACGCTCTATCGCGACCGTATGGACAACCTTAAAGACCTCTTCTGGCTTGTGATGGTGCCTGTTTTGGCGGTTGTGGGACTCATTTTCCGTGAAAACTTCTCCACTGCGGCAATGCTTTTCGCGACCTGCATAGTGATGATGTTTTTAGGAAAGATAAAGATGAAATATATCTTGGGATTTGTCGGAACGATAGTCTTTGTTGGAACTTTAGCTGTTTTGATTTTGCTGAAAGTGATGCAGAACAACCCTGAGAAGATGAACCGAAGCATGACGTGGGTAAACCGTATCGAGCGTTTTGTGGGCAAGGAAGACGAGGATTCCGCTAAGAACGAAGAGAAAAACTTCCAGATCACGCAGTCGAAGATCGCCATCGCTGGTGGCGGTGTCTTCGGAAAGATGCCCGGCAAGAGCACTCAACGTACCATATTGCCGCATCCCTATTCCGATTTCATCTACGCCATCATCGTGGAGGAATACGGTCTTGTGGGCGGTGTCTTCGTGCTGCTGTTATATCTGATATTGCTGTATCGAGCCACCCGTCTGATGATACTGGCTCCGCAGTCGTTCGGGGCGATGCTGGCGTTCGGACTGGCTTTCAGCATAGTGATGCAGGCACTCGTGAACATGGGAGTCGCCGTGGGCCTGCTGCCTGTCACAGGACAGCCGATGCCTCTGGTGAGTCGGGGCGGCACCTCGCTGGCATTTACTGGATTGGCGATAGGGATAATAATCAGTGTGACAAGAGAAATCAATTATAAAGATACAGATTTTAACGATGGAAACAATACAGAAGTCGAAATCACCGAGGCTGATAGTTAGCGGCGGCGGCACGGGCGGACATATCTTCCCGGCCATAGCCATTGCCGATGCCTTCAAACGCCGTCATCCCGACGCCGAGATACTTTTTGTGGGTGCGAAGGGCAAGATGGAGATGGAACGTGTGCCACAGGCAGGCTATCCTATTGAAGGACTGTGGATTAGCGGATTCAAACGTGAGCTCTCACTCGACAACCTGAGCTTCCCGTTTAAGCTGATAAGCAGCCTCTGCAAGGCTAAAAAGATATTAAAAAAGTTTAAACCCGACATGGTGGTTGGCGTTGGCGGATTCGCCTCGGGACCAATCATGCGCAAGGCTACGAGACTGAATATCCCAGTGGTGATTCAGGAACAGAACTCGTTTCCGGGTGTCACAAACAAGATAGTGGCTCCAAAGGCAGCCAAGATATGTGTGGCATACGAAAACATGGAAAAATGGTTTCCGAAAGATAAAATCGTCTTGACAGGTAACCCGTTGAGAAACAATGTGGTGTCGACAGAAGGCAAACACGACGAAGGCGCACGTTTCTTCGGTCTGGACCCGCAAAAACCGATAATCCTGCTGGTGGGTGGCAGTCAAGGTGCGATGGGCATCAATAAAGGCATATCAGCGAAACTCGCGATGTTTAAAGACGTTGATTATCAGATGATTTGGCAGACTGGAAAGCATTATGTCGAGCAGGCACAGAAAGAAGTCGATGAGCTGGGACTGGGCGAGAGGGTGAAACCTGTTGTCTTCATCGACCGCATGGACTTGGCTTACGCAAGCGCCGATGTCGTCATCTCACGCGCAGGCGCCATGTCGATTTCAGAACTCTCGTTGGTGGGGAAAGCAGTGGTTTTCGTGCCGCTTCCGACAGCAGCCGAGGACCATCAGACGAAGAATGCGATGAGTCTGGTGCAAAAAGACGCCGCTATGATTGTGAAAAACGACGAGACACCCGAGAAACTCATCCCGACGGTGTTCGAGTTGTTGAACGACAAGGAAAAGATTAACAAGATGCAGGAAAATATCGCTAAGTTTGCGAAACCAAACGCAGCGGAAGACATTGTAAATGAATTAGATAAAATATGGTGTATTTCTTAGGAATCGGAGGTATCGGCATGAGTGCTTTGGCAAGGTACTTTAAAGCTAACGGCTACGAGGTGGCCGGCTATGACCGTACCCAGTCGCCACTCACGCAACGTCTTGAGACAGAAGGTATTAGCGTGCATTATGTGGATGATCCCGCTATGATTCCAGAGAATATCGACTTCTGTGTGCTGACGCCAGCGATACCTGCTGACTCTAAGGAACTCAATTATTTGCGTGACAAAAACGTGAAGATAGTGAAAAGAGCGGAGGTGCTTGGCATGTTGTCGAGACAACACAACAGCATAGCCATCGGTGGCACGCACGGCAAGACCACCACGACAGCCCTCGTGACACATATTCTGATGACCGCAGGTAAGAAACTGTCGGCGTTCATCGGAGGAATAGCACGCAATATCGACAGCAACGTGGTTATTGGCGATGCCAACGACGAATGCGTGGTGATGGAAGCCGACGAGTTCGACCACTCGTTCCTGCAACTCTCGCCATACGTCAGCGTGGTGACATCAATCGATGCCGACCACCTCGACATATACGGTGATTATCAGCACGTTGTGGACAGCTTTAACGAGTTCGTGAACAAGACCAGCGACGACGGCTTGGTGGTTTATCACGCCGACCTGCCGATAAATACCGACAAGAAACACATCACTTACGGCCTCGAAAACGCCGACGTTATTGCTGAAAACATATGCGTAAATCAAGGTGAAACTTGTTTCAACATTAAAATCGCTGTGGATGATTGTTGGGAAGATAATAATCTGCGTTATCTGCGAGATCTGCGTGAGTTAAAAATGTCACTTTACGGCAACCACAACGTCCAAAATGCTCTCGCAGCCGTCATCGTCAGCACGTATCTCGGTGTAAATGAAGCGGATATACGCAGAGGCTTGGCTACATTCAAAGGTGTGCAGCGTCGTTTCGACATACGTGTGAAAAATACAAGACACATTTACGTTGACGACTATGCACATCATCCTGAAGAGATCAAAGCGGCATTGTCAGCTGTACGTAAGGTGTTTAGTGACAAGGAGTTGACAGTGGTGTTTCAGCCGCATCTGTTCACTCGCACACGCGATTTCATGAATGGTTTTGCCGAGAGTCTCTCGCTGGCCGACCGGGTTATATTGCTCGACATCTATCCGGCACGTGAGCTCCCGATTGATGGAGTGACATCGGCGGCGTTGCTTGATAAAATAACATCGAAAAACAAGATGCTCTGCAGTAAAAACGAGCTTCTCGATATAATAAAAGGCATTGATCCTGAGTTAATTATGACTGTTGGGGCAGGCGATATCGACCGTTTTGTCCCGCAAATTGAAAAGATGTTGGCGCAATGAGGAAGTTTCTGCAAATATTAGTGCTTGTCATCACAATCGGAGCGATTGGGTGCTTGTGGTTTTTCACCCACAGGGAGCACGTGGAACGTCCTATGCAGCGTGTGGAACTTACGGTAGAACGCCCGACCGACAATGGTTTTATCGATAAAGCAGCTGTGTATCAGACGATTATGCGCATCTGCGATACTGTTCACAACAACATGGTCACAATGATACCGGTCGACAGCGTCAGAAGTTACATCGCAACCATCCCATGGGCGATATACACCGATGCCGACATGACTTTTGATGAGGTTTTAAAGGTAAAAATCGTTGAGTGTCAGCCTGTTATGCGTGTTTACAACAGAGACGGACAATCGGTTTATCTTGATGAAGAAGGAAATATTTTCCCGGAAAGTGCGGTTTACACACCTCATCTGATTATCGGAAGCGGCAATTTGAATTTCAAGACATTGAAAAACAGAAATGCCAACATCGCCGACCTGGATTACGCTTCAAGCGACTTGCCGAAGATGTTTAATGTCATGAAAAGCGTGTTAAATAACTCATATTCAAAGGTTTGCGCAAAGCAAGTATATTATGACAATAAGAATTACGAGCTGGTTTTGAACAATGTCGATATGAAAGTGATTCTTGGAAACGACAAAAATGTCGATGTCAAATTGATGAATATGAAATATTTTTTGGAGAAAATGCAAGGCTCTGAAGAGCTTAAAAACTATAAACAGATCAATTTTAACTTTGAAAATCAAGTGGTTTGCACGAAAAATAATAAAAATAAAAGATAATGAGTAATCCTGTGTACATCGTAGGCCTTGATATTGGCACTACAAAAATCGCCTGTTTCGTTGGCGAAAAAGTTGAGAATGGTAAGATTATCATCCGCGGTTACGGCAAGCCCGAGTCGACGGGTGTGAAACGAGGCATGGTTTTCAACATTGAGGAGACCGTAAATGCCATCAAACGTGCTGTGGAGCAAGCCTCCGAACAGTCGAATGTCGATATCAAGACGGTGAACGTGGGTATTGCCGGTCACCACATCAAGAGCAAACAGCACCGTGGCGTGCTGATGCGTAACAACCCGGACGTGGAGATCACCGACGAGGAAATCGAGAAACTGCGTCAGGATGCGTTCAAGCTGAACATGCCTCCGGGAGAGGAGATCATCGATGTCATCCCGCAGGAATACATCGTTGACGACGAGGTGGGTATCCGTCATCCTAAGGGAATGCTCGGCAGCAAGCTCGAGGCCAATTTCCATGTCATCATCGGTCAGGTCGCTGCGGCACGCAACATCATCACCTGCATCAAACAGGCTGGCTTGGAGATGGAACACATGATTCTCGAACCTATCGCCTCGGCCCAGGCGGTCCTCGGCGATGACGAGAAAGAGGCTGGCGTGGCACTCGTCGACATAGGCGGCGGCACCACAGATATCGCCATCTTCTACGATAACATCATCTACCACACCGCTGTCATCCCGTTTGGCGGCAACGTGATCACCGAAGATATCCGTCAGGGCTGCTCCATCATCAAGAAACACGCCGAGGAGATCAAGGTGAAATTCGGTTCGGCGGTGGCGTCAGAGAACCGTGACGACGAGGTGGTGTCGATACCAGGCATCCGCGGACGTGAGCCGAAAGAGATATCGTTCAAGAACCTCGCAAGCATCATACAGGCCCGTCTGAGTGAGATTTTCGACATCGTGAACCAGGAGATACAGAAGGTCAACAACGAGCATAAGCTCATCGCTGGCATCGTCCTCACAGGTGGCGGTGCCATGATGAACCACATACAACAGCTTGCGGCGTTCAAGACAGGACTTGACGTGCGCATCGGCTATCCTAACGAATATCTCGCCAACGAGAATTCAGAAGAACTCGCCAGCCCGATGTATTCGACAGGCGTCGGCCTCGTGATCGAAGGCATGGCACGTTACGAAGAGGCAAGACGTCACGGCAGAGTCAAGTCTAACAACGAAGGCAGGGTGGTGGACAAAGTCGAAGACGACGTTGAAGTCGAAGTCGAGCTTCCGGAAACGGAGGAGACAGGCAACACCGACCCGAAACCGGGCTTCTTCACACGTATTATAGGCAGATTCGGCCAGAAATTCTTTGGCGAAGATGATATTGACAATGATAATCTTGACAATTATAAAAACTAATATAAGATGGAAATAGTAAGATTCGAACCACCAGAGGAAAAACAGAATATCATCAAGGTGATGGGTGTTGGCGGCGGCGGCAGCAACGCTGTGACACACATGTTTTCGGAAGGCATCACAGGCGTCGACTTCGTGTTATGTAACACCGACGACCAGGCTTTACAGAGAAGTCCTGTTGAAAACAAACTGCATATCGGCAAACACGCCCTCGGAGCAGGCAACGTTCCGGCGGTAGGACGCGCGGCGGCAGAAGAGACCGAAGACAAGATACACGAGATTCTCGATGACGGCACACGAATGCTGTTCATCACAGCCGGTATGGGCGGCGGCACAGGCACAGGAGCCGCTCCCGTGGTGGCGCGTATCTCGAAAGACATGGGAATACTCACCGTGGGTATCGTCACACTGCCGTTCTCATTCGAAGGCAAACGCCGCCAGCAACAGGCTCTCGAAGGCATCCAGGAGCTTCGCAAATACGTCGACGCACTGCTCGTGATAAGCAACGACAAGCTCCGTCAGGAATACGGCAACATGAAACTAACCGAGGCTTTTAAGATGGCCGACGACGTGTTGAAGATCGCCGCCAAGGGTATCGCTGAGATTATCACCGTGACAGGCTACGTCAACGTCGACTTCGAAGATGTCAAGAACGTGATGCAAGGCAGCGGCAAGGCCATCATGGGCTCGGGTTACGCAAAAGGCGAAGACAGAGCTCTCAAAGCCGTAGAAGAAGCCGTGCATTCACCATTGCTCGACGACTCCGACATCAAAGGCGCTAAGAATATCCTGGTTTACATCACCTCAGGTACCGACGAGGTCAAACTCGACGAGGTCACTGAGATCAACGAATACGTCCAGGATGCCACAGGCAAGGTCTCAGAAGTTATCTGGGGCAACGGCGAAGATATGTCGCTCGAAGACGGTATCCGCGTGACACTGATCGCTACAGGATTCGGCAACGACGATACTGTGACAGAAGAGCCAATCGTCCACACTTTTGAGGAAAACACCATAAAAGATCCGGAGAAAGAACTGCAGAGACAAGCTGTCGTGGCTGAGGAAAAACACGAGGAAGTGACTCCACAAGAAGACGAAATACGTTCCTACGTGAAGAAAGAAGAGCCTGTCATGAAGATTGAAGAGGTCGAGGACGAGAAACCTAAGGACGAGGCTCCGAAAATCAGACGTCATACCCTCTACGAGGATGAAGAAATCGCTGACAAAAAGACCAACGACAAATATTATAACAACGACAACGACAGCGGCATCACAGTGCATAGGATATCACCTGACGCACCGCGTAACAACGAGCCGATAGCCCCGACACCACGCCGTTTCGACAACCCGTTCCGTAACGATGACGATGACGTCGATGTGCCAGGATTCCGTAATATGACTGGTAATCAGTCGGTTACGATGACGAAGGTCGAGACAAAGCCTGCACCAACCAAGCAGCTCGACCAGAAAGAGATGCTCCGTCGCCAGCGTTTCATGTCGTTCAACACCGACCTGCACAGCCTCGCAGCCATCGAGAGTATGGAAAATATCCCTGCCTACGCAAGAATGAATATGCAATTTGACACTGAAGACACCGAACTGTCAGACTATTCCATCAATAAGGAGACAGGCCTTCGCGAAAACAATTCATTCCTTCATGACAACGTTGACTGATATTAGGCGATGTTTTTTTCTTGTGATATTTCTGATAATCAATGTGTTGTCAGCGATATCACAAGATACGTACATGAATGTCTTTACTATAGCCGAACAACAGTGCGGCGACAAACCGATGCTGCTGAAACTTGATTTGTCGGCTGATTATCAAGGAGATACAAAAGCTGTAGTAGCACTTTCCGTCAATGACGGCAATAAAAACATCTATTGGGATGGCTTCCCGTTGAAACACGATTTTTCACTCGAGATGAACATCCCGGGCTCTCTTCTGCGATATGGGCCACTGAAATGCACAGTTTTTAATCCGCATAAGGATAAAATCAGACTCGACAGCGTCAACTATAGCTTTGAAGAGACACATCTGCCATCATTTGTGCCTGAAAACATAAACGTAACGCAGCCTATCTCGTTGTATCTCAATGGTAATCAATATTTTGATTGGGAAAGAATTGATACTGACTATTCAGCAGTGACGTTGCTGAATGAGAATGACTTTGCACGCACTCGGATAGATATCTTCAGTACCCCCGACGACCCTAATGTGCGATATGAGATAACCGCTGAGTTTCTGAAAGACCTTGAGATTTCACGCTTAGCGGTGCTTATGCCGTTCACCGATGGTGAGTTTACGGTCTATCGTTCGAACCTGCATGTCGACACCATTGCTTGTCAGGATGAGTATTACCTCGACCAAGAAGGATTTTCATATCGAAAAGGGGAGAAACAGATAAATCTTTATCATCCTAAGTCGTTGTCGTCCATACAGTTGGATGTGAAGTCGTCGACTGCAATACTGAACATCGACTATGAGCTCGACCACCCGATGATTCACTATCCGGCTCGTCACGATACGCTCGATTATTACGAAAATATCTCTAAACGCAAGGTGAAAGCCGGGGAAAAACTGACCGCCTCATTCGTCATGAGCTACACTCAAACCGTTGATTTGCCGCGGTTTATGCCTGTTTGGGACGGATATGAATCGGCGATAATCTTCACTGAACATGCCGACTGGACCGACATCCGCACACATCGGGCGGTTTGCTTTGGAAATGAGTCGGTTACATGCGCCGACAGCGCTGTCGGAGGCTATGTCTACTATGACATCCCGATCACAAAAAGCATTTTCTATAACAACCCCGACAGCATTGTGAACATAGGGCAGAATCGCAGGTTCCACGGCTATCACTGCACCATACAGACCGATACTGCCTATCTTGACTTTCTTAAACAATTGAGAGACAGAGGCTTTGAGATATGTCTGCATACACCGGAGCAATACACGACAAACAGAAGCAACCTGTACGAGGCGCTCGCGTTCATGAAAGAGAACTTCGGCTCCCCCTCATGGATTGACCACGGATACAACAATTCGTTCATCAACAATCGCGAGGACATGGTGTGCGACGGTCTCAACCCACATTCACCATATTACGCTCTCGACGCATGGAAGAAAAACGGTGTACGTTACCTGTGGAATGCCGCTTACGAGGAGCTCCGACCCTTTGAGGAATGGTGCTTCGACAACAACCTGCAGCATCCTTATCCGTTTTTCAGTGACGCTCTGCCGCACCCACGCTACATGCGAGCGCCGTTTGACGACGACATCATACTTTGGTATACCGATTATACCCTCGAGCCTGGCGAATATTGGAATTATTACCTTAGTCAAAACAGGCTGGAAACTGTCGTCGGTAGCCGCTCTGCCTTTATTGCGCACGTGTACTCGCCCTGGGTGACCACGGCACGTGGCTTTTGGGACATGGAAAACGGTCAGATAGTGGCGAAAAACGACATGAACCAGGCATTAGAACGCATTGCAAAGCTGCGCGAACAACGTCTGATGCTGCCGACTACCGTTGAGAAGTTTTTAAACTATCAGGAACAACTTCAAGATGTTGATTATCAATATGATAATGATGGTAACGTGGTTTTGACAAATAACAACGACGATACCATCCATGGCTTTACCCTGATCTCAAAATCACCGATGACATTGATTGAAAATCAAGAGGTTATCCCTTTCAGCAGCAGAAATTCAAATGAAGAATATATAATCTGGTTCGATTTCGGACCTCATGAAAAAATTATAATAAAATGAAAAGACTCGCCATTTTTGTCTCAGGCGGCGGCACCAACCTGCAACGTATCGCCGAATATTTTTCCCCGAATCCTGATGTTGAGATAGCTTGCGTTGTTAGCAACAACAAGGACGCTTATGCCAACCAGCGCGCGAAAAACCTTGGCATCCCGCTGCTTTTGGTCGACAAGGCATGTTTTAACGATGAGAAATTCGTTGAGCGTATGAAGTCTCTCGATATCGATTTGATTGTATTGGCCGGCTTCCTATGGCTCATCCCGCAGCGTCTCATCGAGGCTTTCCCCAATAAAATCATCAATATCCATCCGGCTTTGCTGCCCAAATATGGAGGGAAAGGCTTTTACGGGCATCATGTGCACGAGGCGGTGGTGGCAGCTCACGAGAAAGAGTCGGGCATTACCATCCATTACGTGAATGAAAAATACGACAGCGGCGACATCATATTCCAGAAAACAGTGGCACTTACGCCATCCGACACCCCAGACGACGTGGCAGCAAAGATACATGTTTTGGAACAGGAAAACTTCCCCATTGTGATCGAGCAACTGCTGTGTGACAAAAAATGACTATCTTTGCAAAAATTTTTAGGATGAAAAAGCTGTTTTTAACAATAGTGTTTTTTGCCATCGCATTGATTTCCAATGCTCAAATAGATAAGATTTTGGGCGAGTGGAGCACTGTAAACGACAAGACTGGAGAGATTGAGGCGGTCATTTTGATTTACAAAGGCGACAACGGCTTGTATTATGGTAAGACCACACGCGTTTTTGAAAAAGGTAAAGAGCTCTTCAATCCCGAATATATCGGGCTGGTGTTGATAAAAGACTTCAAGTTGGAAAACAACAAGCTCGTCGGCGGCACTTTGTGGGAGCCTCACGAGGACAAAATCTATTACGGTAAGATTTCTTACAATGCCAAAGACAACACTCTGATTGTCAGAGGCTCACTCGACCGTTACGGCTGGCTCGGCAGGTCACAGACTTGGATTAAGGGAGAATAGCATAAAGCCGACGTAGCCCAATGTCAGTATAAAACCTTCGAAACGCGAGATTTTGCGGCCTTTCCCGGTGAATACGACTGTTAGCATGATGGCGTTGGCAGCGAAAAGGATGAGAAGCTGCTGATTCATCTTCGCATCGAACGGCAACGGCGTTATCAGCGAGCTGATGCCAAGCACCATGAAGATATTTAAGATATTGGAACCCAGCACATTGCCTATCGCTATGGCTGAGTTCTTTTTTAATGCCGCCACTATCGAGGTGATGAGTTCGGGCAGGGAAGTGGCTGTCGCGACCACGGTGAGACCTACAGTGCTCTCGCTCATGCCCCAGTGCAAAGCCAAATGTTGCGCGTTGTTCGACACGAGCTCGCCTCCTATGTAAAGTCCTATGATGCCAATGATTAACTCAAATATCGTCTTTCCCCAAGGTAGCTCTTGTTGTGCTCCCGAGTCCTCAGAGAGTTCTGTGTTCTTCTTAAAAGTTAGCAATAAATATCCCATCCCCATCAGCAGCAGCACAATACCTTCCACCCAGTTTATTGTAGCCGCAGTCCCTCTGAAGAAATCGTTCGCCATCAATGTTATAGCCAATGTGGCGATGAAACCGGCTGGGATGTCCCTTCTTATCGAAATGCGGCTCACATCTATTGGGAAAATCATTGCGCTTACGCCCAAAATGAGCAAGATATTCATCGTGTTGCTCCCGATGATATTGCCTATTGCCAGTCCAGGACTCCCTTTGATGCACGCAAACACGTTCACAATCATCTCTGGCAGCGACGTCCCGAACGCCACGATGGTCAAGCCGATGATGAGCGGCGACAGTTTCGCCTTCACACCGATAGAAGTGGCGCCGTTAACAAGCCAGTTGGCACCGAGAATCAATGCCACGAAGCCTAATATAAGGAGGAATAACGGTAAGAGTGATGTCATGTCAAAATATTTTCGTGCAAAGATACGGTTTCTTTTGAATTTATAAACAAAAAAGGAGAAACTCGAAAGCTTCTCCTTTTATATTTAGTGATTGAATATACTACAGAAGCTTCTTCTTCAGTGTGTCAATCATATCCACTGTCATCTTGTCGAGGTCGTACTTAGGAGCCCAGCCCCACTCAGCGCGAGCACAGCTGTCATCCATCTTGTTCGGCCAGCTGTCGGCGATAGCCTGACGGATAGGATCGAACTTGTACTCCATCTCGAACTTAGGATAGTACTTCTTGATGGCATTGTAGATGATCTCCGGGTCAAAGCTCATTGCTGTGACGTTGAATGAGTTACGGTGCACGAGCTTCTTCGGATCTGCCTCCATGATGTCGACCATCGCATCCAATGCGTCAGGCATGTACATCATATCCATGTATGTGCCTTTGCTGATTGGGCAGTAGAACTTCTCACCCTTCACTGCCGCGTAGTAAATCTCGACAGCGTAGTCAGTGGTGCCGCCGCCTGGCAAAGTGAGGTTGGAAATCAAGCCAGGGAAACGCACTGAACGTGTGTCGACGCCGAAACGTGTGAAGTAATAGTCGCTCAAGAGCTCGCCAGTCACCTTGGTCACGCCGTAGATGGTGTTAGGACGCTGGATGGTGTCCTGTGGCGTGTTGTCGTGCGGTGTGCTTGCGCCGAAAGCGCCAATCGAGGACGGGGTGAACACTGCGCAGTTGAACACGCGGGCCACCTCGAGGCAGTTCACCAACGAGCCGATACCGACGTTCCAACCCAGCATAGGGTTCTTCTCTGCCGTCGCTGAGAGGATGGCTGCGAGGTTGTAGATGGTGTCGATGTTATATTTCTTGACCACTTCGACGATCTGCATCATCTGTGTCGAGTCGATGCGCTCAAACGGACCGTTCTCGACGATTTCACCTGTCAAAGGGCGAAGATCCGATGCCACAACATTCTGGTTGCCGTACGTAGCACGGAGCTTCTTCACTAATTCTGTTCCGATCTGACCGCCGGAACCTACGATTAATATCTTTTTCATTGTTGTTCAGTGTTGTCGTCATTTCGAGTGAAGCGAAGCGAAATCGAGAAATCTCCGACATTTGAATGCTGCGAAACATTTGTTTGGTGGAGATTTCGGTCGAAATGACGTGGTTGATTGTTACTTAATAACTCCAAGTTCTTTTCCAATCTTCACGAATGCGTTGATGCACTTGTCGAGATGTTCTTTCTCGTGTGCTGCAGAGATCTGCACGCGGATACGGGCCTGGCCTTTAGGGACGACAGGGTAGTAGAAGCCTGTGACGAAGATGCCTTCATCCTGCATCTTGGCTGCGAACTTCTGTGAGAGCGGAGCGTCGTAGAGCATCACGGCGCAGATAGCTGACTCTGACGGTTTGCAGTCGAAGCCCTTGGCGAGCATCTGCTTGATGAAGTAGTCGGTGTTGGCGTGAAGCTTGTCCTGGAGCTCGTTGGTCTCTGACATCATCTCGAACATACGGATACCAGCTGCCACGAGGCCCGGTGCCATTGAGTTTGAGAAGAGGTAAGGACGTGAGCGCTGACGCAGCATGTCGATGATTTCCTTACGACCGGTTGTGAAGCCGCCCATAGCGCCGCCAAATGCCTTGCCGAGTGTGCCGGTGAGGATTTCGATCTTGCCACGGAGGTTGTAACGCTCTGTCACGCCGCGCCCAGTCTTGCCGACCACGCCTGCTGAGTGGCTCTCGTCGACCATCACCATGGCGTTGTATTTCTGTGCGAGCTCGTAAATCTTGTCGAGAGGGCAGACGTTGCCGTCCATCGAGAACACGCCGTCGGTGACGATGAGGCGGAAGCGGCATTTCTGTGCATCCTGAAGCTGTTTCTCAAGGTCAGCCATGTCGGCGTTGGCATAGCGGAAACGCTGCGCCTTGCAGAGACGCACGCCGTCGATGATGGAAGCGTGGTTCAAAGCGTCGCTGATGATGGCGTCCTGCTCGTTGAGCAATGGCTCGAACACACCGCCGTTGGCATCGAAGCAAGCGGCATATAAAATAGTATCCTCAGTGCCGAAGAACTCAGCGATTTTCTGCTCGAGTTTCTTGTGGAGGTCCTGGCAGCCGCAGATGAAACGGACTGATGCCATTCCGAAACCGCGCTCGTCCATGCCTTTCTTCGCTGCTGCGATAAGCTCCGGATTGTTGCCAAGTCCGAGGTAGTTGTTTGCGCAGAAGTTTAAGCATTTCTTGCCTTTCACAAGGATTTCAGCACCCTGAGGGCTTTCAATGATACGTTCATTCTTATAGAGGCCATCGGCTTCAATCTGAGCCAATTCCTTCTTCAGATACTCTTGAAAGTTTGTATACATGATATGTAAATTTTAAAATTTTTTCTTTGGCTGCAAAATTACAAAATCCGTTGGAAAAATGTACTATCAAATCCAAATTTATTAATAAAAATTAATAGATCAATAATTCTAAATAAATTCGTACCTTTGCAAAAATTTTGATATCATGGACGCTTTATATATTTACAACAGCTTGGCTCGCATGAAGCAGCCTTTCAAACCGATTCATGAAGGTCACGTCGGAATGTATGTCTGCGGCCCGACCGTCTACGGTGACGCCCATCTCGGCCACGCACGCCCGGCAATCACCTTCGACCTCGTGTACCGCTATCTGAAACATCTCGGTTATAAGGTGCGTTATGTGCGCAACATCACCGATGTAGGCCACCTCGAACATGACGCCGACGAAGGCGAGGACAAAATCGCAAAGAAAGCCCGTCTCGAAGACCTCGAGCCGATGGAAGTCGCTCAGTATTATACTGTCAGATACCATCAGGCGATGGACAAACTCAACGTGTTGCGTCCTTCCATCGAGCCGCATGCCTCAGGTCATATCATCGAACAGATTGCGATGATTCAGAAGATTCTCGACGCCGGATTCGCATATATCGAGAACGGCTCGGTTTACTTCGACATCAAGAAATACAATGAGAAGTATCATTACGGCATCCTTTCGGGACGTAACATCGAGGAGATGATTAACAACACCCGCGAGCTCGCCGGACAGAGCGAGAAACATAACCCTATCGACTTCGCCTTATGGAAGAAAGCCGAGCCGAAGCACATCATGCGCTGGCCTTCACCATGGAGCGACGGCTTCCCGGGATGGCACATGGAATGCTCCGCTATGGGCTGCAAATACCTCGGTGAGGAGTTCGACATCCACGGAGGCGGCCTCGACCTGCAGTTCCCGCACCATGAGTCGGAAATAGCACAGTCGATGGCGGCAAACGGCAAGGCTCCGGTGCGCTATTGGATGCATAACAACATGATTACCATCGCCGGACAGAAGATGGGCAAGTCGTTGGGCAACTTCATCACCCTCGACGAGTTCTTCAAAGGCAGCCACATCAACGCGAAAGGCGAGGAGATGCTGGCTCAGCCTTACAGCCCGATGACGATTCGTTTCTTTATCCTTCAGGCTCAGTATCGCAGCACCGTCGACTTCTCAAACGAAGCACTTCAGGCTGCTGAAAAAGGCTACAAACGCTTGATGGAGGCGGCTGGTCTCATCGATGGACTCACAGCCACCGAAGGCGCCGAGGACCTTGGCGTGCAGAAGATTATGGATGCCTGCTACGACGCCATGAACGACGACTTCAACAGCCCGATTGTGATTGCGAACTTGTTTGAGGCAGTGCGTATCATTAACTCGGTGAAAGACGGTCATTCAAAGATAAACCAAGCTGAGTTGGCACTTTTGAAGAAGCTGTTCGACGTCTTTGTATTTGAAATACTCGGTCTCGTCAACAACGAGATGGGTTCCGACGACAACGGCATCGTTGATGGCTTGATGGATACCATCATCGACATCCGCAAAGAAGCCCGTGCCAAGAAAGACTGGGCCACCAGCGACCTCATCCGCGACAAGCTCGCCGCTCTCGACATCGTCCTAAAGGATGGGAAAGAGGGCACGACTTGGAGTAAGAAATAAAGCCATTAGGTAATAGCCATTAGCCATTAGCAAGTTAGGAAATCTAACAGCTAATGGCTATTTTGTTTCTAATGATACGGCTAACGCATTAAGCATTTTACTTATTTCAGCAATTAGACTTTTCGCCTTATCTGTTTTTGTTTGATCAAAATAGTTTAATCTCTCACAAATTTCCAATTGTGTTTCAACTTCGTATAATGAACCTCTGGAAATTGAAACAAACTGTAAAAACTCTTTTCTATATAATCTTCCTCTACCTTCGGCAATATTAGAAGGTATTGAAATGACTGCCCTTCTCATCTGATCAGAAAGCCCATAAGTTTCCTCTTTGGGTAATAATGTCACTAAAGAATAGATTTCGGCAGTCAAATCCATTGATTTCTGCCATACTATTAATTTTTTGTAATCATTTAGTTTCATAATATGGTTTGTTGTTTATGTTATTAAAAATAGCCATTAGCTATAGGGAATAACTGCCCTAATGGCTAATGGCTAATAGCTAATAGCTAATGGCTAATGGCTAATTATCCCAGCTGAACTCTCTTGAATGCTGTCACTGTAGCATCCTTGTCAGCTTTCTGGATGAACTGGCGCACTGTCATGCTGCCGTCGAGCAATGAAGCCTGGTCGAGGAGGCAGTTCTCTTTGAAGAACTTGTTGACGCGGCCGTTAGCGATGTTCATCACCATCTGCTCCTTGAGGTTAGCAAGAGTGTCGGCTGTGACCTTCTCACGGATCTCGCGGGCCTGCTGTGCCTGAGCCTCTGTGATCCAACCCTTGGCCATATTTGAGTTGATGTGGTCTTCACTGTCAACGTGAGCTGGGTTGATGCCTGCTTTCTTCAGAGCGACGTCGACTGCCTTAGCTGCCTGTTCCTGTTTTGTCTTCTCGATAGCGACTGCCATCTCACGGTCTTTTGTCTCCTGTGGGACGTCGTTTTCGTCGATAGCGATAGGTGACATGGCTGCTGCGTGCATTGCCACTTCGTGAGCTGTCTCTTCAATACCGTTGAATGACTTGTTGAAACCAACGAGTGTTGCGAGGCGGTTGCCCTGGTGGTTGTAGTTGGCTACGTAAGGAGCTTCAACCACTTCGAGGTGTTTGAGCTCGACTTTCTCGCCTGTCTTGGCTGTGAGGTCGGTGACGAGGTCAGCGACTGTGCGGCCGTTGATGGCGAAAGCCTTGAGAGCGTCGAGGTTCTGGATCTTGTTGTCGATAGCTGCCTGGAGGAATCCCTTGGCTGCTCCGACGAAGTCGGCGTTAGAACCTACGAAGTCTGTCTCGCAGTTAAGCATGATGACAGCACCGTATGTGTGGTCGGCTGTTGTTGCTGAGATGACAGCACCTTCAGCGGCCTCGCGGTCAGCGCGTTTTTCAGCGATTTTCTGGCCTTTCTTGCGGAGGTAGTCGATAGCTGCTTCCTTGTCGCCGTTGCATTCAACGAGGGCTTTCTTGCAGTCCATCATACCTGCGCCTGTCATTTGTCTGAGTTCATTGACTTGAGCTGCAGTAATATTCATTGTCTTGCCTTTCTTTTTTAATGATTAGTTTTTCTTTGCGACAGTCTTGCGAGGACGGCGTGGGCGTTTTGCCTCTTCGTCTTTTTCTTCCTCTTCAACTGCTGCGTTTTCGTTCATTTCCTCGTCACCTTCAGCTTCTGCCATATCGGCGTCCTTCATGGTGTTCTTGCGCTCGTTGAGGCCTTCTTCGATAGCTTCAACCATCTTGTTCACGATGAGGGCGATTGACTTCGAAGCGTCGTCGTTTGCCGGGATAGGGAAGTCGATGAGGTTAGGATTTGAGTTGGTGTCGACGATGGCGTAAGTAGGGATGTTGAGCTTTCTTGCTTCTGCCACTGCGATATGTTCCTTGATGACGTCAACGACGAACACTGCGCTTGGAAGGCGGTTCAGGTCGGCGATTGAGCCAAGGTTCTTCTGGAGTTTCTCGCGCTCACGCTCGATCTGGAGACGCTCGCGTTTTGAAAGGTTATTGTACTGGCTGCTGGCGATGAGCTTGTCGATGCTGACCATCTTGCGGACTGCCTTGCGGATTGTCTGGAAGTTGGTGAGCATGCCACCAGGCCAACGCTCTGTCACGTATGGCATGTTGACTCTTGAAACGATTTCTGCGACGATGTCTTTCGCCTGTTTCTTTGTAGCTACGAAAAGGACTTTCTTTCCTGAACGAGCTAACTGACGAAGAGCGTTTGCTGCTTCATCGATCTTGGCCTGTGTCTTGTACAAGTCAATAATATGGATACCGTTACGCTCCATGAAGATGTACGGTGCCATGTTCGGGTTCCATTTTCTTCTGAGGTGACCGAAGTGACAACCTGCATCTAATAATTCTTCGAATGTTACTTGTGTCATGATGATGTTTCCTTTTAATAGACTAACGTTTGCTGAATTGGAATTTCTTACGTGCACCTGGCTGACCTGGCTTCTTACGTTCGACCATACGTGGGTCGCGGCGCATCAAACCTTTAGCCTTAAGGATAGGACGATATTCAGCGTTGATTTCGCACAATGCGCGGCTGATAGCGAGACGGAGAGCTTCTGCCTGACCGTTGATACCACCGCCATCGAGGTTGACCTTGATGTCATATTTACCCAAGTTCTCTGTGAGCATCAATGGCTGTTCAACCACATAATGCAGGATGCTTGTTGGAAAATACTCTTTGTAGTCACGTTTGTTGACCGTAATTTTGCCTTCGCCAGCTTTCATGTAAATACGTGCGACGGCTGTCTTTCTTCTACCTAACGCGTTGATTACTTCCATGATGTTCATTTCTTAATTGTTAATACTTGTGGTT
>JAEEGG010009958.1_pt1 | contig 21136 bp, 19 predicted proteins | sample 9134161 | NCBI WGS metagenome assembly JAEEGG01 (sample SAMN16246543, study PRJNA631951) | gut metagenome | biome: gut microbiome; feature: rumen; material: CR-attached | host: Bos | place: Iran: Karaj | collected 2018-10
GGGCGGCGTCGGAGAAACCGAGGACCTGTCCGCCGAGTTCCTTCATGGCGGCGGTAAAGCTCAGGCGCGTACGCGTGCTGGGCTCGTAGAAGAGGGTGGCGAGTTTCTTGTGGGCCATGGCCTCATAGTACTCCTCGGGGTGTTCGATGATCCGGTCGGCCAGGGCGATGATTTCGCTGATTTCGGCGCGGGTCAGGTCGGTGGGTTCGATCAGGTGTTTCATAAATCGTTTGTATGTATTAATTGTTTGCTTTCATCCAGGATTCGTCGGAAGGATTGTCGCGGAAGCGGCGGATGCGTTCCTGCCACTCCGGTGCGATGTAGCGGGCTTCCACGGCGACCTCGAGCAGGGCGTCGAGGTTGCTCAGGGAATGGTTGACGGTCTTCGCGGCGGCGAGCCGGTCGAGGCCGCGCTGCATGCCGTAGGTGAAGATGCTCACGATGCCCAGGACTTCGGCCCCGGCTTCGCGCAGCGCCTCGACGGTCTCGACGGCGCTGCCGGCGGTGGAGATCAGGTCTTCCACCACGACGGTTTTGGTCCCCGATTCCAGCCGGCCTTCGATGCGGTTGGTTCGGCCGTGGCTCTTGTTCTCACCGCGGACATAGCCCATCGGCAGATCGAGGATCTGCGCGGCCAGCGCCGCGTGGGCGATGCCGGCCGTGGAGGTGCCCATCAGCATCTGGCAGTCGGGATAGTAAGTGCGGACCAGCTCGGCCAGGCCGGCCTCGACGCGGTCGCGGACCGCGGGGGCGGAGAGGATGAGGCGGTTGTCGCAGTAGATGGGGCTGTGGATGCCGCTGGCCCAGGTAAAGGGCTGTTCGGGGCGGAGGAACACGGCGCCGATGGAAAGGAGGTCGCGGGCAATGGTTTTTTCGCGGGTATCGGTCATAGGATTATGCATTTTGAAGGGTTTCAGGGCAGAATTCATTGAGACAGCGGCGCCAGGCGGCGAGCGGATCGGCGGCGGCGGTGATGGGGCGGCCGACGACGATGAAGTCGGAGCCGATTTCCCGGGCGCGGGCCGGGGTGGTGATGCGGACCTGGTCGTCGGTGGCGGCGTCGGCGAAGCGGATGCCAGGGGTGACGGCCAGGAATTCCGGGCCGCAGGCCGCTTTCACGAGCGAGGCCTCCAGCGGCGAGCAGACCACGCCGTCGAGCCCGGCTTCCCGGGCGTTGCGGGCGTAGTGGGCGATCGCCTCATCGATGCTGGCATCGACCAGCAGTTCCCGTTGCATGCGCTCCTGGCTGGTGGAGGTGAGTTGGGTGACGGCGATCAGGAGTGGCCGCGTGCCGTCGGGGCGGGTGAGGCCCTCGCGGGCGGCGCGCATCATATCGATGGTGCCGGCCGCGTGGACGTTGGTCATATCGACGTCGAGCCGCGAAAGCACCTGCATGGTGCGTCGGACGGTGTTGGGGATGTCGTGGAGTTTCAGGTCGAGGAAGATCCGATGGCCCCGCCGTTTCAGTTCCCGGACCATCTCCGGTCCCTCGGCATAGTACAGTTCCATCCCGATCTTCAGGAACGGTTTCCGATCTTCCCGGGCAAACAAATCGAGGAAATCGAAAGCCTCCCGGGCACTGCCGAAATCGCAGGCGATAATGACGTCGTTCTTATTCATAATAGCTTCTTCGGACGATCATATGCTTTCCTTTCAGGACCGTCTGCGCCCACGCAGCCGTGAGTGGGAGGGACCCAAAGCCTTGGCTTTGGGAGGGATAGGCCCCGGAGGGGCCGTAGTCCTGAAAGGAAAGCATATGATCGTCTGACATATTAAATGATTCCTATGATATCTTTCAGTTTTTCAATGTTCAGTTGTTCCATGACGGTGGGGAGGGCGTCGATGATCGTGGGGCAGGCGAGGGGGTCGCGGAGGTTGGCGGAGCCGACCTGGACGGCGGTGGCGCCGGCCATCATCATTTCGATGACCTCTTCAGCTGTGGAGACGCCGCCGCAGCCGATGATCGGGATACGGCAGGCGGCGGCCGCCTGGTTGACGAAGCGGACCGCGATGGGGAAGAGGGCCGGGCCGGAGAAGCCGCCCGTCCGGTTTGCCAGCACGGGCTTGCGGCGACGGATGTCGATCCGCATGCCGGGGAGCGTGTTGATGAGCGTGAGCCCGTCGGCACCTTCGTCTTCGCAGGCCTTCGCGATCGGCACGATGTCCGAAACGTTGGGCGTCAGCTTGATGAACAACGGCTTGCTTGTCGCCTTCCGCGCACGGCGGGTGACGGCCGCAGCGGCGGTCGGATCGGTGCCGAAGGTCATGCCGCCCTGATGGACGTTGGGACAGGAGATGTTCACTTCGATGATGTCGATCTCGGCGCAGGCATCGGCCTTCTCGCAGCAGAAGCCGTATTCGTCGACGGCGAACCCGCTGATGTTGGCGATCAGCGGCGTATCGCAAAGGGCGCGCACCTTGGGCGCAATGTTGCTCACGAGGGCGTCGATACCGGGATTCTGGAGACCGACGGCGTTGAGCAGGCCACCGGTGCACTCGGCGATGCGGGGTGTCGGATTGCCGAAACGCGGTTCCAGCGTCGTACCCTTGAGGGCGATGGCGCCGAGCCGGTTCAGATCGTAGCAGGCGGCCATCTCGAACCCGAAGCCGAACGTGCCGCTGGCCGGGATCACCGGATTCTTGAGGCGGATGCCGCCGAGAGTGACGGAAGTATCGCTTACCATGGCAACAGATTCTTTTTGAAGACAGGACCGTCGTGGCAGATGCGCCGGGGGCCGTCGGTGGTGGGGATGGTGCAGCCGAAGCAGAGGCCGGTGCCGCAGCCCATCCGCTCCTCCAGCGAGAATTCGCCGCAATCGGGCAGCAGGGGATACAAGGCGCGCATCATCGGCATCGGACCGCAGACATAGTAGTAATCGAACTTAGGGGCTACCTGCTGCAGGGCATCCGTCACAAACCCGCGGATGCCGGCCGATCCGTCGGCCGTCGCCACGTGCACGTCGGCGCCGAGCGCGCGAAGTTCATCGCACAGGATGACTTCCGAAGCGGTGTTGAAGCCCAGCAGGGCCGTTACCGGCCGGCCCGCGGCCCGCAGGTCGCGGCAAAGCTGGTGCAGCGGCGCGACGCCGATGCCGCCGCCGAGCAGCAGCGCCCGACCGGGGCAGGCGTCCAAGTCGAAACCGTTGCCCAGACCGGTCAGCAGCTCGAGTCCGGTGCCGGGCTGCATGGCGGCGAGGGCCGCCGTGCCGCCGCCGACCACTTTGTAACGCAGCGTCAGCCGCCCGGGCTCCGACAGGGAGACCGACAGGGGGCGGCGGAGGAACAGGCCGGGAACGGCCACTTCCACGAACTGACCGGCCCGCAGTTGCGGCGCGGCTTCGGCCGTCAGTTCCATCCGATACACCTGCGGGGCGATTGGGCCGTTGGCACTTATCGTATAGTTTTTTTTATCCATTTTCAGGCAAGATCTTTCCAGACCGGCCGTCCGTCCTTCCAGGTCAGGATTACTGCACCCCGGACGGCCATACCGTCGAAAGGGGTTGAGTGCCCTTTGGAGAGGAAGCGGGAACTGTCAATCGTATAACTGGCGTTGAGGTCGAGGACGGTCAGGTCGGCGCGCTCGCCTTCGCGCAAGGCGCCGCCGAGCCGGAAAATCCGGCGTGGCGTGGCGCAGAGAGCGTCGAGGAGTTGCTCCAGGGTCAGTTTCCCTTCCAGGACGAGCTTCGTATAGAGCACGGGGAAGGCGACTTCCAGGCCGACGATGCCCATCGCGCTGCCGGCGAAGCCGCGTGACTTTTCTTCGGCCGTATGGGGCGCGTGGTCGGTGGCGATGGCGTCGATGGAGCCGTCGTTGAGGCCCTCGATCAGGGCCTGGCGGTCTTCCGCCGAGCGGATGGGCGGATTCATCCGGAAGCGTCCTTCATCGCGGACGTCCGCTTCGCTCAGCAGCAGGTAGTGCGGCGCCGTCTCGCAGGTCACGCGAACGCCGCTTTTTTTGGCCTCGCGCACCAGCCGGACGCTTTCCCGCGAAGATACGTGGCAGATATGATAGCGGCAGCCGGTTTTCGCAGCGAGTTCCAGGTCGCGGGCAATCGGCCCCCATTCGCTCTTCGGGTCCGAGCCGGGGAGGGTGTTGTCTTCGCAGTGGGCGGCCAGGATGCAGTCCAGTTCCGCCGCGCGGCGCATCGCCTCCAGCATCACTTCGTCGTGCTGGACGCCGCTGCCGTCGTCCGAGAAGGCGACGCAGCGGCCCTTGAGCGCCGCCATGTCGACGACCTGTTCGCCCAGCCTCCCCAGCGTGATGGTGGCGTAGGGGAGGACTTCGATGCAGGCGTCGCGGTCGATGATCGCCTGTTCCAGGGCCAGCGTTTCCAGGCTGTCCGGCGCCGGGGAAAGATTGGGCATCGCGCAGACGGTGGTGTAGCCGCCACGGGCTGCTGCCAGCGCACCCGTTCGAATGGTCTCCTTCTGCGGCGCGCCGGGCTCCCGGAAGTGGACATGGAGGTCGGCGAAGCCGTAGGAGAGCAGTTTGCCGGAAAGATCGATCACGTCCGTGTCGCCGGGGCAGGGCAGCGTCTCCGCCACGGCGCGGATGACGCCGCCGGCGACGAGCACGTCGCCCTGCGGGAGAATGCCGCAGTCCATGCTCAGCGAGGCGCCCTTCAACAAAAGGTTTCTTTCCATCGGGACAAAAAAAAGACAACTCAACGAGCTGTCTCGACGTATATATAGTGTGTGATTCGGATGTCTTTCTTCCGGGCCATGGCTGGAATTTCCCGCAAAGGTAATGCGTTTTGGATGAACCGCAAAAGGAATCTTCAGGCATTTATTAACAATCCCCTTTTGATAACTTTTTTCCCGACTTCCCGATTCCCGAACTGAATTTCGTTGTAAATTTGAGATTCTATATAAGAAAACCAATATCAGTGCATATGAAAGTCAGCATCATCATGGGATCCAAGAGCGACTGGGACGTGATGTCCGCCGCCTGCGAGACCCTGGAATCCTTCGGAGTGGAATACGAGAAAAAAGTGATCAGCGCACACCGCACGCCGCAGTTCTTCATGGACTATATGGCCGGCGCCCGCGACCGCGGCGTCGGCATCGTGATTGCCGGGGCGGGTGGTGCCGCCCATCTTCCGGGAATGGCGGCCGCCCTGACCACCCTTCCCGTGATCGGCATCCCTATCCGCAGCAAAGCCCTGAACGGCATGGATTCCCTGCTGTCGATCGTCCAGATGCCTTCGGGCATTCCTGTGGCGACCATGGCCATTGACGGCGCCAAGAATGCAGCCCTCTATGCCGTCGCCATCCTCGCGCTGCACGACGAGGCGCTTGCCGCCAAACTCGAGGCGTTCCGCCGTACCCAGGCCGAGAAAGTGCTGAATACCGAACTTTGATCCCGATGAACAGCCGCCGCATTTTTGTCGAAAAGAAACCCGCCTTCCGGGTGGAGGCCGAAAGTCTCCGGAAAGAGTTCAACGAAAACCTCTCCGTGAATATCCGTTCGCTCCGGCTGGTCAACCTCTACGACCTGTCGGGATTCAGCGACGAACTGCTTGAAAAATGCCGCTACACGGTCTTCGGCGAACGCGTATCCGATACGGTGACCGACACGTTCGACCTTGCCGGCCGCCGCTTCCTGGCCGTGGAGTATATTCCTGGCCAGTTCGACCAGCGCGCCGCCTCGGCCCTCGACTGCGTCCATCTGATCGATCCGGCCGCCGCCGTGGGCGTCCACAGCGGCCGCCTGCTCGTGTTCGACGACGATTTCTCCGCTGAAGGCCTGGAGGCCGTCCGCCGGTACTTCATCAATGCCGTGGAGTCGCGGGAAAAGGACCTGTCGGTCTATGCCGGCGGCGAAGACGCCTCCGTCCGGCCGCTGGCCGCCCTCGACGGCTTCCTCACGATGAAGGAGGAAGACCTGCCCGTCTTCTGCAAGGACTGGGGCCTGGCCATGAACACCGACGACCTGCGGGAAGTGCTGCTGCACTTCCGCAAGGAAGGCCGTAATCCCACCGAGACGGAACTCCGCATCCTCGACACCTACTGGAGCGACCATTGCCGCCATACCACCTTCACGACCGAACTGACCGGCATCCAGGTGGAGGATTCCTTCATCCGTCCGGCCCTGGAGGCCGACCTGACGCAGCTGCGGGAGATCCGCCGCGAACTCGGCCGCGAAAACAAGCCCCTCTGCCTGATGGAACTGGCCACGATCGGCGCCCGTTATCTGAAGCACAAAGGAATCCTGGACAATCAGGAGCAGAGTGAAGAGAACAACGCCTGCAGCATCGTCATCGACGTGGACGTAGACGGGAAAACCGAAAAATGGCTGCTGCAGTTCAAGAACGAGACGCACAACCATCCGACGGAAATCGAACCGTTCGGCGGCGCGGCGACCTGCCTGGGCGGCGCCATCCGCGATCCGCTCTCCGGCCGCGCCTACGTGTACCAGGCGATGCGCGTGACCGGCGCCGGCGACATCTGGAAGCCGGTGAGCGAGACGATGCACGGCAAACTGCCGCAGCGGATGATTTCGCGCAAGGCCGCGGCCGGCTATTCGAGCTACGGCAACCAGATTGGTCTGGCGACCACGCACGTGCGGGAAATATACCATCCGGGCTATACGGCCAAGCGGATGGAGGTCGGTGCCGTGGTGGGCGCGGTGCCGCAGCGGCAGGTGCTGCGTGAGCGGCCGCAGCCGGGCGACGTGATCCTGATGCTCGGCGGCCGCACCGGCCGCGATGGCATCGGCGGCGCCACCGGCTCATCGAAAGGCCACACCGACGCTTCGCTGACAACCTGCGGCAGCGAAGTCCAGAAGGGTAATCCGCCGGAAGAGCGCAAACTGCAGCGCCTGTTCCGCCGTCCGGAAGTGTCGGGGCTCATCAAGAAGTCGAACGACTTCGGCGCGGGTGGCGTGAGCGTAGCCATCGGCGAACTCGCCGACGGCCTCGAGATCCATCTCGACCGCGTCCCGACCAAATACAGCGGCCTCAATGCCATGGAACTCGCCATCAGCGAGTCGCAGGAGCGTATGGCGGTGGTCATCGCCGCCGCCGACCGGGCGGCCTTCGAAGGCTATTGCGCCGAAGAGAACATCGAGGTCACGCACGTGGCCGACGTGACGGATTCTGGCCGGATGCAGATTTTCAACGGCACCGATCTCGTGGCCGACCTGCCGCGCAGCTTCATCGACAGCGCCGGTGCCCGGCACTATTCGACCGCCACGATACAGCCGGTGTCGGCGACCGATCCGTTCGCCCGCCAGTATGACGGCAACTCGCTCCAGCAGCGGCTGGAACAGTTGCTCGCTTCGCCCAACGTGACTTCGCAGAAAGGCCTGATCGAGATGTTCGACTCCACCATCGGCAGCAGCACCGTGCTGATGCCGTTCGGCGGCAGCCGGCAGGAGACCGAATCCCAGGTCTCCGTCCAGAAACTTCCGGTGCTGGGCGAGACCGACACGGCCAGTCTGATGGCTTTCGGCTACAACCCCGACCTGGCCACGTGGAGTCCGTACCACGGCGCGGCCTACGCCGTCGTGGAGGCCTGCACGAAAGTCGTGGCTGCCGGCGGCGACTGGTCGAAGATGCGTTTCTCCTATCAGGAGTATTTCGAACGGATGACTTCCGATCCCCACACCTGGGGCAAGCCGCTGTCGGCGCTGCTGGGCGCCCTGCGGATGCAGCTCGCCCTCGGCCTGCCGTCCATCGGCGGCAAAGACTCGATGAGCGGCACCTTCGAGGACATCCACGTACCGCCGACCCTGATCGCCTTCGGCATTACGCCGGTCCGTGCTTCTCGGGTCATTTCCCCGGAATTGAAGCAGGCCGGCCACAAACTCTATCTGCTGCGGCACAAGCCGCAGGCCGACTGGATGCCCGATCCGGCGCATCTCTGCGCCGTCTGGGACTTCGCCGTGGCGCAGATTGCCGCCGGCCGCATCGTCTCCGCCTGGTCCCTGGGCTTTGGCGGCGTCGGAGAGGCTCTCTGCAAGATGTCGTTCGGCAACGGTCTCGGCTTCGACGTCCGTCTGGCCGAAGCCGACCTGTTCTCGCTTGGCTACGGATCCCTGGTCGTTGAGGCGACCGGCGAACTGGATGCGCCTTTCGCCGAACGGCTCGGCTGCGTGACGGAAGGGACCATCCTGGTCAACGGCGAGCCGCTCTGCCCGGCCGTGCTCAAGCAGGCCTGCGACGGCCGCTTCGCCGAAATCTATCCGGCACGGGTGCCCCTCGCGGGCGATGCGGTACCGGAATTCGCCGACCATTTCTGCGACGAAGCGGCGCCGCGCTATCCCGGCGAAGCCATCGAATCACCGCTGGTGTTGCTGCCGGTCTTCCCCGGCACCAACTGCGACTACGACACCGCCGCCGCTTTCCAGCGCGCCGGCGCCCGCGTCCGCTTCTCCGTCTTCCGCAACCTGGCGGAGCAGGACGTGCTTGATTCCATCGACACCCTCTGCCGCGACCTGGCCGAGTGCCAGATCCTCGCCCTGTCGGGCGGCTTCTCCTCGGGCGACGAGCCCGACGGCAGCGGCAAATTCATCTCCAATGTGCTGGGCAATCCGAAAGTGGCCGCGCAGGTCGAGGCCCTGCTGGCCCGCAAGGGCCTGATCCTCGGCATCTGCAACGGCTTCCAGGCACTGGTCAAGAGCGGCCTGCTGCCCGGCGGCAAGCTCGGCGTGCAGGAAGGCGATCCCACGCTCTTCCGCAATGACATCAACCGGCATATCTCCCAACTGGTGACGACCGTCGTCTCCACGACGCGCTCGCCCTGGCTCTCCGGCTTCAAGGCCGGCGAACGCCACACCGTGGCCGTCAGCCACGGCGAAGGCAAGTTCGTCGTCAGCCGTGCGCAGGCGGAGGCCCTGTTTGCCAACGGCCAGGTGGCCTTCCGCTATGCCGATCCCGAATCGGGCGTCCCCACGCTCGAATCGCCGATGAATCCCAACGGCTCTTCGTTCGCCATCGAAGGCGTCATCAGCCCCGACGGCCTGATCCTCGGCAAGATGGGCCACTCCGAACGCGCCGGCCGGAACCTCTACCGCAACATCCCGACCCCTGTCGGCGAGTCCATTTTCGAGAATGCAGTCAATTATTTCAGAAAACGATATGGCAATTGATTATGAAAAGGCAGGCGTGAGCCTGGAGGCGGGCTACGAAGTGGTCCGGCGCATCAAACAGCATGTGGCATCGACCAAGCGCCCCGGTTGGATGGGCGGCATCGGGTCGTTCGGCGGTATGTTCGACCTGGCTTCGCTCGGTTACAAGGAGCCGGTCCTGGTGAGCGGCACCGACGGCGTGGGTACGAAGCTCAAGATCGCCTTCGCGATGGACAAGCACGACACCATCGGCATCGACGCGGTGGCGATGTGCGTCAACGACGTGCTGGCGCAGGGCGCCGAGCCGCTTTTCTTCCTCGACTATGTGGCGCTCGGCCATAATATCCCCGAGAAGGTGGAAGCCATTGTCGCCGGCGTGGCGGAAGGCTGCCGTCAGGCGGGCTGCGCCCTGATCGGCGGCGAAACCGCCGAAATGCCGGGTATGTACGGCGACGGGGAATACGACATCGCCGGTTTCACCACCGGTGTCGTCGAAAAGAGCAAGCTTATTGACGGTACGAAGGTGAAAGTCGGCGACGTGCTGGTGGGCATCGCCTCCAGCGGCGTCCATTCCAACGGCTTCAGCCTGGTGCGCAAGATCGTGGCCGACGCCGGGCTCTCCTTCGACGAGCGGCGCCCCGAACTGGGCGGCGCCGTCCTGGGCGAAGTGCTGCTGACGCCGACGAACATCTATGTCAAGGAAGTGCTGGAAGTCATCCGGCACTGTGACGTTCACGGCGTGGCCCACATCACGGGCGGCGGCTTCGACGAGAACATCCCGCGCATCCTCCGGCCCGGCCAGGGCATCGAGGTCCGTGAAGGGACCTGGGAAATCCTCCCGGTTTTCCAGGCGCTGGAAAAATGGGGCCATATCCCGCACCGCGAAATGTTCAACATCTTCAATATGGGCGTCGGCATGGTGCTGGCCCTCGATGCTGCCGAAGCCGACACGGCCCTGGCCATTCTGGCCAAGGCGGGCCGCCGGGCTTCCGTCATCGGCCGTGTCACCGATACCGAAGGCGTCAACATTATCCTGCGATGAAACGGCTGGCTGTCTTTGCAAGCGGGTCGGGCACCAATTTCGAGGCCATTGCCCAGGCGTGCGTGGACGGACGGATCGACGCTCGCATCGCGCTGCTCGTGTGCGACGTCCCCGGCGCCAAGGTTCTGGAGCGCGGCGAGCGCTTCGGCGTCGAGACCTTCTGTTTCCGGCCGAAATCGTATGCCTGCAAGGCCGATTTCGAAACTGAGATCGCCGACCGCCTCGACGAACTGAACATCGATCTGGTGTGCCTGGCCGGCTATATGCGCATCATCGGCCCGACACTCCTGGAGCGGTACGGCGGCCGCATTATCAACATCCATCCGTCGCTGCTGCCCGCTTTCAAGGGTGCGCACGCGGTGGAAGACGCCGTGGCCTACGGCGTGAAAGTCTATGGCATCACCATCCATTGGGTCGATGCCACGCTCGACGGAGGCCGGATTATCGCCCAGGAGTCTTTCCCGTATGAAGGGAACGACCCGGCCGAAGTCCATCGCATCGGACAGAAAATCGAACACCGTCTTTACGTAGAAACCATCAATAAGTTATTGCAATAAGGACATTCCAATGAGAGCACTCATAAGCGTAAGCGACAAGACGGGCGTGGCGGCATTCGCCGCCGCCCTCTCCCGGCTCGGCTGGGAAATCATCGCCACGGGCGGTACGCAGCGCCTGCTGGAGAAGGAAGGCGTCAGGACTATCGGCATCAGCGATGTGACGGGCTTCCCCGAGATCTGCGACGGCCGCGTGAAGACCCTGCACCCGAAGGTGCACGGCGCCCTGCTGGCCCGTCGCGACCTGCCGACCCATCTGGAGGCACTCCGGGAGAACGGCATTGAATTCATCGACCTGGTGTGCGTCAACCTCTATCCTTTCGCGGCCACCATCGCCCGGGAAGGGGTGACGATGGAAGAGGCGGTTGAAAACATCGACATCGGCGGTCCGTCGATGCTCCGCAGCGCCGCCAAGAACTGGCGCGACGTGACCGTGGTCTGCGATCCCGGCGACTACGGCCGCGTGATCGACGAGATCAGCCGCACGGGCAACACCACGCCTGAAACGCGCCTGACGCTCTCAGCCAAGGCCTACACCCACACGGCACAGTACGACACGATGATCGCCCGCTATATGCGCGCCCAGGCCGGCTTGCCGGAGAAGCTTTTCCTGGAATACGACCTGAAGCAGCCGCTTCGCTACGGCGAGAATCCGCATCAGCAGGCGCGGTTCTTTGCGGCCAAGGAGCCGGAACCGTATTCCCTGGCTTTCGCCAAGCAGATCCAGGGCAAGGAGATGTCGTACAACAACATCCAGGACGCGAACGCCGCACTGAACATTGTGCGTGACTTCGCCGACCGGCCGTTCTGCGTGGCCCTTAAGCATATGAATCCTTGCGGCGCTGCAGTTGGGGAGACCGTCGAGGCGGCTTGGCAGGCGGCTTATGAAGCCGACAAGGTGAGCATCTACGGCGGCATCGTGGCGGTGAACCGCGAGCTTACGGCCGAAGTGGCCCGGGGGATGAAGCCCATCTTCCTGGAAATCGTCATCGCCCCGTCCTTCACGGCCGAGGCGCTGGAGATTCTCGCGACGAAGAAGAACCTGCGGGTGCTGCAGGTGGAAATGGCGCCTCAGGCGCAGGCGCCGATGCAGTATGTGGGCGTCAACGGCGGCATGCTGGTGCAGCAGCTCGACACGGCGGTCGAGAAGATTTCTGCGGAGATGTGCGTCACCCGTGTCAAACCCACGGAGGCACAGCTGGTCGATCTGGACTTCGGCTGGCGGATCGTCAAGCACGTGAAATCCAACGCCATCGCGGTGGTCCGCGACGGCCATACCCTGGGCGTGGGCGCCGGACAGATGAACCGCGTCGGCTCGGCGGAGATCGCCCTGAAGGAGGCGCACGCCGCCGGCTTTACGGAAGGCCTGGTGCTGGCCTCCGACGGCTTCCTGCCCTTCGGCGACACAGTCGCCTTGGCCGCCCAGTACGGAGTGACTGCCATCGTCCAGCCCGGCGGCTCGATCCGCGACGAAGAATCGATTGCCAAAGCTGACGAACTGGGCATCACGATGCTGTTTACCGGCGTCCGGCATTTCAAGCACTGATAAAAATGCGCACACGATAATTAGGAAAAATATGAGTATCAATGAGTTGAATGCCACGGCTTCTGTGCTGGTCGTAGGTGGAGGCGGTCGGGAGCACGCCATTGTGGATGCGCTGAGCCAGTCGGCGCAGGTTGCGAAGATTTATTGCGCGCCGGGCAATGCGGGTATCGCGGCGCAGGCGGAATGCGTTCCGTTGAAAGACACGGATGTCGACGGCCTGCTGACGTTTGCGAAAGCGAATCAGATCGACCTGACGGTCGTCGGGCCGGAGGCGGCGCTGGCGGCGGGGATTGTCGACAAGTTCCGCGCGGCGGGTCTGAAGATCTTCGGCCACACGCAGGCGGCTACGGCCATCGAGTCGAGCAAGGATTTCGCCAAGCGGCTGATGGCCGGCGCAAAAGTGCCGACGGCTGCTTACCGCACGTTCACGGATTTCGACGAAGCGCTGGCTTATGTCAAGGCCGGCTTGTTCCCGACGGTCATCAAGTACGACGGCCTGGCCGCCGGCAAGGGCGTCGTCGTGGCGCCGACGCTGGAAGAAGCGGAAGCCGCCCTGCGCGACATGCTGCTCGACGGCCGCTACGGGGAAGGGAAGGTGGTGATCGAAGAATTCCTCACCGGTCCCGAGTTTTCGCTGATGGCCTTCGTCTCCGGCCGTCAGGTGCGGCCGATGGTGGCCGCCCAGGACCACAAGCGCGCTTTCGACGGCGACGAAGGTCCGAACACGGGCGGCATGGGTGCTTATACCGAATCGTTCGCCACGGGCAAGAGCGGCCTGTCGTTCATCACGGACGAAGATTATGACTTTGCCGTGGCGCACATCCTTCAGCCGGTGGCCGACGCGATGGCCGATGCCGGAACCCCGCTCAGCGGCGTCCTGTACGGCGGCCTGATGAAGACGCCCTCGGGCATCAAGGTCATCGAGTTCAACGCCCGTTTCGGCGATCCCGAGACAGAGGTTGTGCTGCCGCGCCTCGAAAGCGACATCTACGATGTTTTCGAGGCAGTGGCCGAAGGAACGACGATTCCGGAAATCCGCTGGAAGGATGAATCGGTGATGGGCGTCGTGATGGCCTCCAAGGGCTACCCCGGCAGCTATGCCAAAGGCGTCGCCATCGCGGTCGCGCCCGACTTTGCGGAGCGCATCTACCATATGGGTACGAAGCGCTCTGACGACGGTAGCCTGGTGACTGCCGGCGGCCGCGTCCTGATGGTCATCGCCTCTGCTCCGACTATGCTGGAAGCCTCCCGCCGCTGCTACGCCGGAGTCGCCCAAATTACCTGTGACAATCTTTTTTATCGTCACGACATCGCAAAATATGTATTATGATGCTACATTGCTCCGGGTTTTTGTTCCTGAAACGTCTCGCTCCGCGAGACCCCTCCCAAAGCCGGGCTTTGGGCCCCTCCCTCTTACAATGCCGAGGGTGGCATGGTTTCCTGAACAAAAACCCATCCGCAATTCCGCATAATAGACATTCATTTACCTATGGGAAAAATCATTGATGGAAAAGCCATTGCCGCGGGGCTGTATGACCAGATGCGGCAGGAAGTCGAACAGATGGAAGTGCAGTACGGCCGGAGGCCGGGCCTGACGGTGATCATCGTCGGCGAGGATCCGGCCAGCCAGGTGTACGTCCGCAACAAGGAAGTCAACGCCAAAAAGGTCGGACTCGTCTCCGAAGTCATCCGCATGCCGGAACAGACCACGCAGGACGAACTCCTCGAAGTCATCGCCCGCCTCAATGCCGATATGACCGTCGACGGCATCCTGGTCCAGCTGCCGGTGCCGAAACATATCGACAAGGACGCGGTCATCGCCGCTGTGGCGCCCGATAAGGACGTGGACGGCTTCTTCGGAATGAAATCGGGCTTCACCCTGAAACACGGCTACGTCGCGCCGTGTACGCCGCGCGCCTGCATCCATCTGATCAAGACCACCGGCGAGACCATCGAAGGCAAACACGCCCTCGTGGTCGGCCGCGGCGAACTCGTGGGCAAGCCGGTTGCCACGTTGCTGCTCAATGAGAACGCCACGGTCACCATCGCGCATTCCCGCACCCGCAACCTGGGCGAGATCGCCCGCACAGCCGACATCGTCATCGCCGCCGTCGGCAAGCCGAAGATCATCACCGGCGATATGGTCAAACCCGGCGCCATCCTCATCGACGTGGGCATCAACCGGGGCGCAGACGGCAAACTCTGCGGCGACGTTGAATTCGACTCCGCTGAACCGGTCGCCGGCTGGATCACCCCTGTCCCGGGCGGCGTCGGCCCGATGACCATCGCGATGCTCATCCGCAACACGCTCGACTGTTACCTCAAACACGTAAAGTAAGAGATTCCCGGTCGGGCCGGGAATGACGAATAGTATGGTTGTCAACGTTTACGAACAGTATTTCGCCGCGGAAGGCACTTTCAACGGCGTCGAAAGGCACGGGGCGCTGGTGATGCTGGTCTCCGACTCGGAGGCCGGCACCATCTGCTACCGCGCCGCCGTCACGTTCTTCCCGCATCGCGACGAAGAAGACTATGCCGTTTCCTACGATGCCTTCTTCGAACAGGAACTCTACCGTGCCCCCGGTCGCCGCTCCAGGAAGCGCGAGGCCGCGCTGCTGGAGCAGCTGCCCGCCGAGATCGACGCCCTGGCATCGGCCCACGGCGCCCGCGTCCTCTGGAACCGTCCGCTTCGCGAAGCCCGCAGAGGCTGATCCGCTAGATACCGGCCGGACAGTGCCGGAAGTATTATTGGATTTTCCATTTATTTTCCTAACTTTGTTGGATGATAAGGTGAAAATCCAATTTTTATATACTAGTAACCTATGAGAATGCTATCTTTTCTGACGAATCTCTGGAACAGTAACGCGACGATCGTGCTGCTGTTTTTGATTCTGATCATCGTAGCGGTCTTCGTCGTCTATTACCTGAAGAAGGCGAAGGAACACCCGAAAGGCCTGATTGCCGCTGCATTGAGTAACATGGGCGAGCGCTTCGGCTACTACATCATGAATGCCGTGCTGCTGCTGTTCCTGGTCTCCAAATTCGGTCTGCCCGACGGAACGGCCGGCCTGATCTATTCGTTCTTCTATTTCGGCATCTACATCCTGGCCCTGGTGGGCGGTCTGATCGCCGACAAGACGCAGAACTACAACCGCACCATCCAGATAGGTCTGTTCATCATGGCGGCCGGTTACGTGGCCCTCGCCATCCCGCTCTTCAGCAAGGTGAACGGCATGGTGGCCGACGGCAACGGCGGCTGGTGGGGCATCCTCATCTTCACCTGCGTAGCCCTGCTCTGCATCGCCTTCGGTAACGGTCTGTTCAAAGGCAACCTGCAGGCCCTCGTGGGCAAACTCTACGACGAGTTCGAAGTCGAGGAAGCCAAGAAGGGCCCCGAAGCCCTGAAGATCGCCAAGGACAAACGCGACTCCGGTTTCCAGATTTTCTACGTGTTCATCAACATCGGCGGCGTGATCGCTCCGTTCATTGCCCCGTTGCTCCGCAAATGGTGGCTCGGCCGAAGCAACTTCATCTACAATGCCGACATGGCCGGCTTGTGCCACAAATTCCTCGGCGGCGAGACCTCGATCGTCGAGAGCCAGAAGTTCATTGAGACGAGTGCCGCTGCGGTCACCGATCCTTCGGTGCTCGCCAACCCGGCGCAGTTCTGCTCCGACTATGTGCAGGTGTTCAACACGGGTATCCACTGGGCCTTCATCGTGTCGGCTTGCGCTATGCTGACTTCACTGTTCATCTTCCTGGCCACCAAGCACAAGTTCCCGCAGCCGGGCAAGAAGGTCGCCGCCCAGAGCGTCGAATACACCGCCGAAGAGAAGCATGCCATGGCCAAGGAAATCAAACAGCGTATGGCCGCCCTGTTCGCCGTGCTCGGCATCGCCATCTTCTTCTGGCTCTCGTTCCACCAGAACGGCCAGTCGCTGATGGTCTTCGCCCGCGACTTCGTGGATTCCTCCAGGATCGCCCCTGAGATTTCGCAGGCGCTGAACCCGCTCTACGTGATCATCCTCACCCCGATCGTGATGGCCATTTTCGCCGGCCTGGCCCGCAAGGGCAAACCGGTCTCCACGCCGCGCAAGATCGCTTACGGTATGTTCATTGCCGGTCTGGCCTATCTCTTCCTGGTCATCCTCTCCGTGGCGAACCACTATCCGTCCGGCGACGCGTTCCGCGCCATGGACTCGACCCAGATGGCCGCCGCAGGCCTTGCCAAATCGGGCTACTGGGTGATGTTCGTCATCTACTTCTTCCTGACCGTCGCCGAGCTGCTGATCTCGCCGCTGGGTCTGAGCTTCGTCTCGAAGGTGGCGCCGAAGCATATGGTCGGTCTTTGCCAGGGTCTCTGGCTCGGTGCGACCGCCATCGGCAACCTCTTCATCTTCGTCGGCCCGATCATGCTCAACGCCTGGCCGATCTGGAAGTGCTGGACGGTGTTCCTGGTCATCTGCTTCGTGTCTATGTCGATCATGCTCGGCATGGTGAAGTGGCTGGAGAAGGTCACCAAGGACTAAACCCTCGTTTTCAGCCATGCTGAAAATTGTCTTTTTGGATGCGCAGACGCTGGGGAATGACATTTCCCTGGCGCCTGTGGCATCTTTGGGCGAATATGTCTCCTATCCCTCGACCCGCCCCGAGGAGGTGTTCGACCGGATCGCCGGTTTCGACGTGGTGATCACCAACAAGGTGTGGATGGGGAAGGAGCAGATCGATTCGTCGCCTGCCCTGAAACTCATCTGCGTGGCCGCTACCGGCACGAACAACGTCGATACGGCCTATGCCGCGTCGAAGGGGATTCCCGTGCGCAATGCGGTGGACTACTCTACTGAGAGCGTGACGCAGGTCACCTGGATGCATATCCTCGGCCTGGTCGGCAAGGCCCGGTATTTCGACGGCTACGTGAAGGACGGCTCCTACAGCGCGAGCGGCTGCTTCACCAATGCGGCCGTACCGTTCTTTGAACTGCGTGGGAAGACCTTCGGCACAGTGGGCCTGGGCAATATCGGTTCCCGCGTGGCGGGAGTCGCGGAAGCCTTCGGGATGAAGGTGCTCTACTTTCCGACTTCCGGCAAGCCTCACTCCGACCGGTATGAAGCCGACACGGATTTGGAGAGCTTCCTTTCGCGTTGCGACGTGGTCAGCGTGCACTGCCCGCTCAACGAGCGCACGAACGGGCTGATCGGCTATGCGCAGCTGAAACGGATGAAACCCTCCGCCTTCATCGTCAACATGGGTCGCGGCGGCATCGTCGTAGAGGCCGACCTGGCCCGCGCCCTCGACGAGGGCGTGATCGCCGGCGGTGCGACCGACGTGTTCACGAAGGAACCGCTTCCCGCGGACCATCCGTATTTGAAGATGCAGCATCCCGAGCGGCTGCTGCTTACGCCACATATCGGCTGGGCGAGCCGCGAGGCACGCATCTGCCTGGTGGACAAGATCGCGGAGAATATCGTCCGTACATTTAAAAACCATTAAAACTTATCGATATGACTGTCATTATCATCATTGCCATCATCGTGATCCTGGTGCTTTGGGTGATTTCCGTGCAGCGGAAACTCGTCAAGGCGGAAGAGATCTGCAAGAACAGCCTCAGCCAGATCGGCGTGCAGCTTGCCAGCCGCTGGGATGCCCTCAAAGCCTTGGCCGAACTGACCAAGGGATATTCCGAACACGAGTACAAGACCATCACCGACACCATCGCGCAGCGCCGTCCGATCACGGCCGCCAGCAGCAGTGCCGATGCCAATGCACAGGAGAACCTGTTCACGCAGGCCATGTCGCACCTGAACCTCGTCGTGGAGAAATACCCGGAACTGAAGGCCAACGAGACGTACATCAAAACGATGGACAGCGTCAACACCTATCAGAACCAGGTCCGTATGAGCCAGATGGTGTACAACGACTCCGTGACCAAGTACAACCAGCTGATCCGGCAGTTCCCCGACTCCATCGTGGCCTCGCTCTTCCACTTCACGCCGCGTGAGTATCTCGAGCAGAACCAGGATAAGGCGGAGATGCCTTCGATGAAACTCTGACCTTCCGGACTATGAGACTTCATTCCCTGATCCTTTCGGCCTTCCTGGCCCTGGCTGCCTTCGCGCAGCCTGCCGCCGCGCAGAACAAGGTGCACGACGTGGACATCACGGTGACCTTGGCCACCGACGGCAGTGCGCAGGTCCGGGAGGTCTGGGATATGACCCTGTCCCGCGGAACGGAGGTCTATCTGGGACGCGAGAATCTGGGTGACATCAAGATTCTCGACCTGACCGTCTCCGACGAGACGGGCGAGACCTACAAGACCGAGCACGGCTGGGATACCGAACGTTCCTTCGAGAGAAAGAAGGGCCGTTGCGGCCTGCACGCCATAAACGGCGGTTATGAGATCTGCTGGGGCATCGGGGAGTACGGCCATCGCACCTATACCGTCGATTACACGCTGACCAACCTGGTCAAGAGCCTGGACGACTACGATATGATCCATTATATGTTCGTCACGCCCAACGATTTCCATACGGAACACGCGAAGGTGACCATCTCCAAGCCCGGCTTCGAGATGGATACGCTCACGCGGATCTGGGCGTTCGGCTATGACGGATATATCTGGCGCGAGGACGGGGCGGTCATCGCCGAGAGCGAGAATCCCCTGGAACCCAGCCACGACATCATCGTGCTGATGCGCTTCGACAAGGGTACTTTCGAATCGCAGAGCGTGCAGGAGCGTCCGTTCCAGGTCGTGCTCGACCGTGCGCTGGAAGGCGCCGACGAACCCGATACGCCGCTGACCAAGCGGCAGGAGGCACTCTATACCTTCCTGGGCGCCGTGATGTTCTTCGGAATGATCCTCCTTCCGTTCCTGCCGCTGATCATCCGGATCGTGCAGCGGCGGAAGGCCAAGAAGAACACGTTCGGGACCCTGAACCTCTCGAGCATCGACTGGTCGCGGGAGATTCCTTATGACTGCGACATCCTGAAGAACTATTACGTCATCTCGACTTCCAAGGACATCAAGGCAAAGGACAATTCCGTGGCGTCGGCCATGATCCTCCATATGTTGCAGGAGGGCTGTCTCGAGGCCCGGCGCGACCTGGCAACCGGCAAGGTTGACATCCATTTCAAGACAGATGCCGACTTTACCAGGATCGACAGTACGGAAAAAGGTCTCTGGTCGATGATGCTGGAGGCCAGCGGCTCCAACAAGATCCTGGAAGAGAAGGAATTCTCGAATTGGGCCAAGGCGCACCGGTCACGGCTGGTCAACTGGACACAGTCCGTCAAGGCCACCGGTTTGAACAAGTTGCGCTCCGGCGGGTACTACCGTTCGAGCCTTTACACGGACGAGGGCCGCGTTGAAAACCGGAAACTCATCGGTTTCAAGAAATTCCTGGAAGATACGACGCTCATCAAGGAGCGTACGAGCCCGGAAGTCGCCCTGTGGCGCGAATACCTGATCTTCGCTTCGCTCATCGGCATTGCCGATCAGGTGGCAAAGGAACTCAAGGACATCGACCCGGTGGTGTTCGAGAAGGCCTACACGATGCCTTACAACGACATGTCGCGGGTCATCCACCTGACGAATTCTTACTCGAACGTGATGTCTCGCTACTCGACGCCCGTCTCGACGTATTCCGGCGGAGGCAGCCTCGGCGGTTTCAGCCGCAGCGGCGGCGGCGGCCATTCGTCGTTCGGCGGGGGCGGAGGATTCTCCGGCGGCGGCCATTCAGGTGTAAGATGACCGGAGTTGTTTTTTTCGGGCGCGCCTTCGGACGCGCCCGATTTTTTTAGCAGACTTCGGTCAGGGCGCCGGTAGCGGAGTCGATGATGAAGCCGCGGACCGTCAGGTCGCGGGGCATCAGCGGGTGCTCGCGGACAGCGGCGACGGTGCGGCGGACGGATGCTTCCGTGTCGTGGAAGCCCTCGAGCCAGGCCGTCAGGTCGATGCCGGAAGCTTCGACGGCCGAGAGTGTCTCTTCGGTGATTCCGCGCTGCAGCATCGCTTCGCGAAGATGTCCGTAGCACATATGGCAGGCACCGCACTGTGAATGGTGGACCACCATCACCTCTTCCACGCCGAGTTCATAGACGGCTACCACAAGGCTGCGCATCGCCGAGTCGTAAGGCGTGGGGATGAGGCCGCCGGCATTCTTGATGATCTTGGCGTCGCCGTTCTTCAGTCCGAGCGCTTCCTGCAGCAGCACCGACAGACGCGTGTCCATGCAGCTGACAACGGCCAGTTTCCTGGCGGGAAACTTGTCCGTGAGGAAGGGTTCATATTTTTTCCGGGCCACGAAGTCGCGGTTGAATTGAAGGATTTCGTCGATCATATTCGCTCGTTTTGTCTGTAAAATTACTAAATTTACACATTATGAAAAAGTACTTCCTTCTGATTCCGGCCCTCATCCTCGTACTCCTGTCCTCAGGGCCGGCCTGCAAGCGACAGAGTCCTCTTGCAGAAACGGGTCTGCCCGGCCAGGAATGGCTGTTTACCGGAAACGGACCCTATAAACTGACGACGAAGGTCGAGGCTGCGCCAGGCCCGGCCACTTTTGAACTGGTGACCGACCTGTCGCTGATGGCTGAAACGCCGGAAGTCGTGTTGAGCCGGAATGTGGAGATTCGCAGCGACAGCATCCTGACCGTGCGGCTGGGCGCTTTGAAGCCGGGATTCTATCAGGTGCGTCTGCGCGACTCCGTCCGGTGGAATATCGGCGTCCGTCCGGAGGCGGTGGTGAGCGCGCCCGACCCGCAGCCCGATTTCGATGCGTTCTGGGCGCAGACCCTTGCGGAACTGGCTGAAGTCCCGCTGGATGTCGAGTGGACGGAAATCCCCTTGTATTCCAACGAACTGCGCACCTGCTACGAAGTGCGCTATCCTTCCTGGGGCGGTGGCGTTTCGGGCGGCATCATTTCGA
>JAEEGG010009961.1_pt1 | contig 21132 bp, 16 predicted proteins | sample 9134161 | NCBI WGS metagenome assembly JAEEGG01 (sample SAMN16246543, study PRJNA631951) | gut metagenome | biome: gut microbiome; feature: rumen; material: CR-attached | host: Bos | place: Iran: Karaj | collected 2018-10
TCGAGAACCTCGAAGAGTTCAGCCAGAAAATCAAGAACAATCCCTCCGCGCTCATCCGCGAACCCGCGAAGACCCGCCGCAAATAAGGAGAGAGCATGAAGAAGTTTACGTTTGCATTTTTAACCGCCGCAGTCCTTGCCGCCATGACGCTTACCGCATGCTTCGGCGGAGGCACGAGCGAACCCACCCGCTACTACACGCTCGCCATCGAGAACATCGACATGCCGAGTGCAGGCAATGCCAGCGGACGCCTGCAAGTGCGCAAGTTCACCATCGAGCCCGCCTACCAGCGTAACAACATTGTCTACCGCGAATCCGCCTACGACTTCATGTTCTATGACCTGGACCTGTGGGCAAGCCGCCCCGAGCAGATGGTAGCGCAGGTCGCCGCCGAATACATCGAGAAGAGTGGAATCTTCCAGGCGGTGGAATCCCGCGCATCGGGCAAGCCTGAACTGGAACTCCTCGGGCACATCGACGCCATCGAAGAAATCGACGAAGGCTCCTCGCAGTATGCGCGCCTCTCTCTCAGGCTCACGCTCCAGAAACCCGACGCCGATGCCCCCCTCTGGGAAAAGCGCTTTGACGAAAGGCAGTCCGTGAGCAGCCGCGAGCCGCGCCTTGTGGCAGAGGCCATCTCGAAGCTGCTCGGCAAGTACATGGAAGAGGCCATCGCGGCAATAGGCTCTGCTAGCAAGTGAACTACATCACACAAGCCCGCAACAACTCGAAAAATCCGCCCAAATCCGGTAAAAAAATGTTAGCGCTGTAAACACAGCGCTTTTTTGATTGTAGATTTCACTTTATGGTAGGTATGGTTAACAAGATGTTTGATAATTCCATCTCTCGCAAGTTTTTCCCCGCGACGCTCGCCTTCGGACTGAGCCTCTCATTCCAGGCATGTTCTGACGACCCTTCCTCGCCCAAAGGTGAAGAGGAGGTTATCCCCGTCCCCAAAGAGGAACTCCACGTATCGGAAGCCCCGACCCTCATGCTTACCGAAGTATCCTCGCTCAACCTCGCATGGCTCGACCACGAAGGTGACGACCCCGCCTGGGTAGAAATTTTCAACGCGGGCAACACTGACGTGAACCTCAAAGGCTACTCGCTCGTCGAAAACCTCGCCAATCCGCAAAAATGGATGTTCCGTAACGAGACCGTACCTGCAGGTTCCTTCCGCACCGTATTCCTCGACAAGAAGGATATCGCCAGCATCGAAGGAATGGTGGACGGCATCGATGACGAAGGCCACACACTGCATGCCCGTACGCACACGAACTGGAAACTCGACAAGAAGGGCGGAACCGTCTATATCATCGACAACCACAACGCCATTCACGATAGCCTCACCTACCCGGAACTCAAGCCCGGCGTAAGCTACGGCAAGACATCCGACGGCAGCCTCAAGTACTTTGCAGTCGCGACCCCCGAAGCCCTGAACGATGACGCAGGCGCATATGCGACACTCGCCCCCTCGTTTGACTTCGGCACCAAGAGCGCAGGTTTCTACGCAAGCGAAATCACGCTCGACCCGCCCGCAGTCCCCGAAGGCACGGTTGTCCGCTGCACGCAGAACGGTTCCAAGCCCACCGAGGCCTCGCCCGAATTTACCGCACCGATGACCGTATCCAAGAACATGGTTCTTCGCTGTGCAGCATTCCAGCCCGGCGCACTCACCACCGACGTCATCACCAAGACGTTCTTCATCGGTGAAACAGTCCGCATGCCGGTTGTCGCCGTGAGCGTCGATTCCGCGTTCTTCAAGGAAAGCTACATCAAGACGGACGCCGAGACTCCCAAGAGCGCACCCGCCGGACTCTTCGAGGATAAGGAATACCCCGTGCACGTGGAATACTTCCCCGATGGCAGCAAGTCTACCGCACCCGCATGGGAAATCAATGCAGGCATTTCCATCATGGGCGGCTACAGCAGGCTCAAGGACAAGAAGTCCGTCGCCGTAGTGATGCGTGAGCAGTACCAGGATGGCAAAATCGACTACCCGCTGTTCGAGACCCGCAAGGAAACAAACAGCAAGTTCCGCGGGTTCAACCTGCGCAACAACGGTAACCGCTTTGTGAGCGACTACATCGGCGATGCCATGGGCGGCGCTATCCTCGAAGGGAGCGGCGTCGACTACCAGCGTAGCCGCCAGGTGGTGGTATTCTACAACGGGCGCTACTACGGCATTCACGATATGCGCGAACGCTTCAACAAGCATTACGTAGAAACAAACTACGGCATCGATGCAAACACGGTCACCATGGTCAAGCACCTGGGCCACGACATCACGGCCAGCAACGGCACCATCGACGAATACAAGACGCTCCTGAGCTTTGTGGCACAGAACGATTTCAGTGGCGACAACAACGCGAACTACGAACTGGTCAAGACGCTCATGGACGTGGGCAACTTCGCCGACTACATGGCAGCCGAAGTATTTATCCATAATGGCGACTGGCCCAACAACAACGTACGCGCATGGAAGAGCCCCAACCAGCCCTGGAAATTCATGGTGTACGACCTCGACCACGGCTTTGACTGGATGTGGGGCGTGAACGGCGGCGAATTCAGCCAGAGCACCGACATTTTCCCGTGGATCAAGAAGGGTGGCGGCAACAAGCCCTGCAAGGACGAAGGCTGTTTCGCGAACCTGTACATACAACTTATCAAGAACCCGGAATTCCAGCGCGTATTCCTGAACCGTTCTGCCATGATGCTGCAGAACAACCTGAACGGCGCCAACGTGACCCGCGTGGTTGACGCCATGACGGCAACCATCGACACCGCCGAAATCACACGCGACCTGAAGAAATTCAAGCAGGACGAGATGTACTACAAGAACTCCTGCGGGCATGGATTCAGCAAGACAGGCAGTTGCCTCAAGGAATGGTCCGAAGAACGTGATGCAAGCGTCATCCAGGATTACTACTTTGAATTCGGTATGACCAGCATGGTGACCATGAACCTGAACGTTACCGGGAACGGCTACATTACCGTGGAAGGCAGGCCTGCCCCCGCACCGGCATACGCAGGCAAGTTCTTTGCGGGTATCGGCATGGTCATCAGCGCAGTCCCCACCAACGGATCCGTATTTACCGGATGGAGCGATGGCGAAATCGCCAACCCGAGGTTTGTCCTCAACGAGGACGGCGCGACCTATACCGCCGTATTTAAGTAATAATCCTTTCAAAAGAACGCTATGGCGACCCTCGGGCCGCCATTTTTTATAAAAAAGATTGACTATCCAGGCAGTCTTTTCTACATTTATGCATAAAATTGAATAAATGCATAAGGAAAGAAGATGACGCTACGCGAGGCTTTTGAAAGCAAGATGATGCTGCTGGACGGCGGCATGGGTTCCGTAATTCAGACTTACGGGATCAAGGGCGCGAACAACGACATGCTCTCCATCGAGAAGCCGGAAATCATTCTCGATATCCAGCGCCGCTATGTGGATGCGGGCGTGGACTGTCTAACGACGAATACGTTCTCGAGCCAGCGCGTAAGCCAGCACGAATACCACCAGGAACACCGCATTGCCGAGATGAACCGCGCCGCCGTGAAGATTGCGAAGCAGGCTGCGGCAGAGGCCATGGAAAAGTACGGCCGCCAGGTGTATATTCTGGGCGACGTGGGCCCCACGAGCAAGATGCTCTCCATGAGCGAAGACGTGAACGACCCCGCAAGCCGTAGCATTACCTTTGACGAACTCGAAGATGCCTACCTGGAACAGATCCAGGTGCTGGTGGAAGAAGGCGTCGATGCCATCCTGATTGAAACGATTTTTGATACGCTGAACGCGAAGGCCGCCGCAAGCGCATTTACTAAAGTGATGGAAGCGCGCGCAGCCAAAGCCGGCGACAAAGCCGCCGACCTCAAGCCCGTCGAAGTCATGTTCTCCATGACGGTGAGCGATGCCTCGGGCCGTACGCTTTCGGGCCAGACGGTCGAAGCTTTCGCCGTGAGCGTGATGCACATGCACCCGCTCTCCATCGGCCTGAACTGCGGTCTCGGTGCCGACGGTATGGAGCCGTACCTGCGCCGCATGGGCAAGGTCGCGCCCTGCTACATTAGCTGTCACCCGAATGCGGGTCTCCCGAACCAGTTCGGCGGCTACGACGACACGCCCGAAGACATGGTGCGGCTCATGGGTGTTTACCTAGACGACAAGTTGGTGAACATGATTGGCGGTTGCTGCGGTACCACACCGGAACACATCGCCGCGATGCGCAAGATGCTCGACGCCCTGCCGGCCGATTACGAACGCCGCAAGCCTGCGCCCAAGTATGCGACAAGCCCGCTGCTCCGCCTCGCAGGCCTCGAGCCGCTGTTCAAGGAACAGGTCCGCCCGAGCGATGGCGCCAATAGTTGCAACGCCGAAGACTTCGTGAAGGTGGGCGAACGCTGCAACGTGGCAGGCTCCAAGAAGTTCCTGCGACTCATCAACGAGAAGAATTACGACGAGGCGCTCGACATTGCCCGCAAGCAGGTTGAAGACGGCGCCGACGTAATCGACGTGAACATGGACGACGGCCTGCTCGACGCTACCGCCGAGATGCAGACCTTCCTGAACCTGATTGCATCCGACCCGGCCGTGAGCCGCGTGCCCATCATGGTGGACTCTTCCCGTTTCGAAGTCATCGAGGCGGGACTCAAGTGCATCCAGGGCAAGAGCATCGTGAACTCCATCTCGTTGAAGATGGGCGAACAGGCGTTTATCGAGCATGCACTCACCATCAAGCGCCTGGGTGCAGCCGTCATCGTGATGCTCTTCGATGAAGAAGGCCAGGCCACCAACTACGAGCGTCGCGTGAAGATTGCCGCCCGCGCTTACGACATCCTGGTGAAGAAACTAGACTTCGCACCCTCCGACATCATTTTTGACCCGAACGTGCTTACTGTCGCTACGGGCATGGCCGAACACAACGCCTATGCCATCGACTTCATCCGCGCCGTCCGCTGGATTATGGACAACCTGCCCGGCGTGCGCATCTCGGGCGGGCTTTCGAACCTTTCGTTCGCATTCCGCGGCAACAACTACCTACGTGAATCCATGCACACCACGTTCCTGCATTATGCTATCCCGAACGGCATGGGCATGGCCATCATGAATCCGAGCGCGATTATCGATTACAAGACGATTCCGCTCGAACTCCGCATGGCGATTACCGAAGTGCTGTTGAACACGGAGCCCGATGCCAGCGAAGCGCTCATCGAGATTGCAAGCCGCATGACCGCGGCACAGAACGCCGCGAAGGAAGCGGGCACCAAGTACGACCCGAAGGCGATTTTCGCCATGAGCACCGGCGCGAGCAGCTCTGCAGACGCGGGCAACAACAGCGCCGCTGACGCCAAGCCCACCACGCCCGAGGAACGTTTGCAGGAGGCGCTCCTCAAGGGAACATCCACCACACTTCAGCCCGATCTGATGGAACTCATCAACCGTGGCGACAGCCCGGTGGGAATTATTTCTGGCCCGCTCATGGACGGCATGAACGAAGTCGGCCGCCGTTTCGGCGAAGGCAGCATGTTCCTGCCGCAGGTGGTGAAGACCGCACGCACCATGAAGAAGGCGGTGGAAATCTTGCAGCCCTACATCGAGGCAGGCAAGGACGCCAACGCATCGAGCCGCGGCAAGATCGTGATTGCCACCGTGAAGGGCGACGTGCACGATATCGGCAAGAACATCGTCTCCGTAATCATGGCCTGTAACGGCTACGAAATGGTGGACCTCGGCGTGATGGTTCCCGAAGACGTGATCGTGAAGGCGGTCATCGAAAACAAGGCCGACATCTTGAGTCTCTCAGGACTGATTACGCCCTCGCTCGAAGAAATGTGTACCGTGGCCAAGGCCATGCAGGCCGCGGGCCAGCGCATCCCAATTATCGTCGGCGGTGCTACAACCTCGCCCACGCACACTGCCGTAAAGATTGCCCCGTGCTACGACGGCCCCGTATTCCACGTGCGCGACGCCGCCAGTAACCCGGGCCTCGTGCAGAAACTTCTCGACCCGGCTACTAGCGAACAAACCATTCAGGAAAACCGCGAAGAACAGCAGCGTATCCGCGACAAGCAGAACGGCATCCAGACCGAAGCCGCAAGCGCCATGGCCGCTGCCGAAAAGACGCCCGAAGAACGCCGCTACCTTTGCGACTGGACCAAGTACCAGCCGGTGGAACCTCCGTTCATGGGCGAAAGCAAATTGCCGCCCATCGCGCTCGAAAAAGTCATCCCGCTTATCAGCTGGAAATACTTCTTCTTCACCTGGAAGGTCAAGCCGGATTGCGAAGAAGCCAAGAAACTCAAGGCCGACGCAGAAGAACTCATCAAGAGCCTTACGCGCCCCGAGTACGCACTGCGTGCCGTGCAGGCGTTCTACCCTGCAGCCGGTACGGTAAATTCAGTAATCTTCAACACGGGCCGTACCGGCACCGACTCCGACCTTGTCGAAGTCGCCACGGCACGCCAGCAGAACCCCGAAGGCACTTGCCTCGCCCTCTGCGACTACGTTGCTCCCGCGAATGCGAACACCGCAAGCGTCTTCGCCGCTCCCGCCGACAAGGACGTTTTCCGCGACATCGTAGGTGCCTTCGCCGTTACCGTGAGCGACGCCTTCGTGAAGCGCCTCGAAAAGCTCAAGGCCGAACAGGGCGGCAGCGACTACGACGTTCTTTTGATGCAGACTGTCGCCGACCGCCTCGCCGAAGCGGGCGCCGAATACCTGAGCCAGGAACTCGCGCGCACCAAAGGCTGGAAGGGAATCCGCCCGGCCGTCGGCTACCCCGTGCTCCCGAACATCAAGGAAATCTTCAACGTCGCAAAGCTCATCGACTTCGCGAGTGTGGGCATCAGCCTCACCGAGAACGGCGCCATGTACCCGCAGGCCTCCGTGAGCGGCCTCTACATCAGCCACCCCGAAATCGACTATTTCCACGTAAAAGCGTAAACATAAAGGCGCTCGTTGACATAAATGTCAACAAAAGCATTCCAGTAAAACAACCGCTTTCTTGAAAAAGAGGTTATTTTAAGAGCAGGTTGTTTATAAAGGGGTGTACTATGAAAAGGATTCTAACCGCAGTCATCGTTGCGGGCTTTACGGCGGCATCCACCGCCGCCATCGACATCACCGTCGACGCGCAAAAAGGCATCAAGAAGATTTCGCCATACATTTACGGGCGTAACATCGATAAAATCAGTGACACCAAGGCCGAAAGCGACTCCACCGAAGAGGCGTTTATCGCACAGATGCTCGACGCGGGCATCCACATGATGCGCGCGAACAACGGCAACAACTCCACGCGCTACAACTGGAGCCACAAAATGACGGTTCACCCGGACTGGTTCAACAATGTTTACGACCACGACTGGGACATCACTGCGAAAAAGGTGCTTGACAAGATGCCGGGTGTCGATGCGATGTACGCCTTCCAGCTCACGGGCTATGCGGCAAGTTCCACTGCACACAACTTCCCGGACTGGGACTGGAAACAGGAACACGGCTCGTATCCGTCCCGCACATTCGACCTCGCGGGCGGTGGCGAAGTATCGGAAGACGGCCAGACGCTCATCAAGGCGGGCGACGCATCGCTCTACAACATGGAATGGCCCGCCGATTCCACGGTCGGCATCATCCCGCACTGGAAGGATGAACTCAAGTACGACATGAGCCGTTTTAAATACTGGAGCATGGACAACGAGATAGAAATCTGGCGCGGCACGCACAACGATTTGGATTTGCCCGTAACCGGAGACTTCCTCGTCGAACGCTATATCGACGTAGCCAAGAAGGCGCGCGCCGCCTGGGGCGACATCAAGCTCACCGGCCCGGTGGTCGCTAACGAATGGCAATGGTGCCACATCAATGCCTACAACGACGAAAGCAGGCCCAAGATCGACGGCCAGGAATACTGTTGGCTCGAATTTTTCACCAAGAAAATCGCCGAAGCGCAAAAGGCGAGCGGCACACGACTTCTCGATGTATTCGACATTCACTGGTACCCCACCGAAAAAGACTACGAAAGCCGCGTCAATTGGCACCGCGTGCTGTTCGACACCACCTACTACTACAAGGGCGGAAACGGTGTGCGCTGCGCCACAGGCAAGTGTGACTGGAGCGACAAGGAGAAGGGCTACAGATCCTACATTTTCGTACGCATCAATCAGTGGCTCGAAAAATACTTTGGCAAGGATCACGGCATCAAACTCGGCATCACCGAAACCGACCTGAACGATTCCGACCCCATGGTAACGGCACTCACCTACGCTTCGTTCCTCGGAACCATGCAAGATAACGGCGTGGAGATTTTTACCCCGTGGACATGGGGCGACGGCATGTACGAAACGGTGCACCTGTTCAGCCGCTACGGCCACCCGAACCGCGTGCAGTCCACCTCCAGCAACGACTCGCTGGTGTCCGCATACAGCTCCATCAGCAACAAGGGCGATTCTCTCACGGTCATCTTCGTGAACCGCGCCGAAAAGGACGCCCAAGACGTGGACCTCGATCTTGCGAACTTCGCCTCCGACGGGACAGTCAAAACACTCACCTTGCAAAATCTCCAGGGCGAAACTTTCGTTTCGCACACAAGCAACGCGTTAAAAGAAAACGTGGTGGATGCAAATCCGCAGGGCGGAACCACCTCTGCGACTGGCTACAGCATTAACAGTTTCAAGATGACGCTACCTGCCAAATCCATCACCGCAATACTCTTAACCACCGACACGCCAAAAGTTGTCGACTCGACCGACGCCATTAGGCCCAGGCCCACATCGCGTGCCATCACGAGATACGACCGCTACATAGACACCAAGGGCAGGAGCGTTGCCAAACCTCGACCAGGCTACTACGTATTACGGATTGGAGCAAAAAAGTAGGCCCCTACAAGAACAACCCTATTGACTTCAGGGTTGTTTTTGTTTAAATTGGGAATAGAAAATCCTATATAAACTATTTGCTCATTTTATTAAGAGGTACGGTATGAAAGACAGACAAGATCTTCCTGAACTAGCCAAGGCGTACCTTTTCGCTATAAAGATTACATTTGACAACGTTCTTCCCGACAAGGCTGAAGAATTCACAGAGCTCGCGAACAACCTTTCGGCACGCTGCCGCAAGGTCAAGTTCCTCAAGGAAAACACGAGCGACGTCTACACCATCGTAGAAATTTCCTTCGACGAGTTCGAGGACTTCCTCGTCACGACCTGCATCAAGAACGAATACCTGAAAAGCTTCCGCATGACCATCGACCATTACTCGTCGAACATGAAGCTCGTCTATAGCGAGAAGTTCTTTGACTGCAAGGCAGTTTACGTCGAGGAATTCGCCTACGACAAGTTCGACACCAACCAGGAACGCCTAGTCAAGACCATCGGCGTCAAGTGCAAGCGCGGACATTAAAAGATTATCTTTTTATAGTAGGTACACAAGAAAGAAGTTTCTTCGTGTATTCGTGCTGAGGGTCCGTAAGCACGGAGTCTGTGGGCCCGCGCTCCACCACCTTCCCGAAGTACATCACCAGCACGTCGTCCGAAATCGCGCGCACCACCTGCATGTCATGGCTAATGAACAAAATGCTCAGGCCAAAATCGTTGCGCAGGTCATCGAGCAGGTGCAGAATCTGCGCCTGAACCGACACGTCCAGTGCGCTAGTCACCTCGTCGCAAAGTAAAATCTTCGGCCTTACCGTAAGGCTCCGTGCGATGCACAGCCTCTGGCGCTGCCCTCCCGAAAACTCGTGCGGGAACTTGTCCATCGCCGCCGCCGGCACCGACACGCGCTCCAGCAGTTCGCACGCACGCGCACGCGCCTCGTCAAAGGCAACGCCACGCGCCGTAAGCGGCGACGTGAGAATCTCTTCCACCGTCATGCGGGGGTTCAGGCTGCTGAACGGGTCCTGGAAAACCATCTGCACCATGTCACAGACACGCGCAGGCCTCTCGCCACCCTCGGGAGCGATCTTGCCGTCAGCAACGCCCCTCCCGAAAATCTTCACGCTGCCCGACGCAAGCGGCACGAGCCCCACCAGGGACTTCACCAGCGTCGACTTTCCGCAGCCCGACTCGCCCACCACACTCAGGATCTTGCCCTGTTCCAGCGTGAACGAGACACCATCCACCGCGGTGAAGTAGTCCTTCACCTTGCCGAGCACGCCACCACGCACCGGGAACCGGACCGTAAGCCCGTTCGCCTCGATAGCGGGGACGCCCGCAGGGATGGCCGCCTTCTGGTTAGGCATCGGCCTCACCGTCCAGGCTTTCCAGCGCGCCCTGCACGCTCTTTTCCGTATCCAGCAGAATCTGCCGGCACTTCTTCAACAGCGCGGTAGCCTCCTGCACGTTCTCCGCAAGCTCGTCAATCTCCATCTCGGAATTGTCGATGCGCGTGAGAATCGCCTCCAGGCGCTCCATCGCGTTCTTGTACTCAAAATTTTCTTTGCTCATGTGGGGGAATATAGTTATTTGTACCAAACATTTATCCGCATTTATTACATTTACCCCCAGTGGAGAAAAAAGAGACTCACAACCTGCGGAAGTGTTCCGCGGGCATGTCCAAGGGTTTCCGCCTCGTTTGCGGAGCGGTGTTCTTTGTTGCACTTACCGCACTTTCCGGCTGCCTCGACCTCCCCGACGACCCGAACGTAAGCCAGTACGTTGAACGGGTAGACATATTCCTGTTCCAGGACGGCACCCCGGATTCCACGCTTCTCAAGATTCGCCCAAACGATTCTGCAGTCGTAAGGGCGGCTATCTACCCGAGGCAGTTCAAGTACAGTCTCACGTTCCACTGGCTATACTGCAAGGGAGACTCCGCCACCATAATCGGCGACAGCGCGGAATACACCATCCCGGCCAGTCCGAATGCTTCCGACATCCCCAACGCCCTCGAGGTTTCCGACGAGGTCGGGAACACCCTGCGCAAGGATTTCGTGATTAACGTGAACATGGCCCCCATGCTCTACGCCGCGACTATCCCGGCCGACGGCGATACGCTCTACGGCAACAAGCACACGTCCATCCAGTTCAAGTGGAAATCCTACGACTACGACTCCTTTGACGAGAACAAGCTGCAGCACACGCTCATCATCGACGGCACGGAATACCCGGTCAGCCGCCTTACCGAGATCGTCCAGTCAGGCTTTACCGAAGGCAAGCACACGTTCCAGATCATAGTGCAGGATTCCTTCGGCGATGCGGACACACTTGCGCCACGCACCTTCTACATGCTTGATACGCTCGGAGGCTCCCTATGAAGCTCGCCTTCCGCGCATTTTTCGCATTCGCGCTCGCGATAGCGCTCGCCTGCAATTTTTCCGCGTGTAGCAACGGCGAGGACTACTTCTACGACGAGGAACAGTCCACGTTCATCGAGGTTTCCATCGAGATGGCGTACTCGTTCGACTCGAGCAGCACCCGGATGAGGTCCGACACGCTCACCCCGGCCGACACGCTCATATTCATCGCGAACATTCTCCCCTCCAAGTCCATCAAGATTAAGCGATACCTCTGGACCATCGACGGCGAGACGCTCTCGTACGATTTCAGTTTCCGCAAGAACATCGAGGAGCCGGGCCCGCACAAGATAGCCTTCTTCCTCGAGACCTACCTGGGCGACACGCTCTCGGATACGCTCACCCTGCAGATATCGAACCTGCCGGTACTCGACGTAAGCAAGTTCATCCCCGCGCCGGGCTCGCAGGGCCTCCCCACTTCGGGCGGGGTTTCATTCGCGTGGAGCGCATTCGACCCGGATTCCATTGCGAGCCTCCACTACCACTTTACCATCGAGGGGGTAGTCGACACCATCGTTCCGGAGCCGGCCTTCACCTACTGGGGCAACCTCCCCCCGCTTGAACACCTGCACTGGAGCGTTCGGGCGATAAACGAATTCGGTTTTGCTTCACGCTCCACTATCCACGGGGACTTCTTTACCAAGGGCGGCATCGGAGAGGCGGGCGTTACGGGTGCGGTCACCACAAGTACCGCAGCAATCGGCACCGGCAACTATGAATTCAGCGTGAACGCCACCGTGCTGGACAGCCTCGGGAATACCGTGCTCTCGAAGGATATCGAAAGCAACAGCCTTGCCACAAAGGCATTCTCCATATCGCCCCTAAGCGCAGGTACATACCGCATCGCGTTCAGCGTGCCGGAGTATCCCGACTTTAAGGGAGACACGCTCGACATCACGCTCCACGAGGGCGAGGTGCAGGACCTCGACACGCTCACCCTGCACGATACCACGCCACCACGCATTGCAGCGCTTTTCGCCGGCAAAGCCTTCAGTCGCATCGACACGCTGGACTACAGCGATACGCTCAAGTTCCTCGTCCTGGATTTCGGTTCGCCAGCACCCCATATAGCCCTGTCCGCGTTCATGGAATCAACGCTCCTTAACGAGACTTCGCTATCGGGCGACACGTTCACCGTAGTCCTCCCCGAAACGGCACGTACCTGGAACAAGCGACTACTTGACATCATCGCCACCGACGCGAGCAAGAACAAGACAGTGCGCAACTATACCCTCGAGGGCAGCGAATCCTGGTTCCGGACGAACCCTGATTCCACCCTGTTCACGGGCGATTCCATACGCCTCTATATTTTTGACAACAACCACTACGGATTCAAGCCCGACACGTTCTACTTCAATATCGGCACCAAGAACTTTGTCCAGCACGCAGGCGACGTCTCGCTCTATGCGCAGACATTTACAGGCGCCGACTTCAACGAGGGCGCCAACGTAATCGAGTGCGGTGTCCGTTACACGAACGGCATTACGCAATGGAAGCGCTGGACGCTCATCCGCAGAAACCCCACCGGAGGTGAGCCATGAAGCGACTAGCCTCCGTCATCTCTATGCTTGCGGCCATGACGGCTCTCCTTGCCTGCGGGGATTCCCACCTGGTAGAAGAGAGCGACCAGCCGACACTCGGGCAGTACATATTCGTACTCCCGGACCGCTATAGTGGCCAGCCCTACAAGTACGGTTCACCTTCTACGACCGTCTACCTCGACACAAACCAGTCCATCAAGTTCTGGGCGTCGTATACCTTGGACGGGCGGTACATTCCCTCGGATTCCGCCGAGAACCACTTCCTGAACCACAGCTGGACTATTGACGGCGAATACTACAACATCTCGCCCCTGCGTTTCAAGTTCTCCACGCCCGGCTACAAGCAAGGGATTCTCGAGACCGTCGACCTGCTGAACGACACCCTGCGCGATACGGTAAATATCTACGTAAACACACCCGTATCCGTAGGCATCATCGCCCCCGTCAACGGCTACAACCGCGTAAACCCGGGCCCAAACAGCAGCGTAGAACTGCGCTGGACACTCACGGGGGTTGACCCCTGGGAAGAATCGACCTGCTACGTCTACGCGACATACGACAAGGACTACCTGTGGAAATCTTCTATCGGGAAGGTGGACTGCAACGAAGGCGCCACCCTCAACGGGAATTTCCTGGGCGACTCCCTTACCCGCTACATCATGCAGCACCCCGAAAGGGACACCTCCGTCACCATCTACTGGGGCGTAAAGGCAATCACCTTTACCGAAGACGGTTTCGAGGAAAGCGATTCTACCGACATATCCAGTTTCTCTACGCTATTCATGCATACCGATTCGGCAACGATCAGCATTCCCGTTGTCTACGACTACCTGCGCAACAGCAAAGTCTATACAAGGCTCGTTGTAACCAGCAGTGCAGGCGACACGCTTGACATTCAGGACGCCAAGGTTTCGCCCACGACGTTTATCTCCAGGGTTGCCGCACAAACAGGCGTCAACATCCACGTATACGATGTTTCAAAAAAAGAATACGAATCAACGGATGTCACGGTAAACACTTATTCCGGAGCGATGACCCAAGTCGACACGATCCATATGCAGGACCATGTCCAGCCGCAGGTCGCCCTACTCAGCAGCGCAATTCCCTTCAACGACAGCATCGCCTTCTACGCCCTTGATGACGGTTCGGGCATAAACCCCAACCGCATCCACGTCACCGTGGATTCCGATACCGTCGAATTCAATTACGAGGAGCCCTTCATCAAGTTCAGGAGCAAGTGCATCGTCGGGTGTTCCATCCGGGTATCTGTCGAGGACAACGCCCGCAACATGAGCCCCAAGGTATTCTGGGAAACAAAGCCTAGCCAGGGATTCCTCGACTCGCTCTTCATTAACGGGCCTTACAGCGAACTTTCGGGAGAAAAATGATGCAGAAGCTTATCCCGATTTTCACGCTCGTTCTGGCACTCGCCTCACTCACTTTCGCGGAAGAGGCGCACAAGTACCTGCACATCTCGACGAACCCATCGTATGCGGACGCCTACGTGAACACCACCCGCAGGAATTTCGCCGCAAACCCCGACGCAAGTCTCCCCGGCTTCATAGAAATCCCTGCCGACGAGCATATGGTGCTCGTGACAATCTTCAAGCCGGGCTACAGGGACACGACCATCAACGTGACGCTTGCCGAAAGCGACACTTCGTACCTGATTGTTTCCCTTGCACCCAGTTACGACGACGTATACCTTGAACGCCAGCAAAAGGCGCTTTCGCACCGCACGCGACGGAATATCGGGTTCAGGCTCGCCATCGCATCGGGCGTGCCCCTTATCGCAAGTGGCATAGCGGCACTCGTCGCCGAATACAACATCGACAAGGCAAGCGACAAGAAGGACCTTATCGAAAAGAGCGTTATCCGGGAAGGCGACGAGTACGTCCACAACCTGGAAAGTTATAGCGAGCACCGCGACAACGCGGAATCGGCCAAGAAGTTTTCTGTAGGTACACTTATTGCGGGGGCGGTCCTCCTCGGTTTTGGAATAGTCCTTTCGTTCTAGCGGGTAAAACATGAGCAGCACCATGAAAAAAGTTATCCTCCTCCTAGCGGCAAGCCTTATGGCACATGCCTTTGCGGAAGACCCGCAGGGCATGCAGGTTATGGTCGAGCTTGTCTCGGGCACAAAGCAGAAGGCGCAGTTCCTCGGCATCGAGAACGATACCGTGAGTCTCGGCGGCTACATCAAGAACGAATTCACCGTGCTGAAGTTCCCGAAGAGCCAGTTCAAGAGCATTCTCGATTCCCTCGGGAACAATATCCTTGCTACCCCTAACCAGGGCACGCCCGCAGTTCAGGATTCCGCGCAGGAATACGAGCCGGTAGACCCGAACGCCCCCGGGTTTGTAAGTGAGGAAACCGGTACCGAACAGACCGCAGAAGTAAACCCCGAGCCGCCCGCAGGCGAGTACATTCCAGACAAAGTATTTGTCGGGTACGAATCCGACGGTATCGATTCCAGCAAGGCGAACCTCCTTACGGCAGTGACCTTCGAGATCATGCACGAACTTGACCCGCGGTTCGGCATGCGCGGGCACAGCGCCACCCCGCAATGCAACGACCGTGCCTGCGTGCAGGATTACTGGAAAACGTACGGCGTGAAGGATATCTACTTCGGGAAGATTTCACGAGCACAGCACCCGGATTCCGCGAACGTGGAAATCACGCGCGTGCTTTACGAGGAGGAACTCCCCACCATATCCAAGGAGCAGGTCACCCTCTCGCTCGATTCCCTATTGCAGGATGCCGTCAAGGACGGCTCCCTCGTGAACCTCGTCAAGAAGGCGGCCGGGTTCCCCACCCCCTCCAAGCGCAAGCGCAGCTACATCCACGTAGAAACGGACCCGGAATCCGCTACCATCTCGCGCCCCGAGAAGGATGCGATATGCAAGTCTCCCTGTACCTTCGCCGTTTCGGATACCGGCAAGATTGAGATAAACGCGTACTGGAGCGTCGATAAGCACCTGTGGGGCGCACAGACGTTCGTGCGCCCGCTCCCTGGCGACACGGTGAAGGTCTCGCTCAAGCTGAAGCGCGTGATTCCCGAAATCAAGATCGTATCTAACCCCGTCGGCGCAGAGATTTTCCCGGGCACCGAGGAGATTTCCCGCGACAGCAAGTCCATCGGCACCACGCCGAAAATCATCTCGCTCACCAACCCGGGCATGACTCACCTGCGCCTCCGCAGGGAAGGCTACCGCGATACACTCGTGAACTTCTACGTTGCCCCCGTCTCCGAAATCAATCTTGATATCTCGATGGAACACCTCACTGACTTCGAGGAAATCAAGAAGCAGGAGGAATGGGCAAAGCAGCGCAGGATCTCGTTCATCGGCAAGGCGATGATGGGGTCTTCCGTCGCGCCGTTCCTCGCAGGCGCGCTCCTACTTTACCTCGCCCAGCAAAACTACGACGATGCCGACGACATCAAGGCAGAACTCAAGATGCCGAGTGCCGCGAAGGGCGAAAACTACAACAGGAAAAAGCAGAAGAACAAGGACCTCGTGGATACCGGCGACCGCTACAGCATCATAGGCGGAAGCCTTATCGGAGCAGGTATAGCCGTATTCGGGCTGGGCCTGTTCCTCACTTTCTAGCAAAAAAACACCTTAAAATCGTGAAAAACGGGCTGTTTGGGGCAACCAGACGCCCGTTTTGCGTATACAAAAACTAAATTTAATGACGATGCGTAAACTACTTATATCATTCCTGCTTTTGACCGCAGCGGTCTATGCGGCAGATTTCGAGCGCTCCAATTGGCGCGCCCAGATGTACCTGCAGGCAGAACCTGCCTTTATCCACTTTGAATCCGAAGAACCGCAATTGCTGAAAGAGCCTATCGACAAGGAACTCCTCACCGTCCCCGTGAGCGTCGGTTTCCTGTTCAACCCGTTCTTTACGCCCCTCTTCAAGGCCGATATTCCGTTTACCTTCTGGCTCGGTGCCGAGGTCAACTCCATCCAGTTCCGTGAAATTGCAAACGACCCCCAATATTATGGTGTCAATGACAAGGGCAAGAAGAACACGGAAGAAGATCTTTCCGAAAACGGCGAAGGCCGCACGCTCTCCTTCCGCGCATACGCCCCGTCCGTAGTCGGCGGTTTTGCCTTTAACCTTGGCGGTGACTTTGACCTGCGCGTGCTCGGCGGTTACGGTTTTCACTTCTTTACCTTCGTGGACAACTACTCCACCAGCACCAAGGACCACACCGAGATGCTCCCGACGGCGTTCGTTTCTGGCGCCCTCGAATACCGCATCACCGAGATTTTCCAGGACGTGGACATGAAGATCGGCATCAACGTGCGCAAGGAATTCCTGCCGTACGAAGACATGATGGCGACCTACCCCTACAAGTACGACAAGGAAAACCCGACTCCCTCCTCTGGTTTCTCGGGCATCAACTTTGCGAAAGTTTCCTACAAGTGGCCCGTACGCGTAGGCCTCGAACTCTCGTTCGACTTCGGGCGTGAAAGCCGCCGTGACCGCAGCATGCGCTTTACCCTGCGCGACCGCGACCAGGTGTTGCGCGACAACAGCGAGGTCAAGGACACCCTGAGCGACTGGGACTGCATGGCCATCGAGCGTGACTACCGGTTCTTCCTCGACGAAAACGGCGAACTGCCCGACATGAGCGACGCCTACACCAAGACCCAGTTCTCCGACGTGCTGGAAAGCTTCCTCGCCTTCTGCCACCCGGCAGACCTCGCCACGAAGGAAAAGCTCTATGCAAGCCTCGACAGCGGCAAGATTGAACTGAAGGAATACCAGGTACGCCAGGAAGATTCCCGCTTTGACCAGGTCATGGCGAGCAACGACCCCGAGATGCTCGAGATGTTCCTGCAGTACTACCCCGACTCCCCGCGCCGCGGCGAAGTTGAAGCCAAGATCCGCACTCTCAGCGAATACCACAAGTTCCGCGAGATCCAAGCACAGAACACCTTCAAGGCTTACCTCTCTTACCTGAACGACAACCCCAACGGGGCTTTCAGGGACGAGGCCGAAGCAGGCATCTTTGAGCTGGTGAAGAACAGCAACCGCCTGAAGGACTACGAAATCTACCTCAAGCGCTTCCCGAACGGCAAGTACGTCGAAGAGGCGAAGGCCGCCCTCAAGGCAGCCAACGGGAGCGCACCTTCCGTCATGGAATACCAGGCTCCGGAATACGTCGAACCGCCTGCACCGGAACCGGCGGTCGAGGAACCCGAAGAGGAAGAAGAAGAGGAAGAAGAGGTCAAGCCGGCTCCGAAGAGCAAGAAGGCTAAGGCCAAGGCCAAGAAGGCCGCAAGCAAGAAGAAAGCCAAGTCCAAGAAGAGAAGATAGGCCTTGAAAAAAATCGCCCTACTAGCACTCCTTGTCGCAGGCATGAGCCTCGCGGCATTTGCGCAAGTTGATTCTACCGTATCGCCCGCCCAGGTTGAAGCCGTTGCAGAAGCGACCGCCGACAGCGCCCCGAAGACCGGCATCTACGACCAGGTCATCGACTGGTACAACGAGAACCTGAACTACGGGACCATCGCACTCCTGATGGCGGTCGAGAGCTCGTTCATCCCCTTCCCGTCCGAACTGGTGGTGCCACCCGCCGCATACAAGGCGATGCAGCATGAATCGGGACTGAGCATCGTACTCATCGTGCTCTTTGCGACTCTCGGCGCTCTTGCAGGAGCATTCATCAACTACTTCCTCGCGAAGTTCCTTGGCCGCCCGATTGTGTACAAATTCGCAGACAGCCGCCTGGGGCACTTTTTACTTCTCGATGCAGGCAAGGTCGAGAAGGCCGAAGTATTTTTCCGCGATCACGGCGCAATCTCTACGCTCGTCGGCAGGCTCATCCCGGCAATCCGCCAGCTGATTTCTATCCCGGCGGGGCTTTCCAAGATGAAGCTCTGGGCATTCGCGCTCTACACCGCCATCGGCGCCACCTTCTGGAATATCATCCTCGCCATTCTCGGGTACATCGCCCACGGTCAGAAGGATATGATCCAGCAATACAGCCACGAGCTTTCCATCGGGCTTGTGGGGCTCGGCGTATTGTTTATCGGCTACATGACCTGGTGTGCGTTAAAGCCGAAGAAGTAACTAGAAGTCGCAGTTCTTGACGCAGCGATTCTTCTCGAAAATCGCCTCGAACGTTTTCACGCCCTTGGTAAACCTGCGGTACGGTCCGCTGCGGAGCCCGTGCTCGAAAGTCATCTCTTCCTTGAGGGCACCGAGTTCATCGTATATCTTTGCGACACCGTGAATCTGGCCCTGCACGTAGGGCAGTTCGCGCACGACAAGCCCGCGTTCGCCCCACACTTCGCTCACGCCATCGAGAACACCCGCCTTGTAGACCTCGCGGGATTTCTTGATTCCGTTCTCGTAGAATTCCATGCTGGCTCCGTCCTCGATTCCATCCTTGTACCCGATGGTCTGCCAGACCTTGCCACTTTCGTAATAACTCTTGAACATGCCATCGAGCTTGCCGTTCTTGTACGGAGCCTCGACAGCCACGTTCCCATTGGGGTGGTACGTGTAGGCGATTCCCTCGCGGATATCCGTCCCCTTCTGCACCGTGTACAGGCGAGCGAGCGTCCCGTCGTCAAGCGTAGTGCGGATGGTATCGAGTTCTACACCGCTCTGTTGAGCAGTCTTCTTGGGCTCCGCCTTTTTAGGAGCGGCCTTTGAAGGTGCTGCGAGGGCGTTGATAAAACCGCAACACAGGAGTATCACGAAAAATTCTTTTTTCATCACGTATAAATGTAGTTTTATAGACGAGAATTATGTATTTTGCAGTTGCATATGCGTATTACATTTTTGAATCCTCCGTTCCATCCGATGTTCAGTCGCGAGTCGCGCAGTCCGTGCGTGACCAAATCGAGTACACTTTACTGGCCCATGTTCCTCAGCTATGCCGCTGGTACAGTCGAAGCCGATGGCAACGAGATTCAACTCATCGACAGTCCCGCTATGGAGCTGGACTTGCCGCAGACGCTCGAGGGCATCAAGAAGTTTGACCCGGCACTGGTAGTCTGCAGCACGAGTACGCCGAGCATTTTGAACGACCTCAAGGTGGTGCACGCCATCAAAGACACCCTTCCGAACACGAAGGTTGCCATCATGGGAACGCACGCCACAGCCGAGCCGCTGGAATCCATGGAAATGGAACCCTCCCTCGATTTCGTGATTATCGGCGAGGCGGACTACACCGCGAGGAACCTCGTGCGTTACCTGCGCGGCGACATCAAGGAAATTTCTAGTATCGCAGGCCTCGCCTTCCGCAAGGCGGACGGCAGCACCGACTTCCAGCCCGAAGGCCCGAAAATCGAGAACCTCGACGAACTGCCGTGGGTATCGAAGGTCTACCGCAAGCATCTGTACAGTTGCTACAAGAAGTATTTCTACGGTGCGAACCTCAACCCGCTAATCGTTATCCTGAGCGGGCGCGGTTGCCCGAACCGCTGCAGCTACTGCGTGATTCCGCAGACGCTCAACGGCCACAAGTTCCGCCGCCGCACACCTAAGGACGTGGTGGACGAACTGCAGTACATCAAGGACAATTTCGAGGACCTGGGTGAAGTCTTCTTCGAAGACGACACATTCACCGCAAGCCACGAGCACGTCCGCGAAATCTGCAACTTGATTCTGGAACGCGGCCTCAAGATTACGTGGAGCTGCAACGCCCGCGCCGATGTTCCACTCGACCTGCTCAAGCTCATGAAGAAGGCGGGCGGCCGCGAGATGTGCGTGGGCTTCGAGAGTGCAAGTCCCGTAGTGCTCGAGAACATCCACAAGGGTGTGAAGAACACCGACAAGGCAATCGAGTTCACGAAGAACGCCCGCAAGGCAGGCCTGCTGGTGCACGGCTGCTTTATGGTGGGTAACCCGGGCGACACTCCGGAAACACTCCGTATGACGCTCGACTACGCCAAGAAGTTGAACCCCAATACGGCTCAGTTCTACCCCATCATGGCCTACCCCGGTACCGAAGCGTACAAGGAAGCCCTCGCAAGCGGAGCATTACAGACAAAGGATTACAACCAGTGGCTCGACAAGGACGGGTTCCACCGCACTACCATCCAGCGCGGCGAACTCACCAGTCAGGCACTCGTTGACTTCTGCGACAAGGCCCGCCGTGAATTCTACCTGCGTCCGAGCTACATATTCCGCCAGGGAATCATGGCCCTCAAGAACCCGCGCGAACGCTACCGCGTATTCCGTGGATTCGGCACGCTCGTGAAGCACCTGTTCCGCAAGCACGGGCAATTGGCCCCTGTGGCACGCCAGGCCCCGACGATAAAGCAGTAGCAAAT
>JAEEGG010009963.1_pt1 | contig 21130 bp, 15 predicted proteins | sample 9134161 | NCBI WGS metagenome assembly JAEEGG01 (sample SAMN16246543, study PRJNA631951) | gut metagenome | biome: gut microbiome; feature: rumen; material: CR-attached | host: Bos | place: Iran: Karaj | collected 2018-10
ACCCCCTCACCCCTCCGGCACCGAACGATTCCATTGTCATACCCGGCACACCCGGGTGGGGCGGCTGGCTTGGCAATGACTCCTTTCAGGTGCATTCCTATATTTTCCTGCTGAATATCAATCAGGAAAACCCCCGAATATCCTCCCTGCCGGATGTCCACTATTGCGCCATCCGCTGCGTGAAAGACTGAGCGAAGCTCGGGTTGGCGGCACTGGCAAGTGATAACGACAACTTGGACAACTTGGACAACCTTAATTCGCAAAATTCGCCGACAGACTCGCCGACGGTGAATGTGCGGAACGTCCCCGCGGGCGTGTATCTGTTGCGCGTGAGGGACGCGGAGGGGAAGGAGTATATGCGGAAAATCGTGAAGAAATGAGAAACCGAACCGAGCGAAGGAATATAATTCGTAATTTCGCGGCGTCATATCCTCGGATTCTGTTCACGGGCCTCGCAGAGTCCGGAGGTGTGGCGCGGGAAAAGGTCAAAAATAGAGGCCACTTTTAGTAGACATGAAAAAAGTAGCACTTTTTTTGCTGAACATAGGCATGATTTTCAGCATCTTTGCACAATATCCAAACATGCGGATTGCAAATGTGCAGGTCACCCCTGAAAATCAGGACAACATCACGAGCGACTATATTTCTGGGACAGTCCGCTATGATTCTGCCTCCCGAACGCTTGTCCTGCAGAATGCCACCATCTACCGTTATGACTCGGGAGACCCGTATGACGATAGTAATGGCCATACTCTTAGTGCAGAGGCGCACAGTGGCCAAACGCTGAATATCGAGTTGATAGGACAAAACACTATTTATGGGATAGTACCTCTTGATCTCTTTTCGGGATCCTACAACATTGTGGGAAATGGGTCTTTGGTTTTGAATGGTATAATCAGCGGGATCGATTGCGGACTGGGGGTTGACACTTTCCGCATCAGACAAGGGGCGAGTGTGGTGATAGATGTCCCCTACCATCCCGCAGACGGATTCCAGGGAGCGGCGCAATATCAGGATTACAGCCAAACGGTGCTGATCGTCGATTCGAGCACTCTGATTATAGATGCCGACTATTGCATTCGCCGCATTGTCGGCTTCCAGTTGAACGGCAGCTGTATCGTCTCACCGGCAGGGGCTCATTATGATTCCGAAAACAAGACATTGGTGACAGCAAACGGCCCGGTCCGCGATTTTCTGGAGATACGCCCCGGGACGGTGGGGATTCCCGAACATGCACACGCTGGTTGGCAGGCATGGGGTGTGGAAGGAGGCATACACTTGCATGGTATAAAGGAGCATTCGTCTGTGGAAATCATCAATATGCTCGGACAGGTTGTTTGTCGAACCCTGTTGGAGAGTACGGAAACGTACATACCCATGAAAAGCGGTGTTTATATTGTGCGGGGGGACAACTCCGCAGTGAAAGTTTTTGTGAAATAATGTTGGAGCTATGAGATCAATACATAGTTTAAAAAAAGCAGGGACACGAATTAACGTATTCCTGCTTTTTTCATGCGGACATAAACCGACGATGGCTACTCCTTGGTCAGAATCTCCTCCAGCATTTGCCGGAGGGAGGAGGAGGTGAGGTCGCGGGTCATCGTGCCGTTGCGGCAGATGGAGATGTTGCCGGTCTGTTCGGAGACGACCACGGCAATGGCGTCGGTGAACTCGGTGGCGCCGAGGGCGGAGCGGTGGCGCAGGCCCACCTCCTGCGGCAGGTCGCGGTTTTTCGACACGGGCAGGATGCAGCGGGCGGCGGCGATGCGGTGGTTCTTGATGATGACCGCGCCGTCGTGCAACGGGCTGTTCTTGAAGAAGATGTTCTCCAAAAGTTCCGCCGAAGGGGCGGCGTCGATGATTTCGCCGGTGTTCAGGAACTCGTCTAACGGGGTCTGACGGGCGAAGATGATCAGGGCGCCCGTCATGTTGGCCGACATGTGCCGGCAGGCGCTCTTCACCGCCTCGATTTCCTTGACATACGCGGAGGTTTGGTGCTGCTTGGCGAACCTGTCGCTGAAGAAGTGTATCACACGCCCGTCGCCGATGTACAGCAGGAACTTGCGTATTTCCGGCTGGAACAGGATGAGGACGGCGAGCACCCCCACGCTGACGAGCTCGCCCATCAGGTCGGAGAGCATGGTGAAATGCAGATAGGTCACCACTTTCCAGATCACATAGATGAGAGCCAGCATCCAGAAGATTTTCACGGCGGCCGTGCCCTTCGTCAGCTTGTAAAGCTCGAAGAGCAGCACTGCCACGATCAGGATGTCGAGGACATCAACGATGCGGAAGCTCACAAAGTCGAAAATGGCGGCCAGAGTCATCATGCTTTCAAGAGATTAGGCCATCAGGGCAGCCAATGCGATGGAGTACATTTTCGTTTTGGCGCTGTCGCCACGGGAAGAGAGCACGCAGGGCACTTTGGCGCCTTTGAGCAGTGCGCCCAGTTCGGCGTGGTTGAATTTCGTGCAGCATTTGTAGAACACGTTGCCCGTCTCGATGTTCGGGAAGAGCAGACAGTCGGCGTCGCCGGCCACGTCGCTCTTGAATTTCTTGATTTCCACCGTCTCTTTGTCGATGGCGAGGTCTAACGAGATGGGACCTTCGATGTAGGCGTTGCCGAGTTGACCGCGGCTGCCCATGGCGGCGAGCAGAGCGGCGTCAACACAGGCTTGCATACCGACGGACACCTGCTCGGTGGCGGCGAGGCATGCCACTTTCGGCTTTTCGATGCCCAAAGCCTTCGCGGTTTCGATCAAATATTTGAGGATAGCCTGTTTCTCCTTCAGTTCCGGGGCGGGAATCACGGCCACGTCGCCCACGATGAGCAGCTTGTGGTAGGCGGGATTCTCGATGACGGTGACGTGCGACAGCGTGGCCTTCGGCGGGCAAAGACCCTTTTCCTTGTTCAGGATGGCGCGCATGTATTTGTCGGTGGGCAGCAGACCCTTCATCAAAATCTGGCCTTCGCCGGCGTTGATGAGGTCGCATGCTTTCGCGGCAGCCTTCGTATCGACATATTCGGGAACGATGGTGAACTTGGACATGTCGAAGTTGTGCTCCTTGCACACTTTTTCAATCTCTTCGGGGTTGCCCACGAGCGTGGCGTCAATCACGCCCAGCTCCACAGCGGCGTGAACAGCCTCGATGGTGTGCGCGTCGTTGGCATTGGCCGCCACCAGTCTTTTTTTCGGTTTCGATTTAACTAACTCAACTAATTGGTCTAATTTTGTGATAGCCATAATGTTACAATTTTGTTGTTAGAAAGCGCAAAGATACATTTTTTTCGATTATGCGGTTACGCTGAAAGAAGTGGTGAAACAGACAATCATCACCCACGCAATCCAAGTCTAAGTTCTAAGTCTAAGTCTAAGTTTAAGTCATAGTCTAAGTCTAAGTTTAAGTCTAAGTCTAAGTTTAAGTCATAGTCTCCACCCCGGGCTCATGCGATATAGTGTCTTTTATTAACGAGAATTTTATATTTTTGCCGCCGGAAATTTAGGAATCAAAAGATTGGACAAAAGGCTCTTTTAGAGCAAGTTCTATAAATTAGGAAATTCATGCAACAGCGGCATATCGACAGACGGCAATATTTTAATGAGTTGGCGAACACCAGCAGGAAATTTTACATTGACTACTTGAAACCTTATGTTGACATCACTCCCGACACCAAAGTGCTGGAAATCGGTTGTGGCGAAGGCGGCAACTTGCTTCCTTTCGCGGAACTGGGCTGCTATGTGAAGGGTATCGACTTGAATGCCGGACAAATCGAAAACGCCAAGAAATTCTTCGCCGAGGAAGGACAGAAGGGGGATTTCTGTGCCGAGAACTTCTTGAATTACCCTCCTCAGTCAAACGAAAGCAAACTGTTTGACATCGTGTTGATTCATGACTGCATTGAGCACATCGAGCAACCCGACAAGGCAGAATTTTTCACGAAGATAAAGCCTCTTGTGCGCGAAAACGGCATCGTCTTTTTTGCGTTTCCTGCATGGCAAATGCCGTTTGGCGGTCATCAGCAGATCTGCAAGAGCAAAGTCTCGAAACTTCCGTTTATTCACCTGTTACCCAATCCTTTATATAAGGGAATCTTGCATCTTGGCAAAGAAAAAGAGGGTACCGTCAACGAACTTTTGAGTATCAAAAGGTCGAAAATGCCTGTGGAAAGGTTTGAAAAAGTGGCAAAGGCAACGGGATATGGCATCGTTGACAAACAATTATGGTTCATCAACCCGCATTATGAGCAGAAGTTCCACTTGAAACCACGCAAACTGAGCAAAGTGATCGCCCATTTGCCCTGGATTCGTAATTTCTTCACCACGTCTGCTTTTTATTTACTGAAAATAATTAACAAATAATCGTAATAATATGATTGACAATAATTTGAAATACAAAATCGCCGACATGAGTTTGGCGGAATGGGGACACAAGGACATTGATGTCTCCCAAAAAGAGATGCCGGGTTTGCTGGCCATCCGTGAGAAATACGGCGACACGAAGCCGCTGAAGGGCGTGCGCATCATGGGCTCGCTGCACATGACCATCCAGACCGCCGTGCTGATTGAGACACTGACGCACCTCGGCGCGGAAGTCCGCTGGTGCAGCTGTAACATCTTCTCCACGCAGGACCACGCCGCTGCCGCCATCGCCGACAACGGTGTCTCCGTGTTCGCTTGGAAGGGCGAAAGCCTCGAAGATTACTGGTGGTGCACCGTGAACGCCCTCTCTTTCCCTGGCGGCAAAGGTCCGCAACTCATCGTCGATGACGGCGGTGACGCCACGCTGCTCATCCACCTCGGTTGCAAGGCCGAAGACGACCCGACGGTCCTCGACGCCGAACCCGAATCCCATGAACAAGCTGTGATTTTCAACACGTTGAAGCAAGTGCTGAAGGAAGATCCGCACCACTGGCACAACATGGTGAAGGAGATCAAGGGCGTGTCCGAGGAGACCACCACCGGCGTGCATCGTCTCTACCAGATGATGGAGCGCGGCGAGCTGCTCTTCCCCGCCATCAATGTCAACGATTCCGTGACGAAATCCAAATTCGATAACAAGTACGGTTGCCGCGAATCTCTGGCTGACGGCATCAAGCGCGCCACCGATGTGATGGTGGCCGGCAAGGTGGTCGTCGTGTGCGGTTACGGTGACGTCGGCAAGGGCTGTGCGCAGGCTATGCGTTCCTACGGCGCCCGCGTCATTGTCACCGAGGTCGATCCCATCTGTGCCCTGCAGGCCGCTATGGAAGGTTTCGAGGTCAAGACCGTGGAGGATGCGCTCGACGAGGGCAACATCTACGTCACTTGCACCGGCAACTGCGATGTCATCACCGTGGATCACCTCAACAAGATGAAAGACCAGTCCATCGTCTGCAACATCGGTCACTTCGACAACGAGATACAGGTCAGCGCGTTCGAGAGCCAGGCGCACATCACGAAGCGGAATATCAAGCCGCAGGTCGATGAGTACATCTTCCCCGACGGCCACTCCATCTTCATCCTGGCGGAAGGCCGTCTCGTGAATTTGGGTTGCGCCACCGGCCATCCTTCTTTCGTGATGAGCAACTCTTTCACCAATCAGGTGATGGCTCAGCTCGACCTTTGGCAGCACGAATACAAGGTGGGGGTCTATAACCTGCCGAAACATCTCGACGAAGAGGTCGCCCGCCTGCATTTGGGCAAGATCGGCGTCAAGCTGACGAAGCTCACGCAGAAGCAGGCCGACTATATCGGCGTGAAGGTTGAAGGTCCGTACAAGACGGATGCGTATAGGTACTAATAGTTAGCAGTTAGTAGTTAGTAGTTAGTAGTTGGCTGCGGAAAACAGAAAGAGGGAAGTCCTGGCGGATTTCCCTCTTTTCGTTAGTTACAGTTTGGAAAGCCGTGGGGAGAGCAGCATCTCCCAAAAATGGTTTTTGAACCGCCGGACGAACGGGATGAAGAGCTTTGAGCCGCCGAAGCCTTGGTACAATCTCGCCACATTCGGATTGGAAGAGCCATTGAAATCGAGGCAAAGATCCGATTCCGCGTGGTCGCGGATGTAGGTGTCGAGGAGCAGGAACATGGGCTTGGTTTCCGAGAGTTGGTTGTTGCGGCCGGAGAACCAGAACCAGCGGCGTTTGCCGTCATTCACGAACAGGGCGCCAGCGGCCAGTTGGTTGTCAACAGTGCGCACCCCGTAAACTTCTAACAGATTGTGTATCAGCAAATAATCGGCTATTTGCTGTAATCTTGCGTAATCGTTTTCCCGGAAATGTACCGCTTCTTCCGAGCCCTTGTTTGTTCGGAAAAGAGCGATAATATCCGGGATTTTCTCCTCCTGCACCGTAACTCGGCTTTGTTGTTTCTGCGCCGCTTTGATGTTCCGCCTTGTGTTCTCATGGAATTGGCTATATAGCTCATTGTAAGGCAGATGCATCGAAAGTGTGTAGGAGACAAAATGCGGTGGGAATTGTAATTCTTCACAGTCCAGGGCGTTTTGTCCGTTCATCAGCAGGTCGGCCAGCACATAGTGTTTGGAGATTTCTTCAAGGAAGCCCTCATAGACAGACGGTCGGATATCCTGTCTATAGAAGATGCCCATCTGCGGCAGAAAGAAGGGCGTGTAAACATATTTTAACACTCCTTTTTTTCGGGTCGGGAGCGGCATCACGGTTTCGTAGTCGTCTTGGACCAGGGCGTGCCACGTGTCGTCGCCCGTAAGCAGATCCAACAGTTCATATTCTGACAAAACATTAGGGGACAGACTGTTACGTACAGCCTGGTTCCATTTTTCGGGGTTGATTTCAGAATGTTGCAGGAAACGGATCATCACACAAAGTGTTCGGCGATGCGCTTCATCTCGGAGGAGACGTTGTTGTTTTCGTACAGAATGCCGTAGATAGTCTCCACAATGGGGATGTTGGCGCCGATTTTCTTGTTGATTTCGTGCACGCAGCGGCAGGCGGTGTAGCCTTCCGACACCATGCGCAGTTCCAGGAGCGACACGCGCACGGAGAGTCCGTGGCCGATCATGATGCCGAAGAGGCGGTTGCGGCTGAAGGTGGAGTAGGCGGTCACGAGGAGGTCGCCGAGATAGACGGAGTCGGAGATGTGTCGGTTTTCGTTGGGGTAAACCTCTGATACAAAGTACTTCATCTCTTTCACGCAGTTGGCCACGTAGGCGGCGATGAAGTTGTCGCCGTAGCCGAGGCCGCTATAGACGCCTGCGCCGAGGGCGTAGATGTTCTTGAGCACGATGGCGAGTTCCGCGCCCATCACGTCGTTGGAAACGGAGGTGCGGCAGTAACGGGTGGTGAAGAACTTGGCGACGGTTTCCGCCAACTCCGTGTTGGTGGAGGCGGCGGTCAGGAAGGTGAATTTCTCCTGCGCAATTTCCTCGGCGTGCGACGGTCCGCTGATGATACAGAGCTGATCCAGAGGCACTTTGAACTGCGATTGCATGTAGTCGCTGATAAGCTGCATGGTCTCGGGCACGATGCCCTTCACCGCGAGGATGATCTTTTTCTTCGAAAGTTGCGACCGTTTGAGCGGCTCCAGCGTCTTGTGCAGGTAGGCCGACGGGGTGACGATGATGACGTAGTCCGCGCGCGCCACCGTGCTTTTGATGTCGGTGCTGACTTTCAGGTCTTCCGGATTGAGGAACACGGAGCTCAGGTATTTGGGGTTGTGGCCGTATTTCATGATGCTTTCCGCCACTTCCTCCTGTCTGACCCACCAGTGGATGTGCTCCAGGTTCACCGAGATGATCTTCACAATGGCCGTCGCCCAACTGCCGCTGCCGATCACCGCCACGCGGTAACGGGCGCGCGATTTCCTGCTGCGAGGTACTATGGCCGACGACAAATGTTCACCCATGATTTTAACTTTTTTTAAGCGTGCAAAGATAGAATTTTTTTAGACTCAGCCAAAATGTTTGCCGGAAATCTTTTTATTGAAAAAAAATGTATTTTTGCCGCTGCAAAGTGGTGAAGGATTTTTGTTGTAAAAATCCTGAGAGGGAAGCAGGTGTAAGTCCTGCACAGTACCCGCTGCTGTAAGTTCCGGAAACGGATCCGCAGAATGTCACTGTCGTAAGACGGGAAGGCGCGGTTCCGGGAACAAGTCAGAAAACCTGCCACGGAGCATTGTTATCGCTTCGGGAGGTAGGCGGATACAAAAGAGACTCTAATCGCGCTCTTCGTTCCAATTTTTGTCCGAAGCATTTTGTCGAACCCTAAATGCCGAGGATTATGCGTTTATGGAATTTTTTGAAAGTCAGTATTTTATGGGGGCTTGTGTTGCCCTTGCTCGCTGTGTCGTGCCACCGTCCGGGTCCTGAACCCGAACCGGAGCCCCAACCCGATGCCTACGCCAACGGGATGTATATCCTCAATGAGGGACTTTTCCAAATGAACAACAGCACGCTGTCGTACTATGATTTCACGACGGGCAAACTCACCGAAAACATCTTTTTGGATGTCAACCACCGTGGCTTGGGCGATGTGGGCAACGATCTGAAACGCTATGGTTCGAAGCTTTACATCGTGGTCAACAACTCGAACATTGTGGAGGTGGTGGACGTGAAAACCGTCCAATCGCTGAAAACCATCAACCTGAGCGGGAAACAGCCGCGACAGGTCGCCTTCCTCGACGACAAGGCATACATCTCCTGCTTCGACGGCGACGTGGTGCGCATCGACACGGCCTCGTTGGAAGTGGAAGCCACCGTGCATACGGGCCCGAATCCCGACGGCATCTGCGCCTGTAACGGCAAACTCTACGTCTGCAACTCCGGTGGTCTGAGCAATCCGAACTACGGCAACACCGTCTCCGTGGTCGATCCCGCCACCTTCACGGTGGTCAAGGACATCACCGTGGCCGTCAACCCCACCCGTGTCAAAGGCTACAGCGACCGCTATGTCTATGTGGTCTCCAACGGCAACTACGGTGACGTGCCTTATACCTTCCAAAAGATTGATTGTCAGACAGATGAAATTGTAAAGAACTACAATTTGGAGGTGTTGAATTTCGACATCCATCAGAATTTGGCGTACGTCTATTCCTACAACTATTCCACTATGACGTCTTGGATCAAGGTGTTGGATTTGGAAACGGACGAAATCGTGAAAGAGCAGTTCATCAGCGACGGCACACAGCTGAAGACTCCTTACGGCATCAAGGTGAACCCCTTGAACGGCGACGTCTATATCACTGACGCGGGCACCTTCACCACCAACGGCGATGTCTATTGTTTCGACAAGGACGGCAAGAAGAAGTTCTCCTTCGAAGCGGGACTGAACCCGTCGGCGATGGCGTTTAGATAGTTAGCAGTTAGGAGTTAGCAGTTAGGAGTTAGCAGTTAGTAGTTAGCAGTTTTTGGGGAGTTCGCGATAAACCTCAATAACATTAAACTGCTTCCTTAAGCAGTCCCGGAAGGGACAAAACGCACGGAGTGCTAATAACCCCACATAAGCGACGAAGGAGCGCAATATGGGGCCGGACAAAGAAATACAAACAATAAAAAAATAAACGAAATGAAGAAAATTTTATTCTTTTTGGGCTTATTGTGTATGATAAACCTGATGAGTGCCCAGGAGATGACCATCGTTCATCTGAACGGGCATGATGTTCAAGTGAGAGCGACGAATTCCGTCAATATCTCCGAGAATGATGTCCAGTTTTGGGTGGGCAGCGGCAGCAACAGCACTTTGGTGTGCATTGGCTGGGACGATGACGATGCCGGTTACACTCCGACCGTTGTGGTGTGGGGACTGCATTGGAACGGCAGCATCACTTTAGCCAACGCGCTTGACAGTATTGCCGCTCACGACAGCCGTTTCACGTACACTATCAGCAATGGATTTGTGGGATCGGTTGATTATAACGACCCTGTTGCAGGCATTCATTTGTCTCCATCTATGCATTTTAATTGCAACAGTTACGGTAGTGCGTACGGCTCCACGACCCTTACCAGCACTTGGCTTCGCATTTCGGAATCGACATGCGACGACTACAACTTCAGCACGGTGAACAACCTCATCTATGCGAGCGACCCCAACGGCGGGACCTCCACCGACCCCGTCGATGCTTCTCTTCCTTTCAGCCAGATCCTGTACTGGGTGGGCAGCGGTTCCAACAGCGCCGAGTTTATCGTCAACTTCGCGCAGCCTGACACGGCGTTTGCCTGGGGTTACCGCTTCGACGGAACGACCACCGCGCAGGCCATGGTCGATGCCATCGCTGCCGCCGACCCGCGTTTCTGGACGGTCGGGACTCCTTCCTACAACGGCGACATTCACTTCGTTCTCGACAACGGCGACACGCTGGGGCTCTCCCCCGTTGATCCCGCGATGGGTTACAACTTCTGGTGGGCCAACCTCAACGGCGTCAGTGCTGGCTCGGGTTCTTCCGAAACGCTCCACAACAACGATGTTTTCAAGTATGGCGATATGAACTCCGCTATTGGTTGGGATCCGCTGGGCAGCTATTTCCTCCAGGAGGCCTGGGTGAAGGTTCCCACTCCAGTGACTCCTCCTGACGCACCTGTTCCGGATGAGGCCACTATCTCCGCTAACGACATCCTCTTCTGGGTGGGCACCGGCTCCAACGAGGCCGTCATGGCCGTGAACTGGGCTGACACCGCTCTGGCTTGGGGTTACCGCTGGAACGGCACCGCCACCGTGGCCGACATGATGGCGCACATCGCCGCCGCTGACCCGCGCTTCAGCTACAGCGGCACGGGTATGGTCAGCGACATCAACTACATTGACACGACCGCTGGAATGAATACTCCGCTGGGCATCACGCCGGGCAACTGGTGGGGCAGCACCAACAACGGCGTGATGGATATGGGTATGGCGCAAACCCTTAATAACGGTGACCTTGAAAAATGGGCTGACAGCAGCACCGGTATCCTTGTCGATAGCGTTTGGGTTAATGAATACGGCGGCTACTGGAACTACATCTATGTCTATCCGATGACTATCTATCCCGTGACGGTTCCCGACACGACGGGAGGAGGTTCTGGCTCTGACACGATTCCCGAACACGGTCCGTTCTGCGGCGGTGTGGGTACGGACGGCTGCAACGCCATCGCCGTTGATGACAACCAGTTCGTGGCGTGGGCTACCAATGTCGTACTGACTCGCGGTCCGCAGAACATCTCCAACCCGAACAGTCCGTTGGCCTCCTTCGGCGACGAGACGAATGCCATCGGACCGGCCACGCCGAACAACAGCATGGATGCCGTCAGCCTTGGCGACGGCGGCTCCGCGCTGGTCACCTTCGAGCGTCCGATCCGCAACGGGGAAGGTCCTGACTTTGCGGTGTTCGAGAACGACATCAACGGTGGCTTCCTCGAGTTGGCCTTCGTGGAGGTGAGCTCCGATGGTGTGCATTTCGTACGCTTCCCGGCCACCAGCCTCACCCAAACGGAGACCCAGACAGGCTCCTTTGCCCTCACAGACCCCACCTTCATCAACAACCTGGCCGGCAAATTCCAAATCGGTTACGGCACCCCGTTTGATCTCGAAGAGTTGGCTGGCAGCGAGAACCTCAACCTCGACAGCATCGTCTATGTGCGGATTATCGACGTGGTGGGCAATATCGACCCGCAGTACGCCACTTACGACGCTTTCGGTCACATCGTCAACGATCCCTGGCCGACCGACTTCGCCAGCTGCGGTTTCGACCTCACCGGCGTGGGCGTCATCCACCAGAAGCCCGTCGGCATCGAGACCCACGAGATGCCGCAGGTCTTCGCCTACCCGAACCCCTGCACCGGCACGTTGTACATCATCAACGAGAATGCCGAGCGCATCGAACTTTACAACATGAACGGCAAGTTGCTTGAAATGGTGGAGAACGGTGACACGCAGGTCACTTTAAACATGCAATCTTATCCCGCAGGTCTTTATTTGCTGAAGGTCGGCAACGGCGTTCAGAAGATTCTGAAGAAATAACCCTTTTATATTAATGAGCGGCCGGTTTTGGATGAGTGACCGGCTGAAAAGGAAACGGCCTCGCGAATGCGGGGCCGTTTTTGTTAGAGTTAGCGGTTAGCAATCAGTAGTTAGTAGTTGGTGGGGTTAATTTGTTATGTTTCAAATATTTTTGTATTTTTGCAGCGTCAAAAACTAATAACAATAAGACAATAAAAACTAATGATACTAAAGCAATAAAAACTAATAACGCTAAGGCGAAATAAACTAATAGTAGCAAAAATAGTACAAGGATGGCAACAATACAAGAGAAATTGGCAGAGTCATTGGCGGTACTGAAGGAGTACCAGGATGCTCACGGGGACAATTTGGTGATTCAAGGAGCAGATACATTAGGACGGACACATACGGAACGGTTGGTGAACAGCGGGTATCTGCAAATGGTCATCAAGGGATGGTATATTCCATCGTCGCCGGGAAGCGAGGGCGATTCTACAGTATGGTATGTATCGTACTGGAGTTTCATTACGGCCTATTTAGATAGTAGGTTCTTTGGAAAATGGTGTCTTTCGCCGGAAATGTCGCTCTATTTCCATAGTGGAAAAACGGTGATTCCCAAGCAGTTGATAGTGCGCAGTGAATCAGGAACGAACAACATTCTGCAGTTACCCTTTGGAACGTCACTGGTGGACATCAAAGCCTCTTTGCCGCCAGAGATGGTGCAGGAACCACGTTATGGCGTGCGGTTATATCCGATGGAGTATGCCTTGCTGATGGTGGGACCGGATTATTATCGGCATGATGCGTTGGAAGCGAGAACCTGTCTGGCCAGTCTGCGGGATGTGTCGCCGATAGTGTCGACGGCCATTGACGGAGGACACACCACCCGGGCGGGGCGCGTGGCCGGTGCGTTGCGCTCCATTGGTCGGGAGGAGATGGCGGACGAGTTGTTGCGTAGAATGCGTCAGGTGGGATATACGGTGACGGAAGAGAACCCATTTGAGGAGGATGTGCGGATGGAGACATTCGCGGAGTCGCCGCACGCATCGCGCATCCGACTGATGTGGATGCAGATGCGGAAGGTGGTGGTGGCGAAATTAAAAGTCAGGCCAGTACAACAGGATGCGGCGTCGGTGTTGGCGATGATGGATGCGACGTATGTGAAGGACAGCTATCACTCTTTGTCGATCGAGGGGTACAAAATCACGGAAGGGCTGCTGGAGCGGGTGCGGAGCGGTGACTGGGACCCCGAAAAAGACGAAGCAGACAAGGAGCGCAGGAATGCGTTAGCCGCCCGTGGATATTATCAGGCGTACGAGTTGCTGAAGCAAGGCGTTGCCGACTGTTTTTCCGGGCAGGCACCTGCGCAGCTGTACGTGAAAAGCCATCAGGACTGGCACTTCCAGCTGTTCGAGCCGTGCATCCGAGCGGGTATTGTGAAGGCTTCGGATCTGGTGGGTTACCGCCGTCATCAGGTCTATATCCGCAATTCCATGCACACGCCTTTGAATCCCGATGCCGTTTTAGACGCGATGAGCGCTTTATCGGATTTGATGATAGAAGAAGATAATGCGTTAGTGCGTGCCGTTTTAGGGCATTTCTTCTTCGTCTATATCCATCCCTACATGGACGGCAACGGCCGCACCGCCCGTTTTGTGATGAACAGCCAGCTCGTGACCGCCGGCTACCCCTGGGTGGTGATCCCTGTGGAGCGCCGGGAAGAGTACATGGCGGTGTTGGAGAAGGCGAGCGTGGAGGGAGACGTGGAGGGGTTTGTTCGTTTTGTGGGAAATCTTATGGGGCAGTAGTGGTAAAACATTATTTTCCATAACGAGGAAAATGTGTATCTTTGCCGCGAAAAAAATGAGAAAGAGCTATAGACAATAGATATGTTCACTTTTTTTGCAAACTAACATGAATATAAACGCTTATGCTGACATATATTAAAATTAACGGTTTCAAGTCATTTCAAGATTTTGAGATGACGTTCACTCCCTTGACAATTATTGCCGGGACAAATGCCGCTGGGAAAAGTAATTTGTTTGATGCATTGCGTCTTTTGTCCAGGCTCGCTGAAGTTGATAAAATCCATACCGCGTTTCGTGAGGAGCAAAGAGGCGACATGCATGAGCTTTTCACCCAATATGATAATGGGGAATGCGCATCCATTATGGAGTTTGTTGTTGAAATGCTGGTTAATAAAGAGATTACAGATGCATGGGGAGCGACCGCAACATTAAAATATACAAGACTGCGTTATGAGTTAAAAATCAAACATTTCATTAATGATAATGGGTTGGAAGATTTAGAAGTTGTACACGAATATCTGAGTACTATAAAACATAACGATGACAATTGGATAAAGCTCATTCCGCACAAACAAATGGATCTTTGGCGACCTAAAGTTGTAACGGGTAAGCGAGGTGTTCCCTATATTGAAACAAGAGTCGAAAACGGCATCCCTGTTGTTTATATTCCACAAGACGGGACTCATGGTAACAAACGTACCATTAATCTGCTACACGCAAAAAAAACGATATTGAGTAGTTTTGATTCTGTAGATTTCCGACACATCCTTGCCGCAAAAGAGGAAATGAGGAGCTGGCAATTCCTTCAACTGAATCCAGAAGACTTAAGGCAACCCACAAGCAAAAAAGACGGAGAGGATACCATCTCTTTCTCCGGGAAAAATTTAGCTGCAGCCCTCTATCGAATCAAACAGAAAGATCCGTACTCTTTGGTGGAGATTTCAAGGAAACTCTGCAGTTTTATCCCTAATTACACTGAAGTTGAAGTGAAAGATGATGTTGAGAACAAACAGTATGTTATCTATCTAAAAGGAGAAGACGGAAAAGAATACTCTTCAAGAGTTCTATCGGAAGGGACACTTCGGATGCTCGCGTTATGTATCTTGGAACAAGATGACAAACACACAGGTCTATTATGCTTTGAAGAACCGGAAAACGGCATTCATCCGTTTCGAATCAAAACAATGGTTGACCTGTTGAAAGATTTGTCAACAGACTTCGCGGATTCGGAGATACCTTTAAGACAAGTCATTGTCAACACTCATTCCCCGTTACTTGTTAACATCATTCACAAGCACTGGGTGAAAGACATCAATGTTTCGCTTCACTTTGCCGAAATGCGTACCAGAATACAGGAGATAAACGGAAAAAAACAAAAAACAAAGTTCACGACCATTCTTCCTGTGGCAAAAGATGGTCAACTGTCGCTTCCTATCTCTGAACAGGACAAAAAGGTTTCCATACTTACCGTAAACGAATATCTAACCTCATTAAATGGAGAATAATCATGGCGGCAAGACAGGTTTTTGTTGGATTTACAACAGAAGGAACTACTGATGTCCGTTTTTTGGAGAAAATCATAGAAAGGTCCTTTGAGGAAATCGCATACGAGTGTCAGGGAGATGTTGAGCCCGTTGTCTGGCCATTGGTTGTTGACAAGACAGGTCTTTCCTTTAGTGAATACGCATTGAAAGCTGCACAACAAGGGGTTGACGAGATAGGGATGATGATTCTTTGCATACATTCAGATGCAGATGATGCGACAAATCAAAACGTACTTGACAATAAAATTGCCCCGGCGCGGGATTTGATCAACACCCAGAATGGCGATTCCACATGCAAAACACTTGTTCCCGTGATTCCTGTTCAGATGATGGAAGCATGGATGTTAGCAGATAAAGACTTGTTAAAGAACGAGATTGGGACTACAAAAACAGATAATGAACTCGGAATTAACCGCTCTCCCGAATCCATCACAGACCCTAAAGCTGTAATTGAAGAAGCCATTAGAATAGCAAGACAAGAAATAACGAGACGTAGAAGAAAAGAGTTGAGAATTAGTGATCTGTATCTTCCAGTTGGGCAAAAAGTGTCGATTGACAAACTGAAAGAACTCCCTTCATACAGACGTTTTCAAGAAGATATCAGACAAGCCTATCGGGAATTGCATTTGATGAAGTAATAGTATTGTTAGTGATGAAAAATGTCATTGAAATATCCAAGACGCAGGTGATGATGACGTTTGTAGCCACCTGTGTCGAGACCACGGCGCCATCTCTGTTGAGTTGGCCAGGCGGCTGAACATCGAGTCGGTGAAGGCGTTGTAGCTGTTTTACGAGAGCCAAACGTGCGCCGACCTCCACGATAAGTCCACGGGGCTGTATCTTTACGGGGACTTGTATGTGGCTGATAAGGGGAGGAGGAATAAAGGGGATGGTCTGTAGTACTTAGCTGCACTGCCCGCGTTGGGATGGAAGGATGAGTGATGACAGAGGGTGTCTCGAGTAGGCTGGTGGCGTGGATGTTATAGGAATTCGAAAGTGGAAGAGGGTGTTTGTTTCTTTCACAAGATTTGACAAATGAGGATTTTTTGTATTTTTGCAATTTCTAGACATAGAGGAAAGTTAGTTTCAATCAGCATAGGAGGAATCTAAAAAATAGTAGAACAATAAATTATGAATAATTGGGAATGGCTTGACAGATTGGATTTATCATCGTGGCTGATTCATTTTGTTCATGGTCGGTTACCGGGTGCCCGTCCATATATTGATGAAGATGAAAATGGTAAATTATCAGAAAAAGTATTCTTAGACGAGAGTGATATTCCTAGTTATTTTGATGAGGATGGGGAACACGTCTTTTTAGAAACGCCATATATTGATGACGATTGGAAACTATTGGATAATGCCCCGCCATTTGATGTTCTCAAAAAAATATTACATGAAGGGTTTATTCATTCTACATGGGCATTTAGAAAAGGAATCCCCTCTGTATATGGCCCATATTCAACGGTTTGTTTTACTGAGATGCCTTTGTATGCGTTGGTTGATTATACAAGAAAAAGAGGTGCAAACCGCGGTTATGTGGGAAGTTATGGTATTGCAGTAAGACGCAGCGAGGCATTTCAGGCTGGAGCAAGGAGTGTTATATATGGATTGTCTAATGGACATAAAGAAGCCGATTACAAAAGCCTTGACTTAATAAGAGGTTTTCGCCTTTTGGACGAATCATGCGGTATCGGTATTGAAGAGCAATATAGATATGTTTACACACAGTTAAATGGTGAAAAGATTGTTGATTGGACTTTCGAAAGAGAATGGAGGTTGCCCATCAAAGATGACAGATGGGGTTCGCTGTCAGGTTTGCCCTTTTTACTCGACAAAGAATTGTATCAAACACCTTTTAGCGAAGTAGTAATAATTGTAAACTCAAAGTATGAAAAAGAGGTGATTTTAAATCAACTCGTAAAGATGCATAATTCGGGTTCAACAGAATCTGATTGTCTATATGACTTGGATTTGATCAAGAAAACAAGAGTAATGTCAGTTGAACAAATAGAAAACTCAACAAATCAGACTCCTATAAGACTTGAATCAATTCGAGTTTCGGAAAAAGATACATTGAATATTCCTCATGTTACAGAAGAGATAATACATACGGTAACGAATGTGATTAACTCGACCCAAGAAGTTTTCGATAAAGCTTATTCTGATTTTATGGATAACAATCTGGGGTTTGAGGCGTATTCATATCCAATATCACACGTGAAAGTTTGCACTAATGATAATACTGAATACACCCAAGCAATGGTTGAATCGGGATTGGCAAATACTTATGGTGAAAATAGGTATTATTTAGAGTTACCTTGTTATTTTACAGGGAATGAATATATGGGTAAAAAGGTGATGAATGCAGTCGCAAAGTATCTTACGCAAAAGATAGGACAGCAGTTTTATGTTTTCGTTATCCCTGATTGATGAAATTATATAAAACAAAAAACAATGCCAGCAAAACTTGATACATCAAAACCACTTAGATTGATAGGGGTTCAAATTTTTGAAAAGACCATGAAGGAAGTTAGAAAAAACTTGACTCCTGGATGGTATCGTTTCATCAAGTGTAAGAATGACGATGAAATTGGCACATCAAGGGATGTGTATCCTTTGGTTGCAGAAGATGTGTGCCCTCAAGATTATTATACCATTGACGAAAATCTGCCAAGGATATCTATTTCAGCTATTGCTGGTAAAAACGGTTCTGGTAAATCGTCGCTAATAGACATAGTGTATCGCATCATTAACAACTTTGCAGAAAACACATTCTTGATGAAAGGTGTGGAGGAAACCGATGAGGTCGGTCACGCTTATGGGATTGAAGGAAGGCTTCATTTCGAGCAGGATGGTGTGCAGAAATTTATTGAATGCAATGATGTTGGCACATTTTATTATGAGCTGGTGGACGGCAAACCCGAGGAGGTTAAAATACATAGTCTTACTGAAAAGCAAAGAGATGACGTGTTGAATGGCTTCTTTTACACCATTAGCATTAACTATAGCCTTTATGCTTTCAATCCGTCAGACTATGGTACTCCTTTTGAACCGAAATCAAGTGAACTTTACAATGGAAAATGGCTGAATCACCTTTTCCATAAAAATGATGGGTATTATATACCAATAGTATTGACTCCTTTTAGGGAAAACGGACAGATTGATGTGAACAATGAAAATAGTCTGGCTAAGCAGCGCATAGAAGTCTTATCATTGTTGTTTCATTCTCAGAAAAAAGAATTTCTGGATGAGTATGTGCCTACCCATCTGAAATACATATTCAATGGCCAATACAAAGTCAACAAACAGCAACGATTACTTGAAAATCCGATAAAAAGTGAAATTAAAGATAGTCAAGATTTGTTGATTTCGCAGATTGAGGAGCTGTGGAAAAAATACTTGATTGACAATTTTGAATTGGAGTTGGACCAAGATGATTCGAAACGGGACGAGATAGCACTTTATTATTTGGCATACAAAACATTGAAGATTTGTGCCACATATTCTGTTTTTCGCGAAATTTCAAAGTTCGACCAGCTGATGGCGCTAAAGGAAAAGAAGATGGCGAAGGACAGAAAAGGAAATCTTCAACCAGTATTGAACGATGACGGAAGCGAACAGATGATTGTTACGGGTGAAAATGTACTGAAGTGGTACAAAGAACATATTGAAGATTTAAAAGCGGCCATCGCAAATATAGTAAATCAGCCTTGCAATCATATTACGGTTAAGGTTCATCAGTGTCTTGATTATCTCAAAGAAGGCAGGTTTGCGAATAACAAAGATTCATTGAATATAGATCGTGATTTGTTGAAAGGCGTTAGATATGAATTGTATGACGATATGATGAGGCAATTGCCTCCCTCTTTCTTTATTACGGAATTGTGCTATAGAAGGAAAGGACAAATTCAGTCCAACGACAATGACGATGATGAGATAACTTTGCAATCGATGAGTAGTGGGGAAAGGCAGATGTTGTATAGTTTGAGTTATATCTTCTATCATATTAAAAACATTGCTAGTATTAAAGGTGAAAACGGTAAGCGGGTAGTTGGTTATCATCATGTAAATCTTATTTTTGACGAAGCAGAACTATATTATCATCCAGAATATCAAAGGCAATATGTGAAGCGACTGTTAGAAAGAATGGCAATGTGTCATATCAACCGAACCAACATAAGAAGTATCAATATCATCATAATAACACATTCGCCTTTTATCCTGTCAGACATTCCAGAGCCAAACATTTTATTCCTTCACAGAGGGGATGAAAATATTGAAGTAGAACCAGGTCGTACTTTGGGAGCAAATGTCTATGACTTACTTAGAAATGGCTTTTTCCTTGACTATGCAATAGGCGACTTGGTGCAAATGAAATTACAAGAAATCATGGATGTCTATTATATGGGAAAAGATGAAAAAGAAAAAGAAAAACAGAGGATGACATTCATAAAAAAGAAAGCTGAATTCAAGTATACTATTGATCATCTTGGTGAGGATTATTTAAGGAATTGCTTTACCAATATCTATGAACAGTTAGAGATTATTATACAGAATAAAACTAGAAAAGAATTATTAGAAGAAAAAATCCGATATCATCAGGAAGAGGCGGAAAAACTCACTGAACAATTGATGAAAAAATGAGGAAAGTCGTATATCCAAAAGGGGAACCGTATGAGAATGTTTATAAAAACATCTTTCAGACATCTATTGCTAGTATGCATACCAAATGGAGCAATTTGCAGTTAAAATACCCACATGATTTGGGGATTTTACCACAAAACATTGAGGACATCTTGCTTGCTTCATATAGTGACCTGGTGAGATGGTATATAGGGTTTGTGCAATTGCCGCTTGCTGTCAGAAAGACCATGAATAGTGACATGGATTCTCTATTTGATTATGAGAAATGGAGCGAGAAGATAGCTGAGTATTTTACGAATCCAAACAATGGATTTAACTTTTTTGCATGTCACTATTGCGATAGTTCATACATCAATGCGTATAAGATAGACCCAGATGCGGATGGGCTATATTTTCTGAATGTGGCCTCGGATGAAGAGCTTGATAAGATAACCAAATCAATCTCTCGAAAAAATACGCTGAAATCACAACGCCCCTTTACAAACAGGTTGCAATTTGATACTATTGCTGCTAAATACAAGTGGATACCTGACAAATGGGATAGAGTGTTCCATCCTCAAAAGAAATACAAACACCATTTTGATTTGGATCATGTCCTGCCAAAATCGGAATGCAGATTTGTAGCTTTGTCACTATATAATTTTGTGCCAAGCTGTCAGGTATGTAACCAGAGATTGAAAAAAACGAAGGTCCTAGGAATTATGGGTGTGCCAAATGTGGATTTGAGTCCAACTAGTCCTACTTTTGACTTTGAAAAAAATGTAGAATTCCAAATTGTACCCAACCCATATGTAAAAGTGGGAAGATTGAGGCCGACAATAAATCCTCAAGACTATACCCTTCAGCTTGTTCCACAAAATCCTGACTATGAGTATTTCATCAAAATGTTCAAACTTGATGAGCGATATCAACAGCATAAAATGATTGCTCTTCATTGGCTTGAAATGAAGAGTAAATACTCTGATTCACGAATAAAGATGATGGAGGCTTCGTTGAGACACCGTAGTTTTAGTTTTAAAAGAATTAGATCTGATATATTCCAATCAGAATTGTATGACAATGGTTATCTGAGTTTTTCAAAACTTAGGAATGATATGCTGAAGTAGTATATAAACACAAAAACATTATATCCATGTTTATTTCCAAGATACATATCAAAGGATATAGAAATTTCAAGGATTCGGAAATACTCTTTCGTGAAGGTATTA
>JAEEGG010009964.1_pt1 | contig 21129 bp, 28 predicted proteins | sample 9134161 | NCBI WGS metagenome assembly JAEEGG01 (sample SAMN16246543, study PRJNA631951) | gut metagenome | biome: gut microbiome; feature: rumen; material: CR-attached | host: Bos | place: Iran: Karaj | collected 2018-10
CTCCTCGAGAAGTACATGGACTCCGGCGTCTACGAAGTCGAAAAGACCGAAATCCTCAAGATCGACCCGTTCAGGAAATACGGCAGCCCACCCAGAATCGCCGAGTACTTCGGCGGCAGGGAAGGGTATCTGAAGGCCGTGCGGGAACTTGAGCAGGCCCTCTACGGGGAGGTAGCATGACATGGCCAACAACCTTTCTACTTTTGTAAAGAGAGTCCGCGACATCATGCGCAACGACGCCGGCATCAACGGCGACGCCCAGCGCATCGAGCAGATCGCCTGGATGCTCTTCCTCAAGGTCTACGACTCCAAGGAGCTGGACTGGGAGTTCGACGACGACGGCTACGCGTCGATCATCCCCGAGAACTGCCGCTGGCGCAACTGGGCCACCGATGACCGCTCCGGCCGCGCCATGACCGGCGACAGGCTGCTCGACTTCGTGGACAACACGCTCTTCCCCACGCTCAAGGGGCTGGAGGTCACGCCCGAGACCCCCATCCGCAAGGCCATCGTGCAGACCACCTTCGCCGACGCCAACAACTACATGAAGGACGGCGTCCTCCTCCGCCAGGTCGTCAACGTCATCGACGAGCTCGACCTCTCCGACACCCGGGAGAGCCACGCCTTCGGCGACATCTACGAATCCATTCTGAAGGAGCTGCAGAGCGCTGGCTCGGCCGGCGAGTTCTACACGCCCCGCGCCGTCACGGACTTCATGGCGAAGATGATCGCCCCGAAGATCGGCGAGACGATGGCCGACTTCGCCTGCGGCACCGGCGGCTTCATCACGAGCTGGCTGAAGGAGCTGGAGGGACAGGTCAGGACGACGGAGGACCGGCGGAAGTTCGGCGCCTCGATCTACGGCATCGAGAAGAAGCAGTTCCCCTACATGCTCTGCATCACCAACATGCTCCTGCACGACCTCGACGTCCCGCAGGTCTTCCACGACAACTCCCTCCTCCGCGACGTCCTCGACTACACAGAGGACGACCAGTTCGACGTCGTCCTCATGAATCCGCCCTACGGCGGCAGCGAAAAGGCCGAGGTGAAGAGCCATTTCCCCACCGACCTCGCAAGCTCCGAGACGGCCGACCTCTTCATGTCCGTCATCATGTACCGCCTGAAGCGCGACGGGCGCGCGGCGGTCATCCTGCCCGACGGCTTCCTCTTCGGCACCGACAACGCCAAGGTCAACATCAAGCGGAAGCTGCTCTCCGAATTCAACCTCCACACCGTCGTGCGCATGCCCGGCAGCGTCTTCTCGCCCTACACCTCCATCACGACCAACATCCTCTTCTTCGACCGCACCGGCCCCACCAGGGAGACCTGGTTCTACCGCCTCGACATGCCCGAGGGCTACAAGCACTTCTCCAAGACGAAGCCGATGAGGCTGGAGCACTTCGCCCCCGTCGTCGAATGGTGGAAGAACCGCCGGGAACTGTCGGAGGACGGCTTCGACAAGGCGAGGAAGTTCACCGCGCGCCAGCTCGCCGACGAACTCGGCTACAACCTCGACCAGTGCGGCTACCCGCATGTCGAGGAGGAAATCCTCGCCCCCATGGACCTGATCCAGCGCTACCAGGAGGAGCGCTCCTCGCTCAACGCCGAGATCGACCGCGTACTACATGAGATAACAGAGAAGCTCGGAGGAAACGCATGATGAATGAAATGAGCAAATATGACGTTGCCGTCCACGCGATAAAGACGGCTATTCTGCAAAGCCAATACGACGCCGCGCGCTCCGTCAACGAGAAGCAGCTGACGCTCTACTACGGTGTCGGCAAGTTCATCTCCCTCAACTCCCGCAAGGGCTTTTGGGGCAAGGGCGCCATCGATGCCATCAGCGAACGTCTGCAACGGGAACTGCCCGGACTGCGTGGCTTCTCCGCAAGGAGTCTGAGGGATATGCGCATATTTTACGAAGAATGGTCTATGTTTGATGCGCCACAAGTCGCAGACGGTCGACTTGTTTTGGCAGACGCATCTGCCAAAACGTATGATGGTGAATCAAATCCTGACCTTTTACGTTCCAAGATAACCGAAGATTCCAATTTGGCAGTTGCAATTGCCAAAATTGCCGGAAGACATGCCGGAGAAACTCCGCAAGATCGCGCTCAATCTCACAATTCCACAATCCCACAATAGCGAAGGAACTGAGCCATGACGAAGTTTGAACTTGAAGATAGAATAGTGCAGTTTGCAGCGAGGTGTGTGAAGGTCTGTGCGGCAATGCCCGTAAAGAAGATTGGTAGCACAAGTATGTCAGATCAACTGTTTCGCTCGTCGACAAGTGTCGCGGCAAACTATGCTGAAGCATCCGAGGCCGAATCTCGAAAAGACTTTGTCCACAAAATGAAAATCGTAATGAAAGAACTGTCCGAGACGCGTGTGTGGCTCAAAATCTGCGGGGAAAGCGGGTATGTCGCAAAATCACGATTGAAAGACCTCGTCGGCGAAGCGGAAGAGTTGTCGCGAATTCTGGCTGCAAGCATCATTACGGCACGGGCGAAGATAAAGGAAGGCTGAGAATTATGGGATTCTGCAAATATGGGAGTATGGGAATGTGGGATTATGGGAATGCGGCGTGCGGGCAATCCCATAATTACATAATCTCACAATCTCACAATTCCACAATCCCACAATAGCGAAGGAACTGAGCCATGACTCCCCAGGAACTGAAGAACAGCATCCTCCAGCTCGCCATCCAGGGCAGACTCGTCGAGCAGCGCCCCGAGGAAGGGACGGCGTCGGAGTTGCTGCGGGAGATTTTAGCCGCAACCGCCTCCGCCGAGGCTACGGCGGTCAAGAAGGGAGGGGCGCGCTCCCGCGCGACCGCTTTGATGACTGGCGCCCGTCCCTCCCGTCGCACCGCCCGTCCCGCCAGCCCCTCTGGTCCCGCCAGTCCAACACCCGTTCCCCCAGAAGAACAGCCCTTCGACATCCCCGAAAGCTGGGAGTGGGTGAGAATTGGCGACCTTGGGGCGTCGACTGATACCGATTCATTTTGTGATGGACCGTTTGGTAGTAATCTGAAAACATCTCACCATATTTCTTCTCCAGAAGTGAGGATTATTCAATTGAGTAACATTGGAGAGGATGGATGGAAGGAAAATAATGTTAAATATACATCCTTCAGGCATTTAGAGACTGTTATTCCACGGTGTGAAGTGCATCCTGGTGATTTTGTCATAGCAAAGATGATGCCTGCAGGTAGAACAATTCAAGTGCCTGAACTGGGAACACGTATTACGCTTGGTTCAGATGCGATGAAATTCGTTCCTCATCCATTGTTAAACAAGCAGTTTTTGTTGTATGCCATGAGAAGCCATGTTTTTCTTGGACAAGTATATGCAGAAGCTCATGGCATAACAAGAGTCAGGACGACTTTGAATAGTGTAAAGTCATATTTCATTCCCCTTCCTCCCCTTGCTGAGCAGAAGCGCATTGTGGCGAAGATAGAGGAGCTGCTACCGCTGATCGACCGCTACGAAAAGGCGTGGAGTAAGTTGGAGGACTTCAACAGGCGCTTTCCCGTGGACATGCAGAAGTCCGTCCTCCAGATGGCGATTCAGGGCAAGCTCGTCGAACAGCGCCCCGAGGAAGGGACGGGCGAGGAACTGCTGCGGGAGATTTTGGCCGCAACCGCCTCCGCCAAGGCTGCGGCGGTCAAGAAGGGTGGGTCGCGCTCCCGTGCGACCGCTTTGAGGACTGGCGGGACCAGCGTGACTGGCGAGACTAGCGCCCGTCCCGCCCGTCGCGCCGCCAGTCCCTCCCGCCCCGCCGGTCCCGCCAGTCCAACACCCGTCCCGCCCGAAGACCAGCCCTTCGAGATTCCCGAGAGCTGGGTGTGGGTGAGATTGGAAGATGCGGCTAGTGTTCAGCTTGGAAAAATGCTAGACAAAGGCAAGAACAAGGGAACGCCATGTCCCTACCTAGCGAATCTTTCGGTTCGTTGGCGCTCTTTTGATTTGTCAGATTTGAGGACGATGCCTTTCACCGAATCCGAATGCGAGAAATTCGCATTACTACCGGGAGATGTCCTCATGTGCGAAGGTGGCGTGCCTGGGCGTTGTGCAGTATGGCGGGAAAAGAATTCACCCGTCAAATATCAAAAGGCAATCCACCGAATTCGAAGTACCATCCTTTTCCCCGATTACACCCAGAAGTTTTTCGAGGCGATTTGCGACAGTTCGTGGTTTGCAGAACGGTTTACGGGAACGACGATAAAACATTTGCCACGAGAAACCTTAATGAACATTCCTATCCCTCTCCCGCCCCTTGCCGAGCAGAAGCGCATTGTCGCCAAGCTGGAGGAGATTCTGCCGCTGTGCGAGCGGCTGAAAGGGGCGATGCCATTATGAGATTCTGCAATTATGGGAGTATGGGAATGTGGGATTATGGGAATGTGCGGCGCGCTCAATCCCAGAATTCCATAATCTCACAATCTCACAATTCCACAATCCCACAATGCTACACGCGCATTGTCGCCAAACTGGAGGAGATTCTGCCGCTTTGCGAGCGGCTGAAAGGGTCTTTGGAGGAAAAATCATGACCATTGCACTCGCAGAAGACTTCGTCCTGTCCTCGAACATTTGCTTGTCGCGGCCTTTTCCGGTATCGGACAACAGCTCGTCGATCAATCGCAGTTGACTCGTTCTCTCTGCCCGGCGGTGATGTTATTGCCGTGGAAGTGTTGCCGTCCGATCAGCCTCCGGTCAGGTATCGTGGGCGCACATGGATTCGTATCGGTCCTCGTCGCGACATCGCCACACCAGCGGAGGAGACGATATTGGCGGAGCGCAAGGCGCGGAACTTCACCACGTTTGATTCACGGCCGTTCTTCTGTTCGGCAGGAATCCGCGCTACTTCTTTCCGGGTGCGTATGTGCAGTATGTCAATTTCAATGGCTTGAACAATGCCGCGCCAATCCTGAACGAGCATCCGTTCAAGGGGCCAATCGTCAGGATGTTGTCGCAGATTGACCTTTTCATCGAGACGTCCATTGCAAGGAAACGGCCTGTGCCCGTGACGGCGCTCAGGGAGAAGACGGTCTTCGACTATCCCAAGGCGGCAATTCGCGAACTGTTGATGAACGCCATCATGCACCGTGACTATCAGGGCAATGCGCGGAATCAACTCTTTGAGCGGACTCAACAAGGTCAACGTGGACTTCAGGCCCGCGATCGACCAGAAAGAGCGTAATGCAGTCAACGCGGACCAGCCGCAGTTGATACTGGACATCAACCTGGATGACGAGGTGCCTCCCGCGAAAACCGACACCAGGAACGTCGTGCGGCAGCTGGACGTGCTGCTCCTGAACGCGGCGAACAAGTCCGTCGCCGCTGACGCCGCGAAGAAGATCGACGTGGGCGGAGGCGAAGGCCAACCCCAAGGGCCGCTATCTCCTCAGGGGCTTGCGCCCCCATGTTCTTCGCCCGCGTCCTGCGCAACCTCGACGGGGTCCTCGCCCGATCTTGACCCAGGGGTGGCTCACCGCGAAGAACCTCATCAAGCTCCGCTTCCCCGACATGGTCAAGGCGAGGGCGACCGGCCTCTACGAGCAGCTCCTCAACGGCAGCAACAGCATGCGCTACGACCTTCAGGTCTCGGAAGACGGCACCAAGGCCACCCTCACCACCAGCTATTTCTGCCAGGCGACGGTGGGCGCCGGCGCCAAGCCCCTCGACACCTTCGCCCCCTTCACCGTGCAGACCCGGCTGACCTTCGACCTCTCGGCCGAAGTCCCGACCGTGATTGACGCCCGCTTCGCGCAGACGATTGACTGAGGCTGGCGGCCGAAGTCGGGGATTGCGATTCTCCGGTCGGCGAGTTCTCCGGAGACTACCGCGCGACGAGGGGCAGGAATTCAAGACGACCCAGTTTCACGACGAGTCGTTCCGGATGGAACTGGACGGCCGCCGCAGGATAGTCCGTGTTTTCGATTGCCTCGACGACGCCGTCTGTCGCGCGTGCCGTCACGCGGAACCCGCGCCCCAGTTTTTTCACCGCCTGGTGGTGCGTCGAGTTCACCAGCATGGACAGGGAGGGCCCGGCTTCGTCCGGGCCGCCCGTCCGCGATAAAAGCCCAATGCGTTTCGCAATTGCGGAGTCCGGCTCGAAGAAAACCTCGTGCAGGCCTTCGTCCTTGAGATGGTGGCCGTCTGGGTTGCAGCCCTCGTATTCTGAGGGCAGGTCCTGCCAAAGTGTTCCGCCGAAATAGACGTTGAGAACCTGGCACCCGCGGCAGATTCCAAAGAGCGGTTTGCGCCGCGGCACGGCCGCGTCCAGGATGGCGAACTCCCAGGCGTCGCGCCGCTGGTTGACTTTCCCAATCTTCGGTGACGGTGTTTCGCCGTAGCGGGATGGATCTATATCCACCCCGCCTGCGAAAAGGATCGTATCGCAATCGTCCACGAGGCGGGCAATCTCGTCCTTGTTGTCCGTGGCCGTGAGCACGACGGGTTCCCCGCCGGCCATGCGCACGAAATCGATGTAGGCCGAGCCCATGTGCTCGCCTTCCGTCGGGCAATACTCGGGAAGACCCACGCGCCAGCCATTCAACATGCCAAACTCCTCATGTTTCTCCTGTGAAAACAACAAAAAATCGTAGTCAAACCGGGATGTAAAGTCAAGCAATCGTTGATAATGGGTTGTGCTGTATAGTAAAATCATATGTGTAAGTATTCGAAAGGGTAATTCGCTTATGAACGCACGCAAACGCCTTATGTTTTTCACGGCTTTGGCCGTGGGACTGGAAGTGGTCTGTCATGCGGCCTTCTTCATCAACCAGTATTACACGGACAACGCAGTCCTCCAACGCGGTGTGGCGCTGCCTGTTTGCGGCACTGCGAGTGCGGGGGCGACGGTCACGGTCGACTTTGCAGGTACGTCGGCTTCGGCCACTGCCGATACGAATGGGTTCTGGAACGTGTCGCTGCCGGCGCAGAAGGCCGGTGGTCCGTACACGATGTCTGTTTCGGACGGCAGGCAGACCCTGACGGCCACTAACATTGTGGTGGGCGAGGTGTGGCTCGTGAGTGGACAGTCCAACGCCTACTTCCCAATTGAACGCTTTGCCGAGAAGGACGACTGGCTAAAGGACGCGGACTGTCCGAATGTCCGGTTCATCATGGCCAGCAAGACACATCTTGCATGGCATGTCAAACCCGATTCCTGGCGGGTCGCAACTCCCCAGACCATCGGGAAGTGTTCGGCGATGGGCTTCTTCTTCGCAAAGGAGCTTCAGCCGTCCGTTGACGTGCCGGTCGGCGTGGTCGTGGCTGCGGTTGACGGATCGGTAATCGCGTCATGGCAGACAGACGGGAATAATTACAGGGATTACATGGAGAACGCCCTGGAGCCGCTCGTCCCGTTTCCCGTAAAGGGCGTGCTATGGTATCAAGGCGAGTCGGACGGCATGTTCGCGAAGGGGTATAACTACCGATTCCAGCTGCAGAAGCTGATTCGAGACTGGCGCGCGCGCTGGAACGCCCCGGAGATGCCGTTTTTCGTCGCGCAACTTCCCTATTTCAAGGCATACGACCTTTGGCACGAAGTGCGTGATTCGCAGAACTGGGTGGGCGCGCAGGAACGGGGCGTCTATGTCGTGCCGACGCTCGACATCGGCGACCTGAACAACATCCATCCGCCCCGCAAGCCGGAGCTTGGCCGGCGTCTAAGCGTTTTCGCGCGCAAATATGTCTACGGCGAAAAGGACCTTCACCCGGAAGGACCGGCATTCCGTGGCGCGGAGGTGAATCCGGAAAACCCCGGCGAAATGCTGGTCCACTTCGACACGCATTCGCCGATTACAAGCGGCGACGGCCAGCCGCTGAAAGGGTTTAAAGTCGGCGGCCAGTTCTGCGGCCGGTTGAGTTTCCAGACGGCGACCGTCCGCATTGTCGATTCGAATACGGTGGCGGTTTCCAGCGCCAATATCAAGGAGCCGATAGCCGTCCGCTACGGCTTTTCAAACTCCGACACGGTGAATTTCTTCGATGCCGAGGGCAATCCGGCTGGTGCCTTCCGCAGCGACAACTTCAAGTTGCCGACCCAGCCGGCGGAGGGACAACCATGATCAAGATCATCCAAGGCGACATTACGACTCTACAAGTTGACGCGATCGTCAACGCGGCGAACCAGGTGATGCTGGGGGGCGGCGGCGTGGACGGCGCAATCCACAACGCGGCAGGACCGGAGCTTTACGAAGCCTGCCTCAAGGTGCCGGAAGTGCGTCCTGGCATCCGCTGCCCGACGGGCGAGGCGCGGATTACGCCCGGTTTCCGCCTGCCCGCCAAGTTCGTTATCCACACCGTAGGGCCCGTCTATTACGACGGACAACACGGCGAGCCAGAGAAACTCGCGGCATGCTACCGCAACTCTCTCGCCCTCGCGGCGGAAAACGGTTGCAAGTCCATCGCCTTCCCAAGCATTTCCACCGGTGTCTACGGCTACCCCATCGAGGACGCGGCGAAAATCGCGGTCCGGGCAGTTCAAGAGTTTTTAGCCGCAAAGAGCGCAGAGAGGGAGGGCCGCGCTTCGTCGCGGCCGCAAGGGGAGGGACGCGCTCCCGCGCGTCCGCAAATGGACGTCATCTTCTGCTGTTTCTCGGCGCGGGCTGCGGCGGTGTATCAACACTTGTTGCCTAGAAATTGACCATCTGCAAGTATATGCGTTGGTTCTGGCAGCTATATGCGCCTTTTGTATTGAGTCCACAAGTTGTGGACAAATCGGAGCCGGCAATTGGTCCACAACTTGTGGACTCAATTACCCCCCAACTTGTGGACGAATTGGATTCACCTGTTTTCCACGTACCATGGGGGCATCAGAGGTATATCTTTGACAAGTTCCGCAACGACCCTGACAAGGCAATGTTCTACGTCCGTGAAACGGTGAAGAACGGTTGGAGCAGGGCGGTGTTGCTGAACTTCCTCGACACAAAGCTGCACGAGCGGCAGGGCAAGGCCGTGTCGAACTTTTCTGTGGCGCTGCCGGAGGCGGACAGTGATCTCGCACAGGAGGTCACCAAAGACCCATACTGCTTTGACTTTATCGCGCTCACGCCCAAGTATCGCGAAAAGGAGCTCAAGGATGCGATGATGGCGCATATCGAGAAGTACCGTAAGACGAAGGACAACACAATGGTTAAGTGGGCGTTGGAATCCTCCCAGCAGCCGATAGGCATTTCAGAATACCGCATCAGCGAAATACTCCCCAAGGAGGTCGCAAGCGACCTGCCTAGCATCGCGGACATTGAATCGGCGGTTGGAGGAGCTGATTGAGGGACGAAATCCCGCCGTCTGCGGCTGAAGCAGCGCAGTCTATGCGCAGAGTTTGACCAGCATGGTGTGAATATGAACACCGAAAGGGCCGGAAACGTCCGTTTCCGGCCCTTTTTGTGCCTTGGCATGGAGATTGCGGTAATGTTTGGCGATGAAAGGAACCAAACGTTATGTTCAACAAATCACATAAGAGAGTCAACAGACATTTCAAAACACAAGTTGCCACGCGCAGGATCGGGGAGCCACCCAGGCTCTATCTCTATTCGGTTGTGACCGCGACTGCAATATGCGGTGCGGGGGCTGTCGCCTTCGTCCATTTCCTCATGGAGACGCCGGATGGGGACATGTCCGCGGATGTACTCGGCCATCTGGCGCAGACGTATCCCGTTTGGACGGGACTTGTCACACTCCTTCTTTTCGTTGTTGAAGTGGCCGCCCTGGATGTTATGGGGTGGGAAACTGCGTCGTGTATCACGGGATTGCGCCATCGGGGGGACACCACGGTTCGGCAGGTCGCTTCTACGCGTCTGGCCATCCAGGTCTCGTTCACGGCCTTGATGGTGCTGCTCTTCGCGCTCTTCCCCGCCGCCTTCCCGCATCCCCACGGACGGCCGCCTTACCTGGGCTTGGCCATGCTCACCATCCCGATTCTTCTGGCGGCCGTGCAGTGGTTCCGGGCGGCGCGGGATTCTGGTTTCACGCAGAGCCGCTGATGGAGCGGAGAGGTTGCTTTCGCTTCTTGGAGACTTAGAGATTGGGAGAGGTGGAGGAAAACTCGATAGGTGCAAGGCTACGCTAACGCTCATCCAACATACCTCGGAAAGACATTGACATTCCAACGGGTTTCAAGTAGTATTTTCGACACAATGAGGATGAAGTAATGGAACAAGATGCTAAGATCGACGCCGCGACTGCGGCCCGCGAGCTGACGCTTGCGTTGCTTTTTTTGAACCGCTTCCGCGAGAAGGTCGGGGCGAACGCCTGGACTCCTTGGCGCGCATGGAAGGGCTTCGACTTCGACACACTCGACAAGCTGGCGGAGGCCGGTCTCATTTCCTCAAGCCGAACGGCCAAATCCGTTTATCTCACGGACGAGGGACTTGCCGAGGCCCAGCGCCTGCTCGCCAAATTCGGCATTGCCGACTGGCCGAAGCTGGAGGGGAAGTGAGCGGAAACTCTGGGGGAAAGACGTTCTTCTTCTTTGGTCCGGCGAATCGTCGCCAAAAGAACCAAGGGATGATAGAAAGTGTTTCCCAGCCGCCTCCGAATTTGGTACGATTATGTCATCACGGAGACCACCCATGAGCGAACTTGTCAGAACCAGCGGCCACGAAGCCCGCGATTTCCACAACCTTGTTTTCAACCACTGCAACATGAACCCCAACCGCAACGGCTGCCACAATCGTGCAAGGTAAAAAGGAACATGCAATGAAGAAAATCGAAACCGTTTCAAACATAGGAATCACCCATGCTGGCGATCGGTCCCATGCCGTGATTGTCTCGTACCAGACGGAAGACGACGACGTTGCGATCATCCGCGATCTTCCCAGCATTTGCGTTGCCTATCTCGAAATGGGCTTTTTGGTTGATGCCGACGACAAGTGGCATTTCTACGATGCCGAAGGCAAGCTCGTTGCTTCTGCGCTAAAGGCAGATATTGGTGAATGTACAGAGGTGTCCGTCCTTGGCGACCATTACGTTTTTGACAAAACACCGGAATTACGGACGCTCAATGGTGGCAAACTTGCTCCAGATGTGGATGTCCTCTGCATAGACGCTAAGGGCCAACGATTGCCATACCCGACTGAGAAACATATCTGCATCAGCCGTAAGGATCTGTTTCCGGCTGGCGACTACGCGCGTCAAGATGACGACCTGTTGGATGACGAAGATGATGATTGCAACGAAGAGGCAATGGGGTGGGCTGAGCGGAAGAAGATTTACAAACGAGCCCTTAAGGATGATGGTGAACCGACCGATAAGATAATATCGTGAGGAACAAAATGAATATCGCAAATCTTGAGTTTTTATTCAGGCAATCTTTCTCTGGATACAGGGCTGTTACATACGTCCAAGATGGTGTGTTCCCCGCTTACATCCAAGCATTCCCATGCGAAGGAAACACGAACATTCATTATGAGTTGATTCAACAGGTGAAAGATGGGGACGTCTTTCTGGAGTTTCATGTTGAGAGAGGCCATTATTGGGAATATGAAGCCGAAGTTGATGACCTGACAAATGCATTCGTTCAGCACAACCGAGATATTCTCCATACATCATACTACAGTTCACAAATATGGCGGTGTAGGCGTCCTGTTAATCAACCGAGCGACTTGTCGGACGACGCAAGAATAATGAACGACGCCGTAACAACGGTTTTCTCGAAACGTGGAATTGCGTCCACAGATGAGCACGACGGCATCAAGCAGGTTGGAATTGCCCAAATAGGAATGCTGGACTTGATTAAATGGCATCTGAAAATGCCGCCTGTCCAGCGTGAGTATTGCTGGAATGCCGCCGATGTTAGGCGCATGATTGACGATCTGCAAGATTGGAGAACGAATCATAGAGGTCTAAAATATCATTTTGGAAGTGTCATTCTCAAGGAAAAAGAATTGAATGGAACAGACAACAGTTATGAAATCTTCGATGGGCAACAACGATTGACGACATTCGCATTGTGGTTGAATGCCGTCCGTGACGAAAGTGTGCCTCTGTTGAATGAAGAGGCTTTGTATTCAAGTCGTTCGCGAAAATGTCTCCACGATGTCTGGAAGGAACTGAAGGAAAACAAGCGAGAAGACTTGTTGCAGTGGGCAGAACAATTTGTTGATGTCTCGATAGTGAAGATTGCCCTAGCGGCTCCAGCAGACCTTCCGTTCCGGTTTTTCAACCATGTCAATTCATCTGGCGTAAGACTGACGGATTACGAATTGCTGAAGAGTCACCACTTGCGGTTTGTAGGTGCCGATCTTTCGCAAGAAGCCGCGAAAAGATGGCATGATCTAGAATCGGCATCGGACGGGAACGTTTCATTGACAGAACGCCTTTTGCATCAGACGCTCTATCGACTAAGAATGTGGTCAACAGGTGAACGCGGAGCCTTTCCATTTGATGCGGCCAACACGAATGAGCGATTGCTGTTCCGGCATTTCCGCGCCACCGCCGCGACGCCGTTGGGAATCATGGCGTTCCCCCGCCCAATGGAGTTTGATTCGCTGGTGACCGGCGGTATGGCGTTCTTCGATTTCGTCTCTCGACAACGGTCTGCGTTCGAGGCTTTTTCAAAGGAACCGGCAATCAAAGCGCTTGACGATTGTCTGTCTTGGCACAGCAGAGGCGTATTGTGGGCTGGAATCAGGGCATTGTGTTTTTTGTACTATCTTCGGTTCGGCACGGCATATCTTGGTAAGGCGGTTTGCCGCATATCGCGACATGTTTCCATAATCCGCAATCAAAATCGCGTGATGGGTTCACACTTGTCCAGGCGTCCGGAATTCAGGGAAGTTTGCGATTTGCTGCGGCGGGCAACAGATGAAGGACAGTTCTTCGCCGCTCTTGAAACCATTAGATCAAGCGACGAACCTGATCGAAACGGAACAACGAAAGAGAATTATTGGAATTCTCTCGAACACCTTCAGAAGGAACTTGAAAATGTTTGAAACCACATTTGAAATGCCGCTCACGCCGGAGCGCATTGTTGAGAAGAACATCGTTTTGAATGTGCCAATCTACCAGCGGCTCTTTGTATGGCGAACAGACCAAATCAGAAATCTGCTCTTGGATTTGTATCGGGCATGTACGGACGATTCCCCCAATGCATACAACATTGGCGTGGTTTCCGTATGGGCAAACCCGGCCGAAAGGGGGGCATGGGATCTTGTTGATGGTCAGCAAAGATTGACCTTCCTGTCCCTGTTTGCGGCTTGGGCGGTGTCGAATCTGCAAAATCTGCAAAAAGAGTCCAAGGCGGCAGAAGCATGGAGAAAATTCTTGTTCGTTGGAGTCGAGAAGATGCGGCTCCACTTTTTTGGCCGTCCAGAAGACGAAAAGGCGATTAAGGATTATTCGTCAGGGAAAATACCGCAGAACGGTTCATTTGGAATATTCGCGAGAACCGCCGAAGAGTTTCTGAAAGGGAAAGAGTGTGATTGGGAAAAGTTTGCCGGATTCGTTTATTCTTACTGCTCGTTTTTGGCAGACGCCTTGCCGGAAGGGTATGGCCCGCACGAATTGAATCTGCATTTTGAAAGAATGAACTCAACTGGGCGTCAACTTGAACCAATTGACATCGTGAAAGGATTGTTCTTCTCGGCCGAAGACTTGTCTAAAGAGTGGAATATCGTGTTTAGGACGAATGGGCAGTCAATCCACGAGGAGACCAGTATCGCGAAAATCATTTCGGCTAACAACTCGAACATAAATGACAAAGACGATGAAAACACGGACGCTGGCGGGGAAAAAAGTGAAACGGAACGACTTGTTTCGGACGAAACCTTGCTCCTTCATTCGCTTCGACTGGCAAGCGCTGACACTGGAGTTTCTCTCGATAAATCTCGGCTTCTTGAAACATTCGACCATTATGTGGGAAAGCGAGATGGCGCAGCCCCAATCACTGCCAACTCTGTTATTGAAGCGCTGAAGGAGTATTCTGCATGGATGGATCGGCACATAGTCCGTATGGAAAAAGACGACAGGGGCGGATGCAACAAATTTGTTTTTGTTTCGGACAAAGCGGAAGATATTGACTTCGACGAAAACACTAATGGTAAAGAACATTGTTTTAGTGCTGAAAGGCGGATGTTGAAGCAGTTTGAATCGATGCTTTACGTCTCGTCGGATGATTCCCAGAGTTGGATACTGGAAGCATATCTTAGATCAAACAAGTCATTTCAAAACGAAGATGCCCTGCTGACAATCCTAAAGACGATTGACATTAGTCGGCACGAACTATCAGAGCAGGCGATGCGAGAAAAGCGGTGCTGGTCGTATGGTACGATAGACAGGTACTGGTTTTGGAAGTTGGATTATCTGCTTTGGGAACGCCACGAGCAAAACAAGCGGGACGATTTGTTCTCTTGTCTTCGCGATGAAGACCACGACGCAATCGGCCAATTCACATTTCGTAGAGATCGTTCCATTGAACATCTTCATCCGCGAAATCCACCTCCCACGGGTGAGGGCGACGACTGGAAGGAAGATCACGAAAAACATGGTAATACTGCTCGCGATGGCTTCGGCAATCTGGCAATGATTTCTTCATCGTTCAATTCTTCGCAAGGGAATGACTCCATTTCCACAAAAATGGGCCGCATTGACGATCAGGTTCGAGAGAAAAGACTACAAAGCATCAAGTTGCTTCTCATGGTCCGCTCTGTCCAATCGAATCCGCAAGGATGGACAGTCAAGGCGGCTTGTGACCACGAGGAGCAAATGTTCAAACTGTTAAGCGTGGATTGAATTTGGAAGCACAAATTTGGCTTCAGAAGCCAATGAAACAACTCAGAGAAAGCTACTGCATACACAGCCCATGATCCGCTTGCATACCGTCCAACCACACGACCGCGACTTGCTTTGGAATATCAACCAGAAGTACCTGTATGAGATGACGATGTTCTACCCGGACGAGATGGATGAAGCCGGGAACTTGCATTACGGACACTTTGAGGAGTATTTCACGGACCCGAAGCGGGTAGCCTATTTCATCTACAATGACGAAGTCCTCGTCGGGTTCGCCATGCTCTGCCCGTACTCGAACCTGGGGCGGAATCCCGACTACACCATGGCGGAGTTCACGATCTTCCCGTCTTACCGGAGACGGCATTTTGCCCTGGAGGCCGCGAAGCAGATTCTGGAAACGCATTCAGGACAATGGGAGATCAAGTACAACGAAAAGAACCTCGCCGGAAAGCGGTTGTGGCATGCCGTGACGGCTCCGTTCAAACCGGAGGTGTGCCACCTGAACGACGAAGAGACGGTGCTGGTCTTCACCACTCCCAAGGATTAGAATGAAGTCCCTTAATGACAAGTCCGTAGAAATGCCAATTGCCATCCGTCCTTTCCTTCGCGCGGTTGAGGTCAGCCCCGACGAGCAAAGCATTGAGCGCGCGTTGAAGCTGGCCTTGCGACGATTGCCGGAAAACGTGCGGCTCTCGTTTTTCGCCCATGCCATAACATCGCCTTTACCGCATGCGGCCAAGGCCGCGCTGTGGCGCGTCATCCGCTATTCGCATTTCTGGTGGAACGTGGACGCGCTGCTGCAGGGGGATGTCATGGGGAACCCCGTTGTCCAACGGGCATTTGCGGATGCTGTGGCCATGCGCCGCTGGACGGTTCTGCATCATCGCCCAGGATGGGAATACGCCCGCGCAACGCTTTCCGGGAAGGAGCTGGATGGGTTAGCTCCTGCGACGCGAGGCGCGACGAAACGAGAAGTGCTCATTTTTCTAATCGTCCATTGGAGCGACACGGATTTGGCCAATGTCATCCGCGAGAGGTTTTCCGAGGATGTTCCGGCATTCGCAGATGTCCGGGGAAACGGAATCCTTTGGTATCTAACATATCGGACGGATCAGCAGGTTGACGGCGGATTCGCTTGCCCTCAAACAGCGGGAACGTTGATTTCCCTTGGTGCAGACCCATGTCTTGAGAATGAATTGGGTCTTTGCTGGAACGACGTGTCACGGCATTTCGTCAGGTGAAGAATGCAATGCAGACTTTGAGTTGGGAAGACTTTGGCAAGAAGTGGCAAAATTTGCATTCTGTATGCACAGTTAGGCTTTATATGAAGAAATATTCACAAAAAGTGAATAAATTATGATACAATATTCACAAGTGGAGTTTTGCTGATGTGGATAGAATCCTACGATTTTGCTGATGCGAACAGAATGAAGCATTACGCGAAGAGGCACCGTCGTGAGTATGTTTCCTGTTTGGCCAACCTGGCCGATGTCATAGCGGCTTTAAACGACGGATTGAGCGTTACGGCAATTCCGTTCGGCTTTTTCCGGTCGGAACATGAGGATGTATATCGCATTGGCCAGACGAATGTCAAGCACCCACATGAGACAAGACTTTATGTGTACGCATGCGTGATGCAAACGACTGTCTATGTTCTGACAGTCGGTGATAAATCAACTCAACAGGTTGATATCAATGCTTGCCACGCAAAGGTTCGAGAACTGAAAAAGGCGCTGGCGGCTAATGCCGCGGCGGAAAAGGAGATAAACAATGGCTGACAATGTGACGCATGATTTCGCTGGGAGGGCGGCAGCCTTTATTGGCGATGACACAATCGCCGACGAGGTGGTTGCCTCGCAGAACGCCACGAAGACCGCGAGATCTCTTGCGCGTGAACGTGCCAAACGCGGCCTTTCGCAAAAAGAGGTCGCGTCACGAATGGGCGTATCCCAGTCCAAGATTTGCCGGATGGAGGATTCACTGGATGCTGACCTTTCTTATGGGGACATCGAGTCATACGCCCATGCCTTGGGTCTGGATGTGAGCTTGTTTTACGACGCAGTTGATGCAAGTCGGGAGACGCGGGCGGCAAACTTCGCGAACGCGATAGCCGACATGATAGACAAACTGCGAACGTTGCTGCCAGAAGATTCCCGATATACTGACGCCATGGATCGATTCGCCGGCGGCGTTTTGTTTCCCATAGTCCGTCGACAGGCAACGTAATGTTCGCCGCGTGACGCCGCCATGACCACCTTCCTCTCCAATCGTGCCATCTACGAGACTGTTATCCGCGATGCCGTGCCGCAGACGCGGGAACGGCTGTGGATTGCGACGGCCGACATCAAGGACATGTACGTGCCTCCTACGCACAGTATGTGTGCTACGGAGGCCGGGCGAGGCGGACGGGACATGGTGCCGTTTCTGGCGGTTCTGGCCTCTCTGCTGAAGCGCGGCGTCGAGATCCGTCTCATCCACGCGAAGGAGCCGGGGCCGAACTGGCGCGAGGACTTCGACCGCTATCCGGGTCTCTGGGGCGGCATGGAGCGCATGCTCTGCCCCCGCGTCCACTTCAAGTGCGTCATCTTGGACGGTGTAAAGGCCTACTTTGGCAGCGCGAACCTCACCGGCGCCGGCATGGGCGCGAAGTCGGAGCGCAAGCGCAACTTCGAGAACGGCATCTTCACCGTCGACCCCGCGCTTGTCGAGCCGCTCGTCGAGCAGTTCGACCTCGTCTGGCGTGGCGAATACTGCCACGATTGCGGCCGCCGAGAACACTGTGGAGATCCCGTGGCGTGATGGCGAGTTGCTTCCGCCTCTGGGAGTTTTGGAGGCTTGGAGATTTTTAGTTCCAGACAGGATTCACAGGATTGGCAGGATTAGGTGCGCTTTGGGATTTGGGATGTTGTATATGGTTGTTCAAGTTGTCTGGCATTTCAAACCGTACGACCTGCTTGCGACACCAGTTCAGATGGTAAAAAGGAGGATGATGCAATGCATTTCAGATTTGTCAAGAAGGTGCCTATCGTTGAGATAGGCGGGAAGACGTGTTTTCTCGACACGGGGTTTCCGGGCGTGACGATGCCTGTATGCGCAGGGGTCCAGGAATCTTTCGGGATTCCTGGCATTCACGTTGCGGGCGTATTGGCGCTAAGGCGGTACACGAAGTTCGACTATTCGAACAGCGAGATCACTACCTCCGAGGAACCAATTCCCCTTGAGGGCGGGACAACGGTACCGCTAGTGTCACGCGGTGTCTGGCTCGTGAAGATGACGGTCGGCGGCGTCGAGGATTGGCGTTATATCGACACTGGCGCGGCATACTCGTATGTGCACTCTCTGTCGACCAAATACCCGTTGGCAGGAATTGCTGAGGAATGCGATTTCTTGGGCAATCCTTGGACTGCGCCTGTACGCCGCGTCCCATGCGAGTTCGCCGGCCACTCATTTGAGATCCTTTGCGGCGACGCGAAGGACAATCATGCCATGGTTCCGCCCGAAGGTGTAATCGGCTACGACTTCTTCGCCAACTTCACTATCGTCGTAGACAGCGTCGAGGGTAAGATGATATTTGTCAAGGCGTAATGGCGAGTAGCTTCCGCTACTGGGAGAAAAGGAGCTTGGAAGAAAGGAGTTTCCGACAGGATTCACAGGATTGACAGGATGTGAGGCGCAGGGCATGAACCGCCAGTACGTTTTGCCACAGGGAAGACATCACTCAAGCAACCATGTGCCCGTACTGACGGTTCAGCCCTGCGTAGTTATGTTTGACACGCGAGGATCGGGCTTGCTATACTGCTCACAGGTGGAGAACGAACAATGAAGGAAGACATTAAGAGTATTGAACGACTTCTTAAAGAAGCCGGGACAATCCTCAAGGATAGAAATGAGACAATTGCCAAAGGTGCAGGATTCAATGTATTCCGACTCTGCGGAGTGAATCACTACGAGATCTGGCATTCCAAGATACTGGCAGAGTTTTTTAATCCGCAGGGAAGTCACGGACAAGGAGCACGTTTTCTAACATGTTTTCAGAAGCTGTTGGAAGATAACTATGGGTTTAATGGCGTTTTTTCCAATAAGACAATTGTTCAGACAGAGGTTACAGGATATACCGATGACGATTCCGTTGGAAGGATGGATATCCTGATAGAGGATAAGTCGGAAAAGAGTGTTTGCATCATAGAAAACAAACTCTTCGCCGGAGAGCAGCCAGAGCAGCTTGATCGGTACGCAGCCTGGCTGAAAAACGAACGCAAAGGTTGGAAGTCCATATTGGTTTTTCTCACGCTGAATGGCCGAGAGGCCTGGTCAAGCAAAGACCCAGGTCAATATGCGAGGCTTGCCTACGTCTCGCAAGATGATCAGCTGGATTTGGAAAGCTGGATTGATTCGTGCGTGGAAACTATCAGTGGACAAGGAAAGATTTCTGTCCAATCAGCATTGGAACAGTACAAGGGACTAATAATTTGTTTAGCGAAAGGAGAACAAGCCATGTCCGAAGCAATCGTTGAAAAACTCAAAGGGAGGATGGAGTGCGCAAAACTCATTTTTGACAACTATGAGGCAGCGAAGAAAAACATTGAAGAAATGTTTTTTAATGAAATTAATGAGGAGATGCATAAGCTTGAGTGGGTCATCGATGATTGGCCAGCGTTAAAAACTTCTAGTTCCAATGGTGAGCGAGGATGGAGATGGCGACTTAAGGATGCGAAACGTAAAAAGCGCGAGATTTGGATTAGTGTCTTCATTGGGCTTCCAAATGAAACAGGCATCTGTGATGTCGGGATTTTCGGAAAAGACTTCAAGTCAGAAACAACAAAGCGGTCTTTTTACAAATGGTGTGTAAAAAACAAGTTACATCTTGAACGTCTAGGATGGTATGTGGCGGATGATCAGAGTGATCCGTACCCTTTATGTCAGAGCGTGTCGGATGGAGAAGGAAGTTCTTTCCTATGGGATGCAAAATTCTACGATAGAATTACCGACGGGAAAGATTTTCAGTATCGCGAAAGGGTAAAGAAGTCCATAATCGACAACCTTTATGAACTCCATACAATAATGGAATCGTTTATCAGGGATGCTGAATGATCGTAATGATAATTTTATCCGTGTCGGCCATGCCGATGGCGTGAGGCGGTTGCCGAACGCAAAAACCAAGTTGTTTTTCCCCGTTGTCCTGGTTGTTTCCAAGCCCATTCTGCAACGGCCTTGGGGGGAGGTGGGCGAGGCCGTGTTCAGGTAAAGCGCTTTTTTCTTGCTTGTGTCGAATGTGTTGTATACCCTACGTCACGTGGCACGCTCTTTACGACTACTGCGTTACCCTCGCCCCTCCGGCGGAGCGTTAGCGAAGCCTTGCTGCCAATCGGAGTTTAGTCTAGCCGGGATTCTCGGGAGCCGGGTGCCGCTGCGGTTTCGGGATCTTGCGGCCGGGTGTGAGCCGCGTTAGCGGCGAACAAACCCGGGTGTCAAACACCTCATTTTTTGACCACAATGATTGAATTTTGACAACCGGAGATGCGGAAGCGCTTTGTTTTCGCCCTTTTCAGTGTTGGCATGGATTGTGCGGTTGCTTTGCCGTTGACTAAAGCGCAAATAGGAGATAACTACAATGTCCAAGTACAACGGCGAATACAGAAGCGACTACGCGGCACTGCTCATGGGGGAGTTTTTCAGGAACAGTCTGCGTTATTTCAAGGGAGACGTCAAAGATTCGGAATACTTCAATCCGATTGTAAGCATGACCGACGAGCAGACGGTCGAGCAGAAGGTGTGCGACAATTTCGCCGCCGATGATCTGGAGAAGTGCGGGCTGGCTCTTTTCTGCGACAAGGAGGGACGCGATCCGCGCAACGGGCGAAAATATGGCAATCCCGCGCTGTTCTTCAGCAATGACGATCCAACTCAAACAATTCAAACTCTTTGGAACGACAAAGGCCACAACGCGGCCTGCCGGAAGATGCTTCTTGAAATCGTTGACGGATTCATCTCGGAACATGAGAAGGCTTCCGATGACGACCCTCTCAAATCACGGTTCGACGAGCTTCACCGCTTCTTCAAGTTCACGGACTTGGAAATGGACGCACTAAAGTATGCGTTCGTCAAGGGACGTACGGCATTTTCTTGCGATCCGTTCAATAACCGTCGTTCCATTGACCTCAAGTACGACCGCATGAGCTTTTTCGCCATGTGCATCGACCATTCGGTCGCCGAGGTTCGCGAACTGCGCAACAGCGCGTCCCGCCTCAGAAAATACGATTTCCTTGATGAAGATCTAGACATTCGCGGCGCCGTGCAGGAATATCTCGACGGGGAGGATGACAAGCCGCTGCAGGGACGTTTTTTCCGCAAGGCGAAGGCGGACGATGTCCTGCCTTGGGACTTCTAT
>JAEEGG010009965.1_pt1 | contig 21127 bp, 23 predicted proteins | sample 9134161 | NCBI WGS metagenome assembly JAEEGG01 (sample SAMN16246543, study PRJNA631951) | gut metagenome | biome: gut microbiome; feature: rumen; material: CR-attached | host: Bos | place: Iran: Karaj | collected 2018-10
TTCTTACCCAGCTTCACTTCACGTCGTTGTGCAATTACTTTAATAGCCATAATCTTTAATGTTTAAATGGTTAATGTTTAATGGTTAGTGTTTAATTTTTTCATTGTCGCCCGAGGCAGCTTCGAAGGGGCCCATTAAAGGAAAATCTTGCTATGATTAATGCGCGCAATTTCTAGATTTAACCCTCGCAATTTTTATCCTTAATCTTGCATCTCTGCCGCTCTCAATTTGACAATGCAAAGGTACGATTTTTTTTACATGCTCGCAAATATAAACGCAAAAATCCACCATTTTTGCACCCTAATTTCCAACCCTATTTTGCAATAATTATTCATTGTGTGTGTTACCCCTGTTTCTTACCTTGAAAAACATCTACGTTTCGGACTTTCGGACTTCTGACATTCGGACGTTTTGATGTTTTCAAATTGCACAGAACGATAGAATACTTATATATAATATATATATTATATATAAGTATTAAATAAATTAACATTTGTATTCTTCTTTTCCCTTTGCCCCATCCTTGACACTAAAAATCGGCAAAACGTCCGAAGTCCGAATGTCCGAAAGTCCGATTTCATTCAAATTGTCTTTTCCTGATTTTGGTTGACAGTTTTTTACTCTTTTCCTGATGTGGTTGACAGTCGTTTTTCTGAACAAGTTGACGCTTTCCTTGAATCGTTGACAGCTTTCCTGAAAAGGTTGTCTTTTTCCTGAAAGTGTTGACAACTATGAAAAACACTGTGGTGGTTTGCCAAGCGGCTGGAGGCGCAAAGCCTCCAAAGAGTGTCCTCCGACATTCCGCCTGCAAAGTTAGGGATTAATCTGCAAACTCTTCTCATTCTTGCGATAAATTTTGTTTTTCCACATCTTTTTCTGTTCACCGATCTGTTCATGGGCATCTTTGGGGACTTGATTTCCAATGCTCATGTGCGGACGATGGTTGTTGTAGAAGTCGATAAAGCGCTCTATCTGCTCCAGTGCCTCCTCATACGTTGCGAAACGCCTTTCCTGGCGGTAGATACTCTCATACTTGATAGTCTCGTTTACGCGCTCTGCAATGCCGTTGTCGGTAGGTTTGTAGTCCTCTGTCATCGATATCAGTATGTTGTGCTTCTGCAGTTCCTCGACATAGAGGTCACAACAGTATTGCACACCACGGTCAGAGTGATGGATGAGTCCAGAAAGGTCTCCTCCGCCAGCCTGTTCTATGGCCATGCGGAGGGCTTTGAGCGTGAATACGGCTGCCAGCGATTCAGCCAGACACCAGCCGATAATCTTCTTCGAGTAGGCATCCGTAATGAGATGCAGATAGCAACATCCGCCATTGAACTCGATATAGGTAATATCGCTTACCCACAGCTGATTGGCACGCATCGGCACGAATCCTTTGATGAGGTTCTTCCACTTGTGGTAGCGGTGGTTGGAGTTCGTCGTGGAACGGCTCTTACGAGGCTTCTGCATCAGTCCATGACGGCGCAGCAGGTTCATAAACTTGTCGCGCCCGGGCATCCATCCCGTATTGAACATCACGCAGAGTATCAGCCAGAGTTTCACGCCGCCAATGCCTGGATCAATCTCACGTATCTCACGTACTGCATCAAGAATACGGATCTCGCGGGCCAGCTGCTCCGCCTCGTCCGTCTTCTTGTAAAAGGCCTGCCTGCTATGGCCAAGCAGATCACAGGCAGCAGTCACCGTCAGGCCGTGCTGCCCGTGAAGTTCATCTACTGCTTGGCCCCAGATTTTTTTCTGATCTCGATGCCGTTCCTTTCGGCTACGTCAATCAGCGTATTCAGGGCCAGGTTCTGCAACTCAAGCTCGCGGATGCGGGCTTCCAACAACAGTACCTCGGGAGATTTCTCCTCTTTCTTCTTACGTGCCATATCTTCTACAGGTTTGGAATCCGCCTGCAAAGATACAACAATTTTTTGATTTAAGTAGCGCTGAATCCATTTAGAAATAGTACCAGCCTTGAGTCCATGCTTCTCAGCCAATTCACGACAACTTAATTCACTGGTTAAATACTCGCGGAGAATTTCATCACGTCGGATGTTTGATACTCGATAATAATTCTTGTACTTCATAAGTTTAAACATTTAGGGAACGATATACTTGTTGACACAAAATAATTCTTTTTGAATATAAATACATATTTATTAATATCGAATTATTTTAAATAAATTACCATAATACTTATAATGAGCAATCACATATTGGCTTTTGTGATTGCTCATTTTTTATTTTCTTATGATATTTATAGATAATGAAAATTATAACAATTAAAACAATATAACAGATATGGCAATCTATTTAAAGAAATTCGAAAATCATACACAGTATGAGAATTATATTAACGGTAGTGATGCAATCCTACCTAATGTATCAATCTGCACAACCGAAGGCGATGTGCATTATAATCCTTATGTACCACCAAAACCAAAACTATATGACTATTTATACGAAGATTTATCATATGGTGCAAAGGATACTACTAAGACTGCTATTGGTGTATGTGTAATACCAGGAGGTGTGTTACCAGATGGTAAGGCAAGATTCATGTCACTTAAAGGGATGACATTAACATCACCAAATGAAGGTGGTTTAAATACTTATATTTATTGGGGTGGAGTAGGAAGTGATATTCCATCATTAACTAATTTCCAAACAGTTGTAACAGGTGATACCACAGCAGCAGGTACTAATGGATATGGTTTTGTGCCTACGAACGGTTCATATTCATCTACGCCACATATTCCATCACCAATTGATTACTTCTCAGCATACTCTTCAGCAGGTGCTACATCTGACCTCGATGGTAAGGCAAACACTGAGAAGATTCTTGCTGTAGATAACGCTGCAAGCACTGCATGGCAGACAGCAGCATCTATTACAAACGATAGTTCAACTGCTACAGTGCATCCTGCTGCACAGTGTTGTTGGAGATTTAATCCAGGTTCAACCAACCAAGGTGATTGGTATCTTCCATCAATAGGTGAGCTTGCATTTATCATGCCTAACTTCAATGATTTACAGACTGCCATCAGTGATGTTAGTGGGGTTCAGTTGGATGACGGCTACTACTATTGGTCTTCTACCGAGTGCGATGACGGCAATGCTTGGCGTGTGAACGCACGCAATGGCCGTGTGGGCTACGGCACTAAGGACAACAACTACTATGTGCGTGCTTTTTTGGCTTTATAAACTTTAATTCTTTAATCCTTCCTCTTGTTTATACAGAGGAATAATAACAATATAAGGAGTGATTACAACAATAACAGTAGTTACTCCTTTTCTTATGCAACTTGATGAGTATACCAATGATAGTATACTTTGTTTCTAAAGGTACGATATTCAGTATCTACAACAGTAGACAGTGACAATACATCATTGTAGTCAAAGTGTTTACAAGCCTTACAGAACATATCATGGAAACGATACGAAGCCTTCTCTTCCCTTGTATTCCAACGATACATCTGCTCGTCAATGTAACGAGAAAGATAGTCCTTACTTACCATATGGTAGGTACTGAATACAACACGCTTAAAGTGTGCCCAAAAGCCCTCAATACCATTGGTATGAATATCACTTGAACGCACGAACTCACGCTTGCCATGATTGACAAACAAGTGGTCATAACCCTTCTTGGAAAGGTTGTTATAGATGCTTGCCTCGTCAGTGTATGTGACAGTACCTTCCTTCACAAACTGCTCCACAATGGGCATAAGGGTTGCACCCTTGGTATCTTCTACCTTCATGGCTACAACCTTACCATCACGCTGCAACATACCAAAGATTGGAGTCTTAGTCTTGGTAGAACGACCCTGTGTACCTTCGGTACGCTTGTCATTGTGCTTGTTGGTCTCACGACCACCAAGGTACATTTCGTCCATTTCAACCTCACCATCAAGTTCAATCTCATCAGTGATGCCATAGAGTCCACGAACCTTATGAAGAATGAACCATGCAGTCTTCTGAGTAACTGCAAGGTCTCTTGCAAGCTGATGTGAAGATACACCCTTCTTCGTAGAAGAAACAAGGTACATTGCCATGAACCACTTTCTAAGAGACAGCTTTGTGTTCTCAAAGATAGTGCCAACGGTAACGTTGAACTTTCTCTTGCAGTTAGGGCAAGAGTAACGACCATCCTTGCAAGCATAGGTATGAGTGCAACCACAGTATGGACATACTGCTTCACCATCGCCCCAACGCTGTTGAGCGATAGCTGCCTTGCACTTTGCTTCAGTGTTGAAATAGTCAACAAGAGCAATGAGTGAATTGAATCGTGCGAAATTGATGTGTGGCGTTGTCTGTTCCATATTACCCTTTTTTTAAATTATAGTCGAAAGATAATAATAGTCCAGGAATTTACCAAATTTCGGAGGAAGAAAGTTTACGATTCTAGCACTATTTAACTGTTCACATATACTTTGTATATGTGCTCTAGCATTTATTAAGGAAAAGATAATACAAAAAAAGTTCCTAAACTGCTTAGGAACTTTTTATAGTACGTATATTTATTCATAAGGAACGCCTTGTGTCAACAGGTATATCGTTCCCAACATTTATTTGTTCCTAAATGTGTCAACCTATATCAGTATAAGACATATATTTCTCTCTCAGCCCATAGGCATCAGCGTTTTAAGGGTTCAACATTATTGTAATTTTTTGATAAAGTATTGAATTGCCTTCTTTAATGGAGAAAGCTCATTCTTAATAATCCACAATATTTGTGATGCATCTACATCAAAGTAATGATGAGCGATGATATCCCTTAGCCCTTTAACATTTTTCCAAGGGATGGAGGGATAAGTTGGCAACAATACGCCATTGGTGGTCTTATCCAAATTCTTCAGACTTTCACCAATTGCAATAAGTAGCATACATGTCGCATCCAGCAACACCATACCAGACGAGGAGCAAAGAAAATCATCAATTGTATTGATCTCTTTCGTCCGCTCTTCAACTTTCTCGATGGCAGTAAGGATGTCTTCGAGAATATCCAACGCTATACTTTTACTCTCAGAAGACAAAGATTCCATCCTTTAAAATACGTTTTCTTAAACGAGGGTTCAGATTTTGATGATTGCGGACGATATCGACAGAAGAGCCTGTCGCCTCCTCCAAAAACTCCTTGGCATCCATCAGAAGGAACGGATTTGGCGTCTCTGTATCAACAAACAAGTCGATGTCGCTGCCTTCCTTTTGTTCTCCTCTTGCCGTTGAGCCAAAAAGAGACAAAGACGTTATGCCATACTTGTCTTTAAGTATGCTCATATACTTTTTAAGCAGAGTGATACATTCGTCTTTTGTCATATTCATCGTCTTTATAGTTTGCAAAGCTCGTGCAAGCCGAACGCAATGGAGCTCGCTCCAATTGCTGAGGCGCAGCCGAGTTTCGCACGCTTCTGCGTGCAAAGATAGGCATAATTATCGAAAGTTCCAAACTTTCTTCTACTTTTTTACGGAAATGCGGGCGACTTCTGTAGAAAGGTTGCTGCGAGTATGTCTAGGGACTAGTACGTGTCATAAACCATTTTGAGGCGAAAAATGAAAATAAATCGGGAAAAATTTGGAACTTTCAGAAATAATCCCTATCTTTGCAGCGTCAGAACGTATATTTTGACTATCCAGGTAAGTTTCCTGAGAGGGCAAGCCGCATACGTCACTACCCAATTTATAAAGCCGTACATCAATGTGCGGCTTTGACTTTGTCGAAACCGCTTCCGCTCGTCATAACTCAAACATGTTTGGTTCTGCTCTCGCTTACTCGCGGCTTTGATTTTGTCGAAACCGCTTCCGCTCGTCATAACTCAAACACGTTTGGTTCTGCTCTCGCTTACTCGCGGCTTTGATTTTATCTAAAACTATTCATCATCATTTTCAGGAATCCTTTGCTGCTTGCAATGTTTCGCTTGATGGAAATCTCCTTACTACCACTGTAAATCAACACTTCTTGTACAGCGGCAGACATCTCAAAATAGCGTTTTATCTCCAGAGTCAGACGTCGGATATTATAGTCCGTCTGCATATTGAGAAGCACTCTCTCTGTCTGGCCAATAGACTCTGCAAGTCGATTGCCCACAGAGTTTTTGCCAATAATGGTCTTTAGGTCGAATAGTTTCAAAACTCCTTTACGCACAAATATGAAGTCAGCGGTGCGAATACCCTTGGGATTGGGCAGCAGATATACACGATAACCGTGCTCTACGGCCTTACGTGCAGCCTTGATCAGGTTGTCGTAGTCGTCACTTTGATTGCTGATGGCACTGAAAATTCCCGGCTCACCCTCAACGGGGAAAAATTCGCCAGAGTTGATAATAAGTTTCAGTTGATTGATAAACGAGGCTCCTTTCAGATAGTGCAAGTCCTGCAGTTCAACAGCAAAACCTCTCCAAGGACTCTCCGCCGCCATCAGAACAGAGCCGTCCTCTTCGTCATACCACTCAAAATCTATTATATTATTATCTGTTGTCGTCGAATCCATCTTAGCCCCTCATATTCAGTGCGTTATATATTGCTTCGGTTCGTGTCATATCTACGTTTGTCGTTAATCTGTTGGCAAAGATACAAAAAGATTTCAATATTGGGTCGGTTTTTCCTGCTTTTTTCGAAAAATCGCTCAAAAAGTTTGTTTCTTCAGAATAAATCCGACGATGTTAAGGGACTGGTGAGGACATTAACGATGGCTGATGCTGTCCAGCTCAGTGCGCATACGGTTGCGGTCCGCTTTGGCTTTTTGTGGTATTTTGTTTTGGTTTTTTGTGGCATTTGGCTTTTGCTTTTTGCTTCATGTATCATACAGCCTTGTGCAGCAGGACCAGCGCTGTATCAAAGGTGTAGCGGGCAAGCGCTATACATTCGATTTGGAGTATTACACCAAGGTAAGTATTTATGCCATCTGGAGGGAGATTGGCTATTGTCTGGACATGAAGCAAAAAATGCTGGTGGAATATATCATCAATGAAACTAATCTGGGTAAGAATGGGAATACGGTGAGGAAATATCTGTGAAAGTAAAGACACCAACAAATAACTAGAGCGAAAAAGTGGGCGAAGACACGTAACGATGTGATAGCTTCGGATTGTCGTTTTATCCTAAATTTGAATACAAAACGTAAAAAAGTTGGCGAAAAATTTGGCAGAATGAAAGTAAATGTGTACTTTTGCCGACGAAAAGTAAACTTAACAGTAAAATGACACAGAGAATGAATGCTTACGCTTGGTGGTGGCGCTCGAGACTCGATTAAGTCGCGAGGCACTGAGCCGTGTGTGTTCATGAAAGGAATAAAACGGAGGCTCGTCGCGACTGCGGCGAGTCTCTTTTTCATTCGTGAGGCTGCGACAGAGCGGCACAAAACAGGGAAATAGAACAAGGACAACAATTAAACAATAAAAAAGATGAACAGGTATCAAGTAGACAAAAACGGTTTTTACGGAGAGTTCGGAGGGGCATACGTGCCGGAGATTCTCTACAAGTGCGTGCATGACCTGCAGGAGGCGTATCTGCCGATTATCGAGAGTGCAGAATTCAAGGCAGAGTATCATGCATTGTTGAAGGACTACGTTGGACGGCCCAGTCCGCTGTATTATGCCAAGCGGATGAGTGAGCAGTACGGCTGTCAGCTGTATTTGAAGCGCGAGGACCTAAACCACACGGGAGCGCACAAGATCAACAACACCATCGGTCAGATCCTGTTGGCGAAGAAGATGGGCAAGACGCGCATCATTGCCGAGACGGGAGCCGGACAGCACGGCGTGGCGACAGCGACGGTGTGTGCGCTGATGAACATGAAGTGCGAAGTGTTTATGGGCGCAACGGACGTGGAGCGCCAGCACACGAATGTGGAAAGGATGAAGATGCTGGGTGCCGAGGTGCATCCCGTAAGGACGGGTAACATGACGCTGAGCGATGCCTGCAGCGAGGCCATCCGCGACTGGTGCTGTCATCCCAGCGACACGTTCTATATTGTCGGTTCGACGATGGGTCCGCATCCGTATCCCGATCTCGTGGCTAAGATGCAGAGCGTCATCTCGGAGGAGATCAAATGGCAGTTGGAAGAAAAGATTGGCCGCGACTATCCTGACTACTTGATAGCCTGCATCGGCGGCGGAAGCAATGCCGCAGGCACCATCTACCATTATATGGATGACGACCGTGTGAAAATTGTGCTGGCTGAGGCTGGCGGTCACGGTTGGGATACCGACTATACGGCAGCGACGATTCATCGCGGCACGACGGGTATCCTGCATGGTGCGAAGATGCTCGTGATGCAGAACGAGGACGGCCAGATTCAGGAGGCCTTTACCATCTCGGCAGGTTTGGATTATCCTGGTGTGGGTCCGATGCATTGCAACATGGCAAAGCAAGGTCGTACGCAGGTGCTGAGCATCAATGACGACGAGGCTATCTATGGCGGTTACGAGTTGACGCGCATGGAGGGTATCATCCCCGCTATCGAGAGTGCCCATGCCATTGCAGCCCTGAAGAAGCTGACGTTTAAGAAGGACGACGTGGTGGTGCTCACCGTCAGCGGCCGCGGTGACAAGGACGTAGAGACGTATTTGAAGAACAAACAAATGGCAAAAGAATACGGGGAGTTTTAATTGAACATTGAACATTGAACATTGAACATTGACCATTGAACATTGACAATTATGAATACATTCAAATATACGACAACAAGCAAGACCATCTTGGCGGATTTGTACACGCCGGTGGGAGTGTATATGCGATTGCGCGACCTGTATCCGCAGAGTGCACTGATGGAGAGTTCGGACTATCACGACGCCAACAACTCGCGAAGTTTTATCGGCATCAACCCCATTGCCAGCGTGGCTATCGGACACGGCATTGCTACCGTTACCTATCCTGACGGGACGACCTTCCAGCACGAGGTGAACAAAGACTACCGCTCGGATAAGGCCATACATGCCCTCATCGATAACATTCAGGTGGAGGGCGACGATGCGGACGTATGCGGCCTCTTCGGTTACACGTCGTTCAATGCCGTGCGCTATTTCGAGGACATCGCCGTGAAGGACGAGACGCAGGCGAAGAACGATGCCCCCGACGTGCTCTATATATTATATAAGGTGGTGATCGTGTTCGACCATCATAACAACATGCTGAAAGTTGTGACGCTGGGCGACGCTGCAGACATCGATGCCGTGCTGAAGGCGATGAACAAGGCGAATGTTCAGGCGTACGACTTCCATCCCGTGGGTGATGTGCGTTCGACACTGACGGACGACGAGCACCGTGCAAACATCCGCCGAGGTATTGCCCACTGTCTGCGTGGCGACGTGTTCCAGATAGTGCTCTCGCGTCGTTTTATCCAGAAGTACGAGGGTGACGACTTCAAACTCTATCGTGCGCTAAGGAGCATCAACCCCAGCCCGTATTTGTTCTACTTCGACTTTGGCGGATTCAGGATTTTTGGTTCATCACCTGAGACCCACTGCCGCATTGAAGGCAAGAAGGCCTATATCGACCCGATTGCGGGCACGACTAAGCGTACAGGCGATGCCGAGGCCGACCGCAAGGGGGCAGAGTATCTACGTAACGACCCGAAGGAGAATGCCGAGCACGTGATGCTGGTGGACTTGGCCCGTAATGACCTAAGCCGCAACTGTCACGGTGTGAAGGTTGATTTCTATAAGGACCTGCAGTACTACTCACATGTCATCCACCTCGTTTCTCGCGTCAGTGGTGAGCTTGACAATGGTGCCGACCCCATCAAAGCATTTATCGACACCTTCCCTGCAGGTACGCTGAGCGGTGCGCCGAAGGTTCGCGCCATGCAGCTGATTTCTGAGTACGAGCCGCACAACCGTGGTGCATACGGTGGTTGCATCGGCATCATCGGACTGGACGGAAGCCTGAATCAGGCCATCACCATCCGCACGTTCGTTTCTCGTAACGGCGAGTTGTGGTTCCAGGCTGGTGGCGGCATCGTGGCCAAGAGCGACGTGGAGTATGAATTACAGGAAGTGAACAACAAACTCGGTGCCCTGCGCAAGGCCATCGAAAAAGCAGAAGCACTTTAAACGAACACGGATTAAACTGATTTTACAGATATGAAGATTGTTATTATCGATAATTACGACTCGTTTACCTATAACCTGAGTCATTTGGTGAAAGAGCTGGGCGCGGAGGTCACCGTGGTGCGCAACGACCAGTTTAAGCTCGAAGACCTGGAGCAGTTCAGTAAGATTATCTTGAGCCCAGGCCCTGGCATTCCCTCTGAGGCAGGGCTGCTGTTGGATGTGATTAAGACCTATGCCGGTAAGAAACCCATCTTGGGCGTCTGCCTGGGTCATCAGGCCATTGGCGAGGCGTTTGGTGCAAAGTTAGAGAACCTGAGCGACGTCTTCCACGGAGTCGCCACACCCTGTCACATCATTGCCGACGACCCCATCTTCAGCGGCATCGAGCGCGACATCACCATCGGACGCTACCACTCGTGGGTAGTTTCTCGTGAGGGACTGCCTGATTGCTTAGAAGTGACCGCCGTCTCAGACGAAGGCCAGATTATGGCCCTGCGTCATCGTGAATTGAACGTCCGCGGCATACAGTTCCACCCCGAGAGTGTGCTGACCCCCGACGGCAGAAAGATGCTGCAAAACTGGATGTTCCTGTAACATTGAACATTGAACGTTGAACATTGAACTTTAAATAATATGGCACAGACAATGAAAGACATCCTGAACAGGATGCTGAACCACGAGGAGCTGTCTCGTGAAGAAATGAAGAATATTCTGATTGGTATCACACAGAGTGAATTCCCCAACGAACAGATTACGGCCCTGCTGACAGCCCTGCAAATGCGCGGTGTTACGGTTGACGAACTGCTGGGTTTCCGCGATGGTATTCTGGAAACCGGCGTTCCCGCTATCCTCAATGCCGACCGTTATATTGATGTGGTAGGTACGGGTGGCGACCGCAAGAACACGTTTAATATTTCGACTACCAGTTGCTTTGTGATTGCTGGCGCAGGCTATAAGGTCGCCAAGCATGGTAACTATGCCGCCACCAGCGTCAGCGGTGCCTCGAACGTCATTGCTCATCATGGCATCAAGTTTACGGATGATATCGACAAACTGAACCGTTCGTTGAACGAGGCAGGTATCGTCTATCTGCACGCGCAGCTCTTCGCCAAGGCCATGAAGTTCGTTGGTCCCATCCGAAAGGCGCTGCAGTTCCCCACCATATTCAATCTGCTGGGACCGTTGGTTAACCCCAGTCAGCCACAGTGTCAGCTGTTGGGCGTCGCCAACCTCGATCAGATGCGCCTCTACAATCAGGTGTACCAGAAGATTGGTATCGACTACGGTATCGTGAATAGCATCGACGGCTACGACGAGATTTCGCTCACTGGCGACTTCAAGGTGACAACGAAGGATTACGAGCGCATCTTCTCGCCCAAGGACCTCGGTTTCGACATCGCCAAGCCCGAAGAACTCGTCGGTGGTGCTACGGAAGAGGAGGCCGCACAGATCTTTGATTCTGTATTGGAGAACCGCGCCCTGCCTGCCCAGAAGAACATCGTGCTGGCCAATGCCGCCTTTGGTATTCAGGTGCTGGAGAAGGGTCAGAAGAGCATCGAGGAGTGCGTGGAGATTGCCCGCGAGAGCATCGACAGCGGCAATGCCCTGAAGACCTTCAAGAAGTTTGTTGAACTGAATAGTTGATTCGTAATAACGTGATAACGGAATTACGGTATAACGTAATAACGAAGATTATGCAAGATATTCTAAAGGAAATCGTTGCCCACAAGCATCTGGAGCTGGAGCAGCTTTGCGCCAAGAAGGCTTCTTTGCGTGAGGCATTGCTCCAAAGCAAGAGCGGCATTATCGCTGAGTTCAAGCGCAAGTCGCCCTCGAAGGGTTGGATCAAAGAAGAGGGTAGGGCCGACATCATCCCGTTGTCGTATCAGCAGAATGGTGCAGCAGCACTGAGCATCCTGACCGATGAGCACTACTTCGGCGGTTCGGACGACTTCATCCGCACGGCCCGTCAGAGCGGCGTCACGCTACCCATATTATATAAGAACTTCGTCATTGATGAAGCACAGCTCTATGCCGCCGCCCTGTGTGGGGCTTCAGCCGTGTTGCTCATTGCCGCTTGTCTCTCGAAACAGGAGTGCAAACGTCTGTTGGAGAAAGCGCATGACTTAGGACTTGAAGTGCTCCTTGAGATGCACTCCGAGCCGGAACTGGAATATGCTGACCTCGGCCCCGACCTCTGCGGCATCAACAACCGCAACCTCGGTTCGTTTGTGACGGACGTAGAAAACAGTTTCCGTCTTGCCGAGCTTTTGCCCAATGATGCTGTCAAGGTCAGCGAGAGCGGCATTTCGAACCCTGATACGGTGAAGGCGCTGCAGCAAGCCGGTTTCCGAGGTTTCCTCATCGGTGAGAACTTTATGAAGACTGCCGACCCAGGTCAGGCTCTTAACGAATTCATTTCACAATTATGAATTATGCATTATGAATTGTGAATTAATAAAGGTCTGTGGCATGCGCGATGCGGAGAACATCCGCGAGATTGAGAGGGCAATAGCCAACTCTTCACTCTTCACTCTTCACTCTTCACTCTTTCTGATGGGCTTTATCTTCTGGCCGAAGTCGAGTCGTTATGTCAGTGAGCGTCCGGCCTATCTGCCTACAAACTGCAAGCGCGTCGGGGTGTTTGTCGACGAGGATATCGAGACGCTCAAGCGCATCGCAGATGACTATGCCCTCGACTTCATCCAGTTGCATGGCCATGAGTCAGCCGATTACTGTGCTCAGTTAAAAGGGCTCAAACTCATCAAGGCCATCAGTGTGAGTGGACAGGATGATATTGCGACATACAAGACTTACGAGGGGCATGTGGATTATTTCCTTTTCGATACGAAGTGCCCTTCCGTGGGTGGTAGCGGCCGGCAGTTCGACTGGACAGTGCTCTCAGCCTATGATGGCAACACACCGTTTCTTCTCAGTGGTGGCATCGGCCCCGACGATGCAGAACGTGTAAAAGCTTCTCATTATTCTAAGTGCGCAGGCATCGACCTCAACTCTCGCTTCGAACAGGCCCCCGGCCTTAAAGACATCAACAAATTAAAAGACTTTTTAAACGCATTGAACAATGAACAAGATTAATTCTCTTTTCGCAAATAGTAAGGACAAGAAGCTCCTTTCACTCTATTTCTGTGCTGGTTGTCCTTCGCTTGAAGGTACTGCCGATGTGATTCTCACGATGCAGCGTCGCGGTATCGCCATGATTGAAGTGGGTATTCCCTTCAGCGACCCATTGGCTGATGGTCCAGTCATCCAAAGTGCCGCAACGCAGGCTTTAAAGAACGGCATGAATCTGAAGACGCTTTTTGCTCAGTTGAAGGCCATCAAGGATCAGGTAGAGATTCCCCTTGTGCTGATGGGTTATCTCAATCCCATCCTGCACTATGGCATCGAGGATTTTTGTAAAAGCTGTGTTGAGGCTGGCGTCAGTGGTGCCATCATTCCCGACCTGCCTTTCGACGACTACCTGAACATCGTGAAACCCGTCGCTGACAAGTACGACCTGCGCATCATTATGTTGATCACCCCTGAGACCAGCGAGGAGCGCATCCGTTTCATCGACGACCACACCGATGGCTTCATCTATATGGTTTCGTCTGCCTCCATCACAGGCACTCAGAAGAGTTTCGACGATCAGAAGCAGGAGTATTTCCGTCGCATCAATGCGATGAACCTGCGCAATCCGCGCATGATTGGTTTTGGTATCTCGAATGCCCAGACTCTCAAGGCTGCACAGGACAATGCCGCTGGTGCTATTATCGGTTCGAAGTTCGTCACGCTGCTTAGTGAGGCGTATGCAGCTGTCGGCGGGGGAACCGCCGACCACGCGAAAATCGCTGATACCGCCCTCGATAAGCTTTTTGACGCTTTGTCAAAGTAAGGTCAGCTCGACGGGACAATGGTCCGAGCCGAGGATGTCGGTATGGATGGTTGCATCGGCAATCTGCGGACGCAGACGTTCGGAGGTGACGAAATAGTCGATGCGCCAGCCGGCATTCTTCTGGCGTGCCTGAAAGCGGTACGACCACCAGGAATAGGTAACCTGTTCAGGATATAACGTGCGGAAGGTGTCGATGAATCCGCTCCCAAGCAGGGTAGTGAACTTCTCGCGTTCCTGATCTGTGAATCCGGCATTCATGCGGTTGGTCTTGGGATTCTTCAGGTCTATCTCCTCGTGCGCCACGTTTAGGTCGCCACACAGGATGACAGGTTTGCGGGCATCCAACGACAGCAAATACTTGCGGAAATCGTCCTCCCACGTCATGCGATAGTCCAAGCGTTTCAGTCCGTCCTGCGAGTTAGGCGTGTAACAAGTGACCAGAAAGAACTGTTCCATTTCAAGCGTGATGACACGGCCCTCATGGTCGTGTTCGTCGATACCAATGCCGTTGGTGACGTTGAGTGGATGGTGGCGGGTGAAAATCGCTGTGCCGGAGTATCCCTTTTTATCGGCGTAGTTCCAGTAACTCTCGTAACCGTCGTACTGAAGGTCGAGTTGACCTTCCTGCATCTTCGTCTCCTGCAGGCAGAAGAAATCGGCATCCAACTGCTTGAAGGTCTCGCTGAATCCCTTGCCTTCGCAAGCACGCAGACCATTGACATTCCAACTGATGAATTTCATAATGATGTTGTTTTGATGATGCTACAAAAGTACATCTTTTTCGCGAAATGGCCAAATTTTCCGGCAAATGTTTGCGGGGGACTGAAATATTTTGTAACTTTGCGCGAAATATAAGACATTACTCATTATGAATATCGCAATTGTAGGAACCGGATATGTTGGTCTGGTAAGCGGTACGTGCTTCGCCGAAATGGGAGCACATGTGACTTGTGTCGATGTAGACACACAGAAAATCGAGAAATTGAAGAATGGCATCATGCCCATCTACGAGCCAGGTCTGGAGGAACTGGTCAAGCGCAATGTGGAATACGGACGTTTGCAGTTTACGACAGACCTGACTGAGGTGTTGGACGACGTAGAGGTAGTGTTCTCGGCTGTGGGAACGCCCCCGGATGAGGATGGTTCAGCCGACCTAAAGTATGTGTTGGCCGTGGCCAAACAGTTTGGTCAGAACATCAACAAGTACACTATTTTGGTGACGAAATCGACGGTACCTGTAGGAACCGCCAAGAAAGTGAAGGCCGCCATCCAGGCAGAGTTGGATAAGCGCGGCGTGGATGTACCCTTCGACGTGGCCTCAAACCCAGAATTCCTGAAAGAGGGTGCTGCCATCAAGGACTTTATGTCGCCTGACCGTGTGGTAGTCGGTACGGAGTCGGAGAAAGCCAAGGAGGTGATGACGCGCCTGTACAAGCCCTTCTTGATTAATAATTTCCGTGTTATCTTCATGGATATTCCCTCGGCTGAGATGACTAAGTATGCTGCCAACGCCATGCTGGCCACGCGTATCTCATTCATGAACGATATTGCCAACCTGTGTGAAAGGGTAGGGGCCAACGTGGATGCCGTGCGTAAGGGTATTGGTACGGATGCCCGTATTGGCACGAAATTCCTTTATGCCGGTTGCGGCTATGGCGGTTCGTGTTTCCCCAAGGATGTGAAGGCACTGTTGCATACGGGTCTGGACAATGGCTACCATATGGAGGTCATCGAGGCTGTTGAGCGTGTCAACGAACGTCAGAAGTCGATAGTATATGATAAGATTATCAAGGCTGTTGGTAGTGTAAAAGGCAAGACCGTCGCTATTATTGGCCTGAGTTTCAAACCCGAGACTGACGATATGCGTGAGGCTCCGGCATTGGTTGTTATTGACAAATTGCTGAAGGACGGCGCCACGGTACGCGTTTTCGACCCCATTGCTATGGACGAATGTAAACGCCGCATTGGCGACAGCGTGTTCTATGCCAAGAACATGTATGATGCTGCCGATGGAGCCGATGTTTTTGCCCTGATGACTGAGTGGCGCCAATTCCGTCTGCCGTCGTGGAATGTTATTCAGAAAGTGATGAACGGCAATGTCGTCGTTGACGGTCGAAACATCTACGACCGACAGGAATTGGAAGACATGGGATTTGTCTATACGAGGATTGGAGAAAAATAAATAAAAAGGAGTCGGTTTGAAACCGACTCCTTATTATTTTGATTAGAACTTTGCCATTTTGATGGCTACCACGGCGCATTCGTCGCCTTTGTTGCCCAGTCGGCCTCCGGCACGGTCTTGAGCCTGCTGGAGATTCTCGGTGGTAAGCAGTCCAAAGATAACGGGAATGTTGCTGGTAGCGTTCAGTCGAGCGATACCTGCGGTGACACCCTGGCAGATGTAGTCGAAATGTGGCGTCTCACCATGGATGACTGAACCGAGGATGATGACAGCGTCATAACCGTCGTTCAACGTCATCTGGTGGGCACCATAGATGAGCTCAAAAGAACCGGGAACGGTCTTAACATGGATGTTCTCAGGCAGTGCTCCATGACGTTCCAAAGTAGAGGTGCACCCCTCGAGGAGTGCACCTGTAATTTCTGGATTCCACTCTGCTACGACGATGCCGAATATCATATTCGACGCATCAGGTACCTTGGCAGTGTTGTATTCAGATAAGTTTTTAGTCGCCATAATTGTCGGATGTCAATTACTTGCAGCGCTCAATATAGGCGTCGATGGTCTGATACTGCATGGAGTTGAAGTACTTCTCCTTCACTTCCTGATACAACTTCAAAGCCTCGTCCTTCTTACCCTGACTCTCAAGGATCTCACCTGCCTGAATGAGGAACGTGGGTGACAACGAGTTGTTGTCAGCCATCGAGGCAGCCTTCTTCAGGTGCTCTACGGCTTTGTCAAGCTGGTTGAGGTTAGCATAGGCATTGCCCAGTGCACCCTCAGCAGCGGGAGTAATCATCTGGTCGTCCTTGCCGCTGAAACTCTCCAGGGCGTTGACAGCCTCCTGCCACTTGCCGAGGTTAGCCTGGCAGAGACCGATGTAGAGCTGAGCCAGATTGCCTGCATCTGTTGAGCTGTAGTCGGCAGCAACCTTCTGGAAACCTGCCAGAGCCTTGTCGTACTGCTCCTGCTGGAACAGATCCTGACTCTTAGCCAGTTCGGTACTGGCTTCGTTAGCACGAGGCTCGAAATAGTAGTTCTTAGCGAGAATAGCTAATACGACGATTGCAATGATTGCAACCACACAAATGATGATGGCCTTCTTATTTTTCTCGAAGAAGGCTTCGGTCTTGGTGACCTGCTGCTCCATAGCTTCAGGAGCTGCTTTTACGTTGTTTTTTGCCATTATTTTAATTATTTTTTTATTGTTCGGGCATAAATCGGGTGCAAGTCGAAAGCAGAGGTAAGCGTGCTTAAACTATGCTGAGACGAAGCCCCGGTTCACGAAAAAATCGTAAATCGGGTGCAAAGGTACAAATAAGTGAGCAAAAAACCAAATAAAAACAAAATAATTTCGTACCTTTGCGCTCGCAATGATACTTAGGAAGCTGTCGATATTGAATTATAAGAACATCGGAGAGACCCAATTGGAGCTCTCGCCGAAGATGAATTGTTTCATCGGACCGAACGGTGCAGGCAAGACAAATGTCCTTGATGTGGTCTATTATTTGTCTTTCTGTCGGTCGGCTTCAAATCCTATCGATTCGCAGGTGATTCGCCATGACGAGCCGTTCTGTATGATTGAAGGCCTGTATTCTGAAAACCCAGAGGAGTTGGAATGTTCTGAGATTATTTCTTGCGGTATGAAGCGAGGAATGAAGAAACATTTCAAGCGCAACAAGAAAGAGTATCGTCGCCTGTCGGAGCATATCGGGCTCATTCCGTTGGTGGTCGTATCACCGTCGGACACTTTGCTTATTGAGGGTGGCAGTGAGGAGCGACGTCGACTGATGGATATGGTTATTTCGCAGTACGACCGCTCGTACATTGAACACTTGGTTCGTTATAATACCGCTTTGGCACAGCGTAATACCCTGTTGAAAATGGAAGATCGGGAGCCCGACCCCGCTTTGTTGCAAATCTGGGAGGAACAGATGGCTGAGGAAGGCGAACAGATCTTCCGTCGTCGTCGTGACTTTGTGGACGAATTGATTCCTGTCTTTCAGGAGTATTATCAGCACATCTCCCAACACCGCGAACAGGTAGGACTCAACTACGTGTCGCATTGTCAGCGTGGTCCCTTGCTGGATGTCATTCAGCGCGACCGGATGAAGGATCGTGCCGTAGGCTACTCCCTGCATGGTGTTCATCGCGACGATTTGGAGTTTACACTCGACGGCCATTTGATGAAGCGTGAAGGGTCACAGGGACAGAACAAGACTTACGTCATTGCTTTGAAACTGGCGCAGTTTGACTTCCTGAAGCGTACAGCTTCGCAGACGACCCCGCTATTGTTGCTTGACGATATCTTTGATAAACTGGATGCCGACAGAGTAGAACAGATTGTGAAACTTGTTTCGGGCGACAGTTTCGGACAGATTTTCATTACCGATACCAATCGTGATCATCTGGATCAGATTCTGAGCACGTCTGCGCTGGATTATAAAATATTCTTTGTCGAGAATGGAGAGATATGTTTAAACGCGACGTCCAATCACTAAAAGACCTGCTGTTGCGCAACCTGCGTGAACAGGGACTGGAAACTCCGCTGCTACAGAAACGGTTGGTGGATATGTGGCCGCAGGTGGCAGGTCCTATCATCGCCAGCTACACCTTGAATACCTATATATACAACCAAACGCTATATGTCCGCCTGTCAACACCTCCCTTGCGTGCCGACCTGTCGATGATGAAACAGCAACTGGTGGACAAACTCAATGCAGCCGTGGGACAGCAAGTGATAACTGACATCAAATTCGGTTAACGGTTAATGGTTAACGGTTATTGGTTATTGTTTATTGGACGATGACCTCATCCATCGGGATGTCATGCTCGTCAGTGGGAACATGGTCAACAAGTTGCCAAGAGAAACACAAACCAATCTTATAGGTCGATGGGGACAATTTAGCGAGGAATCGGTCGTAATAGCCTTTACCACGTCCTAAACGGTGACCTCCTGTGTCGAAAGCCATGCCAGGAATGATGGCTACATCAATCGTGTCGTAGTCGGTAAACAGTTCGCCTGTGGGTTCCAAGATGCCGAATGCTCCCTGTTGCAAATCCCTAGGACCGGAATAGCGGCGCAGTTCCATGTCGGTATCGCTGACGACACGAGGCAGGAGTACGGTCTTGCCCTGTGCCGCAAGTTCGTTGATAAGAATCTGCGTGGGAACTTCATCGGGCAAGGCACTATATAATAATAATGTTTGTGCGTGGGCAAAATGTTTGTTATCCTTCAGACGACTGATGAAAGCAGACGATTCGCCAACGGAATGTTGTTGTTTCCGTTGGCGAATCATTTGCCTCAGTTCTTTCTTGGTCATCATGAGCGATATACCGTATAGGTAATCTTTTGATGGGTGCTTCGATAGTCAAAGCCACTTGCCCGTGCGACCTTTTTGTTTCCTTCTGCTTTGGCGGGTGGGGCGGGGAAGGCGTTGTTACTACGGAACACCTTCAACGTTTCCATAATCACAGGATCGTCAGCGTTCAGATATTCCATCCACGCCTCTTCGCTCATGATATTATAAATGATGCGGCTGTTGATGAACCGCTCCAACAGTTTGTGCGAGCGCTGAATCATCAGATTGCGACGCTTCAGTCCTTTCTGGTCGGCATATGTGGCAAACTTGTCAACGGTATTCTGTTGCTTCAGGTATTTCTCCAGTTCGTCGACCGACTTCATCTGACTCAGTTTCGCGCGGTTCTGGTCTGTATATTCGAAAGCATACTGGATAATCAGTCCGCTCATCGATGCCTGCTTGTAGTAAGACGTGACGTCGGTGGTGTCTTCGGCAATAAAGATGTCGGGCGTGATGCCACCGCCACCATAAACAGTTCGTCCGATAGTCGTCTTGTAGGCCGGACCCTCATGCTTGATGCTGTCCTGCGAGAAGAACTCACCGTGTTCGTAACGCGTCATCAGGTCTTCCTCGTAATCCTTGTTCTCGCCCGATGTATAATGCTTCTGAATGCAACGGCCTGACGGCGAATAGTAGCGGGCGATGGTCAGGCGTATCATTGACTGGTCGTTGAACACGATAGGCTCCTGCACCAGTCCCTTGCCGAAGGAGCGGCGGCCGATGATGGTTCCGCGGTCGTTGTCCTGAATGGCACCTGCAAGAATCTCCGATGCCGATGCCGACCCTTCGTCGATGAGTATGATAAGTGGAATCTGCTGGTACGATCCGCGTCCGTCGCTACGATACTCCTGACGTGGCGACTTACGCCCCTGTGTGTAGACGATAAGGCAGTTCTTTGGCAGGAATTCGTTGGCAATCTGTACGGCCGATTGCAAGTAGCCACCCGTATTGCCACGCAGGTCGATGGTCAGATTCTGGAAGTTCTGCTGCGACAGTTTTGCCAGGGCGATGAGCAGTTCGGGATAGGTGTTCTCGCCGAAGTTGCGAATGCGGATGTAGCCCGTTTCTTTGTCGAGCATATAGGTCGCCGTTATGCTCTTTGTGGGAATCTCGCCACGCGTCACTACGAACTCGCGAATCTTCTTCTCGCCATAGCGCAGGATGCCCAGTTTCACCTTCGTGTCCTTAGGTCCTTTCAGTCGGTGCATGGCCTCTTCGTTGGTCAGCGTCTTGCCAGTAAATGGTTGGTCGTCGACCACTACAATCTTGTCGCCGGCAATCAGTCCAGCCTTTTCGGCCGGTCCATTGCTGATGACCTTTTGCACGTGAAGCGTATCCTGTCGGATGGTAAACTCAATGCCCACGCCCGAGAACGATCCGCGCAGGTCGTCGTTGGCCATTTGCACATCTTTCGCCGGGATGTAGACGGAGTGCGGGTCCAGTTCGGACAGTATCTGGGGCATGGCCTTCTCTACGAGGCCGTTGACGTCGACGGTGTCCACGTATTTGTCTTCCACGATGTGCAGCAGGTTGTTGAGTTTGTTGCTGCTCGAATTGATGATGCTCAGCCGATTGCCCGAGAAGTGGTTGGCATAGAATGTTCCGATGAGGATGCCAATCACCACGCTGATGGCCATCAGCA
>JAEEGG010009970.1_pt1 | contig 21116 bp, 12 predicted proteins | sample 9134161 | NCBI WGS metagenome assembly JAEEGG01 (sample SAMN16246543, study PRJNA631951) | gut metagenome | biome: gut microbiome; feature: rumen; material: CR-attached | host: Bos | place: Iran: Karaj | collected 2018-10
GATGCCGACAAAAATGCCGATAATGATTCTATAGTCTTGAACAAGAGCCAGTTCGGGAAGCCGTTTCATGAGGCCGTAGAGAAGTCCGGCCAGCATAATATCAGCAATCAAAGCGCCAAAGAAGCCCTGTGACATGCCGCTCTTGATGAAAGGTCGACGGATATAAGAAGCCGTGGCACCCACCAACAACATGCTGCGTACCAAGAAACGTTTTGCGTAGATAGAGAGGCGTAAAGTGTAGCGTATCAGCGCAATGGCGATGAAAAGCAGCGCGATACTGGCAATAATCAGTGCAAAGCCGATGCGTTTGACGTTCTGATTAATCAAGTTGACCAAGGATTTCTGGTAATAGATTTCCTTGACGTTCGGGTTTTTAAGCAGTTGCTCCTCGATGACGCTGAGGCTGTCGCTATTGGCATAAGCCGCGTTGAAACTCACATTGATGGAAGGGAGGAGCGGGTTTTCCTCGTTACCTAGCCACTGAAGGAAATCCTCGCCGAGGTCTTCACTCAGGCGTTGAATGGCCTCCTCCTTGGTGATGTATTCCGTCGACTTCACGGCAGGCATGGCTTCAAGTTCTTTTTGCAGGTTGAGGATGTTGGCTTCCTTCACGTTGCTGTTCATCACCACCTCAAAACCGATGTTTTCCTTGAGGTGGTTGGAGAGTTTTTGCGCATGCATCATGAGCAGGGCAAACACGCCTAAGAGGAAGAGTACCAATGCGATACTCATCATTGACATGAAATAGGATCCTGCCACACGGCGTTTGCTTGAACTCTTTTCGGACATCTTTTGTTAGGGATGTTGACCAACACTACGAATTTGAAACGGCAAAGATAAACAATTCTTGCGCTGTAGCAGAAAATTTTCCTATTTTTGTGGTTTCAAACCTTACTACTATGCAAGTACTAAATTCCAACATACGCACCGACTCCGAAGAGTTCAAGCAGAACGAGAAGAACTTCCTTGCGCTGATGGCGCAATACCGCGAGGCGATGTCGGCCTCCATGCAGGGCGGCGGTGAGGCAGCCGTGGCCAAACACAAGAAACGCAACAAGCTGCTTGCCCGCGAACGCATCGACCTGCTCATCGACCCGAACACGCCATTCCTCGAACTGTCGCCGATGGCGGCCTACGGCACCTATAACAATGACTTCCCCTCAGCGGGCATCATCACGGGTATTGGGGTTATCCAAGGACGCGAAGCGGTCATCGTGGCCAACGACGCCACCGTGAAAGGCGGCACCTATATGCAGTACACGGTGAAGAAACACCTTCGTGCTCAAGAGATTGCGATGGAGAACCATCTGCCGTGCGTCTATATGGTCGACAGCGGCGGTGCCTTCCTTCCCGAGCAGGACACGGTCTTCCCCGACCGCGACCACTTCGGACGTTTCTTTTACAACCAGGCGCGCATGTCGGCTATGGGCATTCCCCAAATCGCCATCGTGATGGGCATGTGTACCGCTGGCGGCGCTTACGTGCCGGCCATGAGCGACGAGACCATCATCGTGCGTAATCAGGGCACCATTTACCTTGGCGGTCCGCCGTTGGTGAAAGCGGCTACAGGCGAAGTGGTCACGGCAGAAGAATTGGGCGGTGGCGAGATGCACACCTCCGTTTCGGGCGTGGCAGACCACTTGGCTGAAAACGACCAGCACGCCTTGCAAATCTGCCGCAACATCTTCAAGACCTTGGAGAAGTCGCACCGCCAGAAATTGGATATGCTGCCTGTGGAGGCACCCCTTTACGACCCGCACGACCTCTATGGCCTCGCTCCCATCGACTTCCACAAGCTCGTCGACCCGAGGGAAGTTATTGCACGCATCGTGGACGGCAGCCGTTTCCAGGAGTTCAAGTCTCGCTATGCCACCACCATCGTCTGTGGTTTTGCTCATCTGATGGGCTTCCCTGTGGGCATTATTGCTAATTTTGGTGTATTGTTCTCAGAGTCAGCACTGAAAGCTACCCACTTCATCGAGTTATGTTGTCAGCGTAACATCCCGTTGGTGTTCTTGCAGAACATCACAGGCTTTATGGTGGGCAAACAGTATGAGCAGGGTGGCATCGCCAAGGATGGTGCCAAGATGGTACATGCTGTCTCCAATGCCAATGTGCCCAAGTTCACGGTCATCTTCGGTGGCTCGTTTGGCGCAGGCAACTACGGCATGGCCGGTCGTGCCTACAGTCCGAGGCTGCTCTTCATGTGGCCCAACGCCAAAATCTCCGTCATGGGCGGTGAGCAGGCAGCCAGCGTGTTGGCGACGGTTAAGGAAGACCAATACAAATACAAAGGCCTTGAGGTCCCGACTGACGAAATCGCCAAGCTGAAAAAGGAAATCTTGGCCAAGTACGATTACGAAGGTTCGGCGTTCTACAGCACCGCCCGCCTTTGGGACGATGGCATCATCGACCCCATCGACACGCGCAAGATACTCGCCTTGGGCATCGCGGCCTCGTTGAACCAGCCCTTCCCGCCACAGCAGTTTGGCGTGTTTAGAATGTGATTGGACGCGAGACTACGAGACTACGGGACATAGGCTTGTCTCGAAGTCTCGAAGTCCCGTGTCCCGAAGTCAAAACAATATATCTAATAATCTTGAATAGTTTATGAACCAACAAAACGGAAACAAAGGCTACCTCTACGGCATCGTCTTGGTGGCTGTCTTGGGCGGGTTGCTTTTTGGTTACGACACCGCCGTCATCTCGGGCGCAGAAAAGGGTTTGCAGGCATATTTCCTCGGCGCTGCCGATTTCCAATACACCGATTTCATTCATGGTCTCACTTGTAGCAGTGCGCTGATTGGATGTGTCATCGGAGCATTAATTTCAGGTTGGTTGGCCAATCGTTTGGGCCGCAAGCAGACACTCTTCGTGGCAGGCATCCTGTTCTTTGTGTCAGCGCTCGGCTCCGCGCATCCCGAATTTCCATTCCATCTGCATTCCACCCCGACGATGACCATCCTCAACAGCTTCAACTATTATCGCATCATCGGCGGCATGGGCGTTGGATTGGCGAGTGCGATTTGTCCGATGTACATTGGCGAGATAGCTCCAACCGGAAAACGGGGTCAGCTGGTGAGTTGGAACCAATTTGCCATCATTTTCGGTCAGTTGGTGGTATATTTCGTCAATTTCCTCATTTTAGGGTCACATGAGAATCCCGTTATTGTGTCCATCGGGAAGGGAATCAGCCAAGTGATGCCTGAAAGCGACCCTTGGACCATCGCGGTTTGTTGGCGCTATATGTTTGCTTCTGAAGCTGTTATCGCTGCCATCTTCACCATCTTAATATGCTTCGTCCCTGAGTCGCCGCGCTATTTAGTGATGGCTGGCAAGGATGACAAGGCTTTGGGCGTCCTTTCGAAAATCAACGGTTTGGAACAAGCCAAGGTCATCTTGGCCGACATCAAGAGTACCATCAAGGTGAAGACCGAAAAACTGTTCACCTACGGCTGGTTGGTGATTTTCATCGGCATTATGCTGAGCGTGTTCCAGCAGGTGGTGGGCATCAACGCCGTGTTGTACTATGCACCACGCATTTTTGGCGACATGGGCATGACCAACCCGATGTTCAACACCGTGATGATGGGTGTGGTCAACATTCTGTTTACCTTAGTGGCCATCTTCACCGTCGAGAAGTGGGGTCGCAAACCGCTGCTCATCTCCGGTAGCATAGGTATGGCCATCGGTGCTTTCGGTGTGGCCTCTACCTTTGGCGTGGAAGGATTGCAACTGATTACGATGATTTCCATCTTGCTCTATTCCGCCTCGTTTATGTTCTCCTGGGGCCCGATTTGTTGGGTGCTGATTTCGGAAATCTTCCCCAACACTGTCCGTGGCACGGCTACGGCCATTGCTGTGGCGGCGCAGTGGATTTTCAACTTTGTCGTCAGCTCGACCTTCGTTCCCATGTTCAACATGCACCTCACAACAGGCGACAACTTCGGCCATTGGTTCACCTACGGACTCTACGGCGTGATGTGCATCGTGGCGGCTATCTTCGTTTGGCGACTCGTTCCCGAAACGAAAGGCAAGAGTTTGGAGGACATGACGCGTTTTTGGAAAAAGAATAAAGAATGAACTACTTATTGGGCATCGACTTAGGCAGCAGCAGCGTAAAGGTCTCGCTGGTGGAGGTTGACAGCGGAAAGTGTGCCGCTTCAGCCTCTTATCCTGAGACGGAAGCCCCCATCAAAGCCTCGCAGCCAGAATGGGCAGAGCAGCGTCCCGATGATTGGTGGGAATATTTTAAAAATGCATTTACAAAATGTATGCGGCACGTAGAGACGTTTCAGGAAACGTCTCTACAAGGGCATGACATTGCCGCTATTGGAATATCATACCAAATGCACGGCCTAGTCTGCTTGGACAAGAACCGACAGCCGCTCCGTGATGCCATTATTTGGTGTGACTCGCGCGGCGTGCCTTACGGCGACAAGGCTTTCCACGACATCGGTGAAGAGAAATGCCTGAGCCATCTGCTTAACTCACCAGGCAACTTCACCGCATCGAAATTAGCTTGGGTGAAGGAGAATGAGCCTGAAGTGTTCGACAAGATTGACAAGATTATGCTGCCGGGCGACTATCTCGCCATGCGGCTGTCGGGCGAAGCGGTCACTACGGCTTGCGGGTTGTCGGAAATGATGTTATACGATTACCGTTGTAGAGATGCAAAATCTTGCGTCTCTACAGACGTGATGAATTATTATGGATTTCCCCAAGACATCATTCCTACGTTGGTCCCTACCTTCGGCATACAAGGCCAGGTCTCGGCAAAGGCAGCCAAGGAATTAGGGTTGAGGCAAGGCATTCCCATCGCCTATCGTGCTGGTGACCAGCCCAACAACGCCTTGTCACTCAATGTGTTGCATCCTGGTGAGATTGCGGCCACGGCAGGTACGTCGGGTGTCGTTTATGGCGTTTCCGACAAGGTGAGTTACGACCCAAAGTCGAGGGTGAACACCTTTTTGCACGTCAACCATACGTTGGAGCATCCTCGTCTCGGCATATTGCATTGTGTCAACGGTTGCGGCATCCTCAACTCGTGGATGCGTCGCCACATCGGGTCGTGGGAGACGATTTCGCCCAAACAATTGGCCTACGAAGACATGAACCGCATTGCCGCCGACATCCCGATTGGCAGCGACGGCCTTAGCATTTTGCCCTTCGGCAACGGTGCCGAGCGCGTCATGGAAAACCGCGACATGGGCTGTTCCATCCACGGACTGAACTTCAAGCGTCACACGCACGCCCACTTGTTCCGTGCTGCGCAAGAGGGTGTAGTGTTCGCATTCATGTACGGTATGGAGGTGATGCAAAGTCTCGGCATGACCCTCGACAAAATCCACGCAGGCAAGGCCAACATGTTCCTTTCTCCCATTTTCCGCGAAACCCTCGCAGGCATCAGCGGTGCCACCATCGAGCTTTACGATACCGACGGCAGCATTGGCGCAGCACGTGCGGCAGGCATTGGCGCTGGGTTTTATACTTCTACAGACGAAGCTTTTGCCAGTCTGAAACGCCTCGCTGTCATTGAGCTGGATGTGAAGCTGGTGGAGCAGTACAAAGAGGCGTATCAAAGCTGGAAACAACATATAACTGACAACAGAACAACTAACAACTGAATAAAATGGAATACTTTCCGCAAATCAAAAAAATCCCTTTCGAGGGGACTGAATCAAAGAACGTGATGGCCTTTCACTACTATGACCCCGAGCGTGTGGTGATGGGCAAGAAAATGAAAGATTGGCTGCGCTTCGCCATGGCTTGGTGGCATACCCTCGGCCAGGCCAGCGGTGACCAATTTGGTGGTCAGACCCGAAGCTATGCATGGGACCGTGCCACTGATCCTATCCAGCGTGGCAAGGACAAGATGGACGCCGGCTTCGAGCTGATGGACAAGCTCGGCATTCACTACTTCTGCTTCCACGACGTCGACCTCGTCGAAGAAGGCGCGACGGTGGAGGAATATGAGGAACGAATGCGCGTCATCACAGACTACGCCTTGGAGAAGATGAAACAATACCCCGACATCCACCTGCTTTGGGGCACCGCCAACGTGTTCGGTCACAAACGCTACATGAACGGTGCCGCCACCAATCCCGATTTCGACGTGGTGGCCCGCGCCATCGTGCAAATCAAGAACAGCATCGACGCGACCATCAAGCTTGGTGGCACCAATTATGTCTTTTGGGGCGGTCGCGAGGGCTACATGAGTCTGCTCAACACCGACCAGAAACGCGAGAAGGAACATCTGGCCACCATGCTACGCATGGCCCGTGACTACGGACGCGCCCACGGCTTCAAAGGCACTTTCCTCATTGAGCCCAAACCCATGGAGCCCACCAAGCACCAATATGATGTCGACACCGAGACCGTCATCGGCTTCCTCAAGACGCACGGCCTCGACAAGGACTTTAAGGTCAACATCGAGGTGAACCACGCCAACCTCGCCGGGCACACCTTCGAGCATGAGCTGGCCGTGGCCGTTGACAACGGAATGCTGGGCAGCATCGATGCCAACCGTGGCGACTACCAGAACGGTTGGGACACCGACCAGTTCCCCATCGACAATTTCGACCTCACCCAGGCCTGGATGGAAATCATCCGTGGCGGCGGCTTCACCAATGGCGGCACCAACTTCGATGCCAAGCTGCGTCGCAACAGCACTGACTCCGAAGACATCTTCATCGCCCACATCAGTGGCATGGATGCCATGGCGCGTGGGTTGCTTAGTGCCGCCAATATTTTGGAAAACAGCGAGTTGCCCAAGATGAAGAAAGCCCGTTATGCTTCCTTCGACAGCGGCATCGGCAAGGACTTCGAAGACGGCAAACTCACCTTCGAACAAGCCTACGAATACGGCAAGAAAGTCGGCGAACCCAAAATGACCAGCGGCAAGCAGGAGCTGTACGAAACCTTGGTGGCTTTGTATGCTAAGTGATGGTGCAGGAAAGGACTTTAGGAAAGTAAGCTAGCTTCCCGCCGCAACAGTTTGGCGTGTTTAGGATGTGATGTAAGACAGCCAACTTTGGAAGTGAAAATCGGCCAACTTTGGAAATGAAAATCAGCCAACTTTGGAAGTGAAAATCGGCCAACTTTGGAAATGAAAATCGGCCAACTTTGGAAATAAAATTCAAAAAATGCTGATTTTGTGCGAAATAATATGTAATTTTGCAACGCAAAAATAATGTCACATTATGAAGAATTATAAGCCGAGAATTGCCGATATACTTCTAAAGAAAAAGTTGGAAGGTGTGGGAGCTGTCTTGATAGAAGGCCCCAAGTGGTGTGGAAAGACCACTACTGCTGAGCAGCAGGCCAAGAGTGTGATTTACATGGACGACACTGAAGAGGGGACAAACTGGCAAGAATTGGCTGTGCTTAATCCCAAAGGCGTTTTAGCAGGAGAGACACCCAGATTGATTGACGAATGGCAAAATGTCCCTACCCTATGGGATGCCGTGAGATTTGAAGTGGACCATAGGGATGATGACGGACAGTTTATTCTCACTGGATCGGCGGTTCCTGTAGATGATGATAAAATGAAACACTCGGGGACTGGGCGTGTTTCGTGGCTTACGATGCGACCCATGAGCCTTTGGGAGTCTGGCGAGTCCAATGGCGGTGTTAGTTTGAGAGTGTTATTCGAGGCTCCTGAGCAGTTGTTTGTGGAGAATAAGCTGAAATTGGAGGATATTGCGTATCTGACTTGCCGTGGTGGATGGCCGAGGGCAACAATGCAAAAGAAGGATGTGGCACTCGGCAGGGCCTTTGATTATTACGATGCCGTGGTGAAAAAGGACATTTCGCGTGTGGATGGCGTGAAACGGGATGCTGAAAGAACAAAAAGATTGATGCGGTCGTATGCCAGAAATCAGGGTTCTCAAACTCCCATCAGCACGATTGCCAATGATGTGCGCGCCAATGATGTGGACAGCGTGGATGACAAGACCATCTATGCTTATGTTGCCGCATTGAAGAAGATTTTTGTGATAGAGGACATGGAGGCCTGGAACCCCAATCTGCGTTCCAAGACGGCCATCCGCACATCCGATAACCGCTATTTTGTTGATCCTTCCATTGCCACTGCGGCATTAGGTTTAGGACCGAACGACCTAATCAACGATCTGAATACGTTTGGGCTGTTCTTTGAGACGTTGTGCGTGCGCGACTTAAGAGTGTTTGCTGATGCGCTTGACGGACAAGTCTATCATTACCGGGACAAGAACGGTCTGGAATGTGACACGGTGGTGCATTTAAGGAATGGTTCGTATGGCTTGATAGAGATAAAGTTGGGTGGGGAGAAGCTGATACAAGAAGGAGTGGACGCGCTCAAAGAACTGACCGGTAAGATTGACACCACGAAAATGAAGGCACCTGCGTTCAGGATGGTACTGACTGCAGTAGGTAAGTTCGCCTATCGGCGTGAGGACGGGATTTATGTGGTACCGATTGGGTGTTTGAAGGATTGAAAATGTACAAAGACATCGAGAAAATGAGATGAAAATCGCTCTTTATCAGAAAGATTATCCATTTTCAAAAAAGAGATGGGAAACTTAGAACCTGTTGTATTTCAAACCGATGAAACACTTTCTGAAGAAGAACGCCAAGACATTTCCAATGATACTTGCAAAGATGTAACCACATTCGACGGAAAATTAATAGATCTTTGCTCGGAGATTAGATAGTTCCGCAATTTCTACAAAATCAGCGTAAAACTACCAATGATAGAAGATTAGGTGCATTCAGGATGTAACCGTTTTTGCGATCTTCTCAATGTTGAGGCTTCGTGCGGAAGCATCAATGATATCCTTGTAGATACCGCCTTTCTTGTAGATCTCGTCTGGATTGCCTGATTCTTCCACACAGCCTGTCTGGAGAGCGTAGATGAGGTCGGCGTCGATGATCTGTGAAATGCTATGCGAGATAATAATGACCGTGCGGTCCTTCTTGATGGCATCCAGGCTGTTCTTGATCTGCTCCGTGGCAATGGCGTCGAGGCTGGCAGTAGGCTCATCGAGGAAGATGATCGGCGGATTCTTGAGGAACATACGGGCAATGGCGATACGCTGCTGCTGGCCACCTGAGAGGTCGGAGGCCTTGTTCTCGAACTGTTTGGGCAGCTGCATGATTTGGTCGTAGATGTACGACTTCTTAGCCGCTTCCACTACTTCCTCATGTGTGGCGTCAGGCTTGCCATAAAGGATGTTTTCCTCGATGGTGCCGTCAAAAATATGGTTCTTCTGCAGCACCAAACCGATGTGCTCACGCAAGAACTTGGTGTCGTACTCGCGCAAATCCACGCCATCCAAAGTGATGAGGCCCGTCTGTGGCTCATAGAACTTGTCGAGCAGATTGACGATGGTGCTCTTACCAGCACCCGAAAGACCCACCAAAGCGGTGATTTGATTCGGCTCGATGGTCATATTGACGTCAAACAACGCCTGATTGCCGTTGGGATAAGTGAAATCGACGTGTTTCAGCTCAAAGCGACCATGGATCTTATCAGGCTTGTAATTTCCCGATGGCTCCACTTCTTGCTCAGAATCAAGGATGCTGAAGAAACCTTCGGCATAGATCAAAGCATCGTTGACATCGTCGAAGATGCGCTGCAGTTGGGTGATTGGGGCAATGACGTTGCTGAACAGCATCACGTGATACATGATCTTACCAATGGTCATACCTGGGTAGCCAATCAACACGAGATAAGCCGTCAAGATGATGACCAGCACCGTTCCGACTTGTTTCACAAAGCTCTTGATGCCATTGTAATAGAACGCCACCTTACGGGTTTTCATCTGATTTTCGGTGACCTGGTTCTGGATGTCGAGCTGCTTTTGTCCCTCAATTTGCTCACGGTTGAAGCTCTTGATAACATTGATGCTGTCGATGATGTTTTTGATACCCTGGCTCTTAGTTTCCAGATGGGAACGCATCTCACGGCGCCATCCTTTCAAGCGTTTGGCCTGACGGTAGGTGATCCAGAAATACACCGGCACGATGGCCAAGGCCACCAATCCCACGTACACGTTGGCGATGAACATGAGGATCAAGGCCAAGAGAGCGCTTGTGAACAGCGGCAACAGGTCGATAAAGAAGTTCTGCACCGTGCGTGAGAGGCTGCTCACCCCTTGGTCGATACGGGTCTGAAGCTTGCCTGTGGAGTTGTCGCCCGAGTTGAAAAAGGCCATCCTGAAGGTCAGCACCTTCTCGATGACGCTCTGTGCCAAATCGCGACTGACGAAGATGCGCATCCGCTCGCCGTAGTAGTTCTGGGCAAAGGTGATCAGCGCGGAAATGATTTCCTTGCCAAGCAACACGGTGGAAATCAGAATCACAATATGCGCTGCACGTTGACCCCACTGCTCCCCTGCCGTGACCAGACCGTTCACCTGGTCGACTGTCCAGTCGAGCACAATAGCATTGACCTGGGCCATCAAAGAGCCAATCAACGTGAGGATCAGGGTGATGAAAACCAGCCATTTATAAGGCTTTACGAATGGCTTGACGTTTTTGAAAAGTTGCCAAATATTCATAGTTTAATCCAAGGTACAAACGTACATGAGACAATTCTTGCAATCGAATTCCAAACGGAAAGTGTTTTCGCCATTGCGAATGAATAGAGGACCTACTGGCTTTCCAGTGATTTTGGGACACATCCCGTTGGCATACCGGATGCAGTGGTGGCAAGTCATCAGGTGGTTAGGGATTTCATCAGGAACTAAGTTGCGGACTTCCCGAACCAATCCCTGCGGCACTGCATATCTCCCTGCGGGAGATACGACAATGTGCCGCAGGGACAGGTTCGTCCGTCCGCAACTCGTTAAAACGGCCAGCAACCCTCTTTTCATTTCTCCGAGCACGGAGGCCGGAATCAAATAGGGTTGGGATAAGGCAATATTAATACAAATGGGATTGTAAATGGTGTCACCCCATTGGGAGAGCTTTTTCTGGATGTTCTCGAGGGCCTTTTCGGGATTGGTGGCAACGATTTTATTAGTGGGTAGTTGGAAGCAGGAAGTGGATCGTTTTTCAGTCAACTCAAAACCTTCATCAGTTTCCGAAAGCACTAATTCTATATCGATCTTGCGATTGCCCGTGGAGGCCTCCACCTGGCGTTGCCATTCGATGTCATAGTTGCGATAGATCTTTGAGCCACGCTGGGCGCCATGGGGGCGGTTACACGACACTTTATTGCCATTGACGACATCTGCCCGAATGCCAATCAATTCGTTGTCCTGATTCAGAAAACACAATCCATCGCCGTTATGCAGGATTTTATCTGTCAGCAACTCCATCTGAACGGAATTGCACCATTTCACCTCGCCGATGTATTCACCCATCGATTTTGGGGTGAATGGCGAACCGATATTCGGCTGACGGCCATGGATGAAATAATCGGTAAAGCCACGGTTGAACGACTTCTCGGGGTTGATTTCGAAATTGTAGGTGCAATGTCCCAGTGAAGCCTGAGCATATTCCGGCCGGCGCTCAAAAATGGCATCCAGCTGCTGGCGGTAAAACGCCGTGATGTTCTTCACATAGTCGGCATCCTTCAACCGACCTTCTATCTTGAAACAGGTGATGCCCGCATCCAGCAATTCCTCAAGATTGGCACTGTTGTTCATGTCTTTCAGGCAAAGCAGATGCCGACCTTTGATGAGCACCTTGCCATCGGCATCAAGCAAATCCCATGGCAGTCGACAGGGCTGGGCGCAGGCACCGCGATTGGCGCTGCGGTTGCCGATATATTGGCTCAAATAGCACTGTCCGCTATGGCTGACACATAACGATCCATGAACGAAAAACTCCAATGGTACCGTGGTTTGTCGCCTAATTTCCTTGATCTGATCGATGCTCAGTTCACGACCCAACACCACTTGTTCAAAGCCCAAGCGTTCCAGTTCTTGGACCCGTTCCAACGTAAGGTTGTCGCACTGTGTGCTGGCATGCAACGGAACGGGCGGCAAGTCGAGTTCCAACAGCGAAAGGTCCTGTATAATCAACGCATCCACACCAGCGTTCCAGCAATCCCAAGCCAAACGCCGAGCTTCTTCCTTTTCATTCTCGTAAAGCAAGGTATTCAAGGTCACATACACCTTGGCGTCAAACAAAGCCGCATGACGGCAAAGTTGCTCTATATCCTTGATGCTATTTCCCGCTTTCTCACGGGCACCGAAGGCCGGACCGCCGATATACACGGCATCGGCGCCATGATTGATGGCAGCGATGCCTACCTCAACATTTTTAGCGGGGGAAAGAAGCTTGATCGGGGTTGATTTCATGGTATAAAACTCTAAATTATTCGTCCTTTTTTTCGCCTTCGACGGTGACAACCAGGTTATCCAATTCATACACCGTCTTGCCGGTATTCAACAAAGCCAGCCTGAGAGCTTCTGTAGTTTCCATATCCAACGTATTGACAACGATTCGGGTATGGAAATGTTCCCATTTTCCAGTGTTCAACGACTCGCCTGCGGTGTTCTCCAGTTGGTGTTTTGACCAATAGTCGTTACCCAAGCCGATCGACAACACAGGAAGGCTTCGTTGCGTGTCCTTGTTTTTCACATCAAAGGAAATATCCACCACAATGTTTTCATACATTGGACGCACAGCAACAGGCGCGCCCAAGCCGAACGACTCTACATTGTCACCCACGCTTAAGTAACCCTGGCGTCTAACCAAGTATTTATCATACACCTCAAGGGTATTGTTTTCAAAGTCAAGATGGATGTTGTAAAGGATAGTTTTGGCATCGCGAGGCAACAGCACATCGTTTTGAACCACAAAGCGACTCAGCAGATCAAAGGACTCCATCTCCTCCACCAGTTCTTGACGGCGCTTCTCGTTGTCAACCGGAGTCACTTCAAACAGCGAATCGAACTTATACAGCTTGGCGTTAACAATCATCTCTTCGCCGCTCACGTAATCCACCACATCCCTGTTGTTGCGCATAAAGGCCAGTTTCTTGACATTACGAAATGCCGTTACCGTATCGAACGAAGTCCCTAACCAATGGCTATGGTCATTGATGTCATAGTCGTAATTGTTGCTTAGAAACGCATTGAACGACGGCGTAATGTCGAGATGCGAAACCACTGCATTCATGGTTTTGGTCCGCTTCAACAAGGGCGAATACACTACCAATGGCACGTTGTACCATCGTATAGCGATACCCATGGGCACAGGAGCCATGCGATGGTCGCCGGTGATGACAAAGATCGTATTCTCAAAGTCGGGGCGGGAGGCGTAATAGTCAAACAACCGCCTGATGCTCTGATCGGTATACAGGTAACAGCCGAAGATGTTAAGATTCTTCAGAATATTGTTACGCTCATTATTCGAAAGGGTTGGCGTTTGTTCAACCATTTGTCTTGCTTGTTCCTTATACTTCTCAATGTCGTCAACGAGGAACGGCTCATGGGTAGATAGAGTCAAATACATGTCAAGGAAGGGACGGTGCGCTTCGGTATCCACCATTTGATGCGCAATGGCATTCTGAAACAGCTCGTCATCGTCCAAACCCCAACGATGATTATCTGAGAGTAACTGATATTTAGCCGAGTCCTCCACCACAATTTGAGGCATAAAAAGATAATCCACATGGTTGGATTTCATAAAGAAATCATATCGGTCGAACGACATGTCGCCACCATAGTAGAACGAGGTCGTGTAGCCATTCTGCTCCAAGTCGAGCAAGAACGAATGGTGCCTGGGTGTAGGAGCTAAATTTGTTGAAAAGCCATACCTGCCATGAGGAGCCGAGGCGTAAACCGAAGGCAACACCCCGAAGGTGCGCTCCGAAGTGGACAGACAATTAGGCCAAAACAGCCCCGCTGCAGCCAAACTGTCGATAAATGGAGTAAACGATATCTGAGGCTCCGTGGTGCCCGTCAAACGGCGGCCCAAGCCTTCAACAATGATAAATACCAAATTGGGTGGCAAGCTGTCAGAAGTAGTGTTGAAATAAGGCCCCAACACGTCTGAATCGGTGGTCTTATGGTAAAAGGGATAACCCGGATGGTCGAACTCAAATTCAGGATGACCGACGTGATAAGCCTCAGTGGCCGCCTGCAACGCTTCGTCGTTATTACTTTCAATGTTTTCCCACTGTTTCGATTCCCTCATAAAATCAGTGATTTTCACGTAGGAATACGAAGGCTGGTTGACAGCCAAACAAAATCTATAATGAGTTCGATAAAGGCTTTCCTTGCGGATCATCTTGGGATAGCGCACAAAGAGCGTATCCAGCAAAAACAGCACCGCCACGACGATTACAAACCATTTCCCGAACTTCACCTTTCTCCATAACCAAATCAACAGCATCGAGACGCCCACCATCAGCACAAACCAAAACACCTGTGCGAACGACAGCGAAGCCGACGAAAACACGGTGGTTTTCAGTTCCTCGGGGGTGTATACCAAGATGACATGATCGAGTGGCATGGTCAGATTACAGTAATACTCCGCCAACAAGGCCGTCACCACCATAAAGGCTACTATCAATCCTGTGGCAATGCCTCGGGCTGTTTTGGGGAAGAAGTAATGGATCAACAGGAATGGAATCAGGCCATAAATGAAGATGCGACCAACCAACAACACATCGAACACGGCTCCCGAAAGGATGGTTAACAGGAACTCAGGCTCCAGTCCTACCCTAAACAACACCTCAAGGAAGAACAGCGGCCTTATGGCTACCATACAAACGAGGAGCAACATGTTTAGCCGCATCCACTCTTGCAAACCTGAAAACCATTTGTTCATAGCGTTCCTTGTGTTTTATTCCAAAACTCCAACGACTTTCATCGTAAAATCAGTAAGATAGAACTCATGCTCCTCAAGATTGACAAAATAGCCGATCAGCACATCTCCTGGCTGGTAGGGAACTGACGCGCGATTGATGTTCTGTGTCAAGGAGAAGTGGTGCCATTGATCGTAGTCAGCGTATGAGTTGATGTCGTCATCAGAATAAATATTCTGGTTGATGGTGGCTATTTTGAGCGTTTCGCGAGAGTTGTCAGCATGTACAACAGCAATACCAAAAGAGATGTTTTTATATTTTTCGCTTGAAGGAATGTAGAGATCGCAATCACAATAGATCACTACGCTTTTAAGCGATTCCTCAAAAGGCATTTCAAGCACCTTGAATGGGAATTGTTGCTTAAGCTTAAATACTTCGCTTCTCCCTAATGTATCTATCGGATATATATTGGTTTTGCTCAAGGTGTAATTGGTGCTTTGTTTTTCCTCCACTTGATTCAGCAGCACCATTTCCTTTTCGTTCATTGGCAATAAGGCATTGTTGTTCATCACATAATCATCGAATGTCTTATACTCGTTCATAAACACAAGCATAGGTGCTTTGTCGACTGGTTCAAGGTTCAAATAGTTGTCGGTCAAAACCATCCGGTAGGCCCTGTCGCCAAGCAACAACTGATCTTTGTAAAGCATGTTGATCAATTCATGAGATGCAGTTGCCTGCGGTGTGAAGGTTTCGCTCCTGAAATAGGACACTGTGTCCAAGCCTGTGTTGATCCAGCTGACGATTTCGGGCGATTGAATGGCACAGCTGCTCTTCATCATAGCCAATAGCGAAGGTGTGACGTCGCGATGTGTAACTACGGCTGGGAAACGATGTGATTCCTTCAACATGGGCGACCACATAACTAACGGCACATGGCAACGATCCTTATCTTTCGCCAAACTGTTGAAATGGTGGTCTCCCGTGATGATGAAGATGGTGTTTTCATAACCAGGCAACTGACTGTAATCAGCAAAGAACTTCCTTAGACAATCGTCATAATACATGTATGACGCAAATCTTTCATGCAAGTATTGCGGCACCGATTTTTGCATACCCTTTTCAACCAACTTATTCTCATACTTCTGTGTGTATTCTGTTTTGTTGGGATACTCAAAAGGATCGTGGGTGGTCAGGGTAAGATAAATGTCAAGTCGGGGCACGGTATCATTAGCTGAGACCTTTTTGATGGCCTCCCTAAACATCACGTGGTCTAAAAGCCCCCAAGTATTCTGTTCTTCTTCCGGATACTCATGATAATCTGGTAAATATTCATTGACACCCATGTCTTTCAAGAAAAAGCACATGTCGTCAAAGCACAGCCAGCCTCCATAAAAGAACGCCGAGCTGTAACCATTGTCTTTTAAAATGCTGACCAACGACTGGAATTGGGGTGCGTCCTTGGATTGCATGAATCCGTTTTTTCCAAAGGGCAGATTGGCAAACATGGTCGGCAAAACGGCAAACGTGCGCTGCGACGATGACATGCAATTGGTCCAATATAAGCCTGTGTTGGCCAATGAATCCAGGAACGGCGTAGCTGAAGGCATTGGGCTGTCAGGGCCGCTGAATTCTCGCCCTAAGCCCTCCGTGATGATAAAAACAAAATTGGGCAACTTATCAGGTTTCAAATCAAAATAACCAGAAAGCACATCGGGCGAAAGATCTTTATGACAGAATGGATATTGGTAATTGACAAACTCCAAATCGGGGAAGTTTGCTTGAAACGCCTGTACTTGTTTTTTGTCAAGGTTTTCATGATTGAAACGGAAGTAAGTGTTGTTTCGCTTGAAAAGACTGGTCCAGAAGTATTCCTGCTTGTTGCAGATGGTGTTTTTTTCTTCACTCGTCTCATACATCCATGAAGGAACGCCATTGAAAAAGAAACCTATGACTGCCAAGCCCAACCAAGCAAAGAGCCAAGGTTTTCCGAAATCAATTTCCTTTTTCGACACCACAAAAAACAGCGCCGGTATCAGCAGCAACCCAACATACCCCCACCATACAAAGGCTCCCGTGGATTGGGAAATATATATCAGCACCTTGACGGAATAAGTGAAAAAGACTTTGTCCAAAGGAATGTCGGCCGAAACAAAATACATAATCATGGCGTTGGATATCAGCAACATCAACGTTCCAAGGACACGGAACGTAATTGCCGCCGCCTTAGGCGACCGACGATAGATCAGCCAATGGATGGGAAATAGCACCAACGCGACCTTACTGAAAAACAAAACATCGTAGCAGAATCCTCGTAAACAAAGTCCCAGTTGCATCCAGGTTTGTTCTTGATAATGGCTCAGCATTGCCCACTCAAAACACCGTACGGCAAAGCCAAAAATTAGCATCCAGAAAAGGAAGCTTAAAAATGAGTTCTTGTTTTTCATCGGATCATGGTTACTTGGACGTTTTCAAACATAAACGAATTTCTTTTGTTGGGAGCCCAGAAGTAGAGCTTTATGGGTTTCCCCTTGATAAGCTGGTTAAAAGGACGCAGATAACGATATGACATCTCGAAATGTTGTGGCGTCGACGTGTTGTAGGATGCCGGTATCTCAAACTTCATCCACAAGCTCTTGGGAATGTCAAGGACAAGATAGGGCAAGGGCACCAAGGTGTCTTGGCTGCTAATATCAAACGAACACTTTATGTCGAATGACATCATGTTCTCGTCAGCCACTTGGTTGAACAATGACACATACTGCGCGTCATTGTTGACTTCACCCGACGTCATCAACTGCAAATCGGTGACTGTTTGGGTGTTTTTATGAAGGTTTTGGACAATATAATAGCCTAACACATAAGCGAAAAACAATCCTAAAGCTACCTGACAAACCCTACCGATGATGTGGGTAACACGGCTTTCCCGAATATGAATCTTATCCAACTGATGGCACAGGAAATCGTAAAACACCTTGGCGGCAATGGCAACAGCCCAAACGATCATAAAAAAATACAAGCCTGAAAGGAAATGGCCCCACGAGCTTTGCATGTTTTGGGCCAAGGTCAAGACAGGATTTCTGAAAAGCACATGCACTGCAAACAGCGTCATCGAGATGCTACCAAAATAAGCCAAGGGATGACTGAGCCATTGCTTTTTGATAGGCAAATGCTTCAATCCTTGGTAGGCGAAAAGGGCTATCACCGAGATAGCAAGGAAGGTAAAGGGATAAAACAGGGCATACACATTGCCCAAACAGAAAATCACGATGGCTAAGACCAACCACCCCCATCCAATCTTTTGATCCTTTTGAAGCGCCAACATCATGCCTAAACAAAACTCCGGCAAATGGCCTGGAGCATTCATCATCACGATGGAACCTTCATAAAGGGTGAGTCCATAACGGAAAAGGAAAATCAAGCCGTAAGAAACCACGCAAACTGTCACAAAGGCTTTCCATTTCCATTTTTTGAACCACCGGAAAAGTAACGGGAAGAGCAAATAAAGTTGGAATATCAAAGCGAAAAACCACCAAGGACCATTGACGCTCACTCCTGAATTGGGAATCAAAGTATGGATGAACAGCAGTTTGGGTTTGAGCTCTATTAAGGTGTATTTGTCCACAAGCTGCGAATCCATCAGAATAACGCCTAAGAAAAGCGCTAAAATACCAGAAAGCAGCAGTGGATAGAGTTTCTTCAAACGGTTCAACACAAACGATTCCCATGTCCGAGGCCGATTGATCATGGAAACAGTCAGCCCAAAACCGCTGATAAGCACAAAGATTTGAACCCCGTAATGCCCGAGGTAACTAAACAACAGATTGAACCACTCGCCGGGCTCATCACCCAATAATTGAAAGAAGTTTTCGACTCTTGAAGCCGAAAATGTGAATTCGTTCTCTCCTGGATTTGGGTTAAGCCAATGAAAATAATTGTGAAAGACTATGCAGAGGATGGCAAAGCCTTTCAATATGGATGTATCTCTTTTGGAAATCGTGATTCTCATCTGCTAATAATCTTTGTGACAAAACGATCCGTTTTCAGCATATACATACCCGGGGCGAGGGTAAGACCCAACTGTATCTCGTTGAAACCCGTTTTCAGCTCCAAGGATCTGGAATAAACCTGTTGCCCCAGCAGATTGAATATCTGCAGCGTTGTTGTTGTTGATACTGGAGCATCGCACCGCAGGGACAACCTGTCGTTAAAAGGATTCGGAAAGACGCTCCATTCCATCTCCTCATTGTCATGGTCAAGCTGATACCATTGAGCGTAATACTCATTAAGACTGCTTCTCATGTCGTCAACACGGCGTTCCAAAAACCATCGGTGCAAATCGATTTCTTCGTTCCATTTTTCGATGCTTTCCGGAAAGTTGAACCGAGAAGACTGTGCAGGGACTTCTGGTTGAAGGGCTGTTTTGATGGCTATGAGATAATCTTGGGTTATGGAATATTGAAAAACGCCGTCGAGTAATTCGTTGAAACGCTCGTAAAACCGTGTACGAAACTCTTGGTTTTCCATGAACTTTCTGAAATACAAAGTCGCTGCATTGATAGGTGCCGATGGGTCGGGATCAACATAAACAGCGTTGGCAAATACATCAAAAGACACGGCGCTGAGACATGCGTCGCCATCATAAAAGATCCAACGCCATAGGCCGTCGTTATGTTGCCAACAGCGCATGTTATTGGCTGGCCAATCCAAGTTCCCCAAAAAGAGTTCCAACACCTGATAATCTAAGAAACAATCGATGTCCACATGGGCTTTTACATAGTCCCATTGGGCGGGATCGCTAAGGTCTGCCGTTTGAAGCCACGAACGGAACAAAACGAAATAAAGGTTGGTGCCAGAAGCGATCTCAGAAATCCAGTTGGCCATGAGATTTATCTCGTCGGGGTCGATGTCAAAATGGTCTTGCAGGTAACGCTCATCGGGTTTCTCATGAACATAATAGATACCCCAGTATTCACCGTTGAGAAACAACACGGCGGCGCGGTCGGACAGTGACTCAACGTTGAGGTTTTTGGCAATTTTATTGCAGACATTGTTGGCTACACCCGATTGGATCCACGACGACGAAAATGGCTTCAACACCAAATGTTTGAATCGCATTTGAGGAATATCCTCGAAAAAACGGTGTTCGAAACGCTTTTTGCCATATTCCTCACGGGCATAGATCTTCAAGCCTTTTTGTTGGGATCGGCGGCCATTGCCTCCATGGGTTCTCAATCCACACTGCTGGTTGATGCCCGTGTTGTTGGTTTCATAGAACTCAACATTGGCAATCCGTTCCCACTCAGCGCCCTGCTGATAATAGTTTCCCGTCCATTGCGGGTTCAGCGAATCCCAGAAAACACCAGGGACAAAAATACCGGTCTGGTAATCGAACAAATCCATCGTATCGGCACAAAGCGAAACGACTGGCAAGCCATGGGTGTTGCAACCCAGTGCGTTGATGAAATAACTGTTGGTGGAGGGCTCACTGATGCAGCTGTCGTTTTCATCGAACACAGAGGCACGAATGATGATGCAACGACCGATGCTGTCAGGATAGAACATTTGACCATCAGGAGTGATCTGAATGGTGTATATGTTCGAAGTGGAATAAAGACTTTCGTCCAACAGCAGCGGCCCAGTGTAAAGCTGGGACTGTGCTGTTGGACGATTGCCATTAGTAGTATAACGAATATGGTTTTGCTGATATAACGTGGAGAGCTCTAGCGTGAATGTATTCTCGTAAAAGCCTCCCGGCACTGAGAAGCAAGCCTTCTCAGCGGATTGCGACAGTACAAAAAACGGTGTCAGCAATAGAAGCCATATCAGCAGTGCTTTTCTCATTCAACCACTTCTTCTTCCTCTCGAATCGGCTGTGGTTCGCTCTTGCGAATGTCGAGTTCGTCAATGAGGTTGGTGGCACCAGCGTACTTGTCGATGATGAAGAGCACGTAGCGGGCATCCACGTTGATGGTGCGCTGCAGACGAGGCTCAAAGTTGACGTCGCCGCTCATGGCTTCCCAGTTGCCATCGAAAGCGAGGCCGATGAGTTCGCCCTTGCCGTTCATGATGGGGCTACCGGAGTTACCACCAGTGATGTCGTTAGTGGAGAGGAAGCACACGATGAGTTCGCCGTTTTCGTCAGCGTAGGCACCAAAGTCCTTCTTTTCGATCAGATCGATGAGGCCCTTTGGAGCATCGAACTCATAGTCGCCAGGCACGTATTTCTCGAGGATACCCTGAGCGGTGCACACATAGTCGTAATGAACAGCATCAGCAGGCATGTAGTCCTTCACGGAGCCATAGCTCATACGCATGGTGGAGTTGGCATCTGGATAGAGGCTCTTCTCAGGCTGAGTGTCAGCGTAGT